>Ga0209023_10001565_pt1 | contig 30353 bp, 26 predicted proteins | sample LakOneMetagenome_FD_187468 | JGI IMG/M metagenome (GOLD analysis project Ga0209023, IMG submission 187468) | Freshwater and sediment microbial communities from Lake Erie, Canada (SPAdes) (version 2) | ecosystem: Environmental > Aquatic > Freshwater > Lentic | place: Lake Erie, Canada...
GTAACTTCTGCTTCATCAACACCTAATTTGTCAACAATGATCTTTTTAACTCTTGTTGCAATGTCTGACATGATAGTAAAATTTAGTTAATACAAGTGCAAAAATATACTTTTTGATCTAATTACAAAGAAATACTAAATGGAGGGAAATATTAGCCTGTTTTGAGTTGAAAAATCCAATCATGGCCGTATAAAATGATGATAATTTATTTTGGCTGAACCCAAAAACCTGACTGAAAAATGATGTATATTGTACATTCTTCTACCTTAATAACGCAATTAATAAGTAAAATCTCTTGAAATGGGTTTAAAACAAATTGACCATGGCACTAAAGAGTATAAGCAAATGGTTGCGCTCAGGTACCAGATACTGCGACAACCTTTAGGGCTGAATTTTTCACAGGAAGAACTTGAAAAGGAAAAGAATGACCTCTTAATTGCTGCTTTCGATGATGATGATATGCTGGGATGCTGTATGCTTACACAACAAAACAATCAAACACTTCGTATCAGGCAAATGGCTGTGCAGAATAATTTACAGGGAAAAGGGATAGGTGCATCTTTGATGTCTTTTGCTGAAACACTTGCCAGGGATAAAGGGTACCGGCAACTGATGATGCATGCCCGTTTGACCGCTATTGGTTTTTATGAAAAATTCGGGTACAAGGTGAGCGGCGATCAGTTCATAGAAGTTGGCATACCGCATCACGTAATGGAAAAATCTCTCTGATCATTTTTTAATTTTCGCAGCAAATATCTTTCTTGCTTCGTGTTCATCATCGCCGGCAAATGCTTCTTTTGGAATGATGAAAAAAGAACGCGGGTTGAAATACAAATGAAAAAAATGCGGGCTTTCCATCCATGTGCTGAAGTCGCCCCAGTTCCAGCTACGGCTGCCACGTTCGTTTTCAATACTAAAAGTTTGTTCTCCCAATATGGCCCTGAAGCGGTCTTTAAAAGTCTGCGCTTTTTTATAAATGATGGTTGGCAACAGGAACCAGAAAAGTATCATCATTAAAAACCACAATGCCGAACTTATTAAAAAGGCAAAAGGTGATATTTTTTTAAAGAAGAAAAGTGCTGCTGACAGGATGGCGAAAACATTCACGAGCACCATCATTATTTTTATTTCCCTGCGGCTGATAAAATGATACCGTAAAGCCTGTATCACTTTAGGTTTGTTGTAAGTAAAGAATGCTGAAGTCATTTCGCAAAGATAATTAATAAGCTGAGACACAATTTTACCACAAAGTCGCAGGAGGGTTTTCACAGAGTGCCGCAGAGAACTCTGTGAAAACAACTCTATCTTACTTTGTGGTTATAATTCATTTTAGTTTTTCATTATCCTTATGCCTTGTTGCATCACGTAAAGTTTTCTTTTCGAAGTTTTTCTGTAACGCATCGGTGAGGTTAACGCCTGTCTGGTTTGCGAGGCATATTAATACCCAAAGTACATCAGCCATTTCATCACTTAGCTCTTTACCTTTATCAGATTCCTTGAAAGACTGTTCGCCATATTTTCGTACCATCAATCTCGATAGCTCTCCTACTTCTTCCATTAAAATTCCGAGGTTGGTTAGTTCACTGAAATATTTTACACCGGTTGTTTTTATCCAGGTATCTACATCTGTTTGGGCTTGTTGTATTGTCATTAGATTAATTATTTTATTACACGAATTTTACGAATTACACGAAGTGTTATAAACGATCCTTTTATAGTTCAGGGAACGTTCTCCAAAATTTATAACCAATGCCAGCTTCATTCCTGAAACAGCTAAATAACTTAATGCCTGGGCAAGATGGGTTTCTATAATTGATGAAACAGATTTCACTTCAATAATGATATTCCCATAAACAACAAAATCCGCAACATAAGGATTGCGTAATACTTTGTCTTTATATTTCACGAGGAATCTTTGTTCTCTTTCAAAATCAATTCTTCCTTCAATAAAATCCATTTCCATTGCATCTTTATAATTGATCTCCTTTAATCCCATTCCCAAAGTTCTATGGATATTCATACATATACCAACAATTCTATAAGATTCCTCTTTAAATAACAGTTTTGCCATATCACGAACTAATTAGTGTAATTCGTAAAATTCGTGATATAGAATTTAAGAATTCGTGATATTTATTTACTCTTTATTCTTCGTATCAATCCATATCGTAACCGGCCCGTCATTCAATAATTCAACTTTCATATCTGCACCAAAAGTTCCGGTGAATATTTTTTTGCCCAGGTCTTTTTCCAACTGGATGATCATTTTTTCATATAGTGGAATGGCAATATCGGGTTTGCTTGCTTTGATGTAACCAGGCCTGTTCCCTTTCTTGGTTGCAGCATGTAAAGTGAACTGGCTGATGAGCAGGATATCCCCATCAATATCTTTTACAGAAATATTAGGTACCCCTTGCTCATCATCAAATATCCGGAGGTTAACAATTTTATTGCTGAGCCATTCAATATCATCCATACTGTCACTGTCTTCGATACCTATCAATACCAGCAAACCCCTGTTAACAGAGGCTTTTAATGTCCCATCAATCGTTACACCCGCCCTGGTCACCCTTTGTATCACTGTTCTCATTGTACTTATAAAATTTAGATAAAGATACACTCCGAACCTGTGCAACTTCATTATGCCTATTCCTTAAATTATTACAACATTCTTACCCTCGTAAAAAATTTTTTCTTTCCACAAAAGGTGCAAAACTCATCAAAATCAATGTCCATTTGATTTATCAAATTATACACAATTTTTGTCCACAGGATGGGGAAATTAAGAAATATGAAAGTTGATGCACAAAAGATATTTTCGTTCTCCTTCGGGGGGGCTTAACAGTTTCATAACCTACTAACCAACTATTTTATAATTATTATGGCAAATAAAAAGCAACCGGCTAAAGGGCTGCAGTTCAGCCGTCAGTTTACCAAAGACGACGTTAGCCCATTTGATATGTTCGATTACGATTACCGGACATCAGTTATTAAAAATCCTACGGGTGAAGTGGTATTCCAGATGGATAATGTAGAAGTGCCGAAACAGTGGAGCCAGATTGCGACGGATATTTTAGCACAAAAATATTTCAGGAAAGCAGGCGTACCGCAGGCAGATGGTTCCCTGGGCAGGGAAACAACCGCAAAGCAGGTTGCACACCGTATGGCGCATTGCTGGAAAGTATGGGGAGAACGCTATAACTATTTTGCTTCTGAAAAAGATGCAACCATATTTTACGATGAACTTGTGTATTCTATATTGAACCAGGCTTGTGTTCCTAACAGCCCGCAATGGTTCAACACAGGATTACATGAAGTATATGGCATTACCGGAAAACCTCAGGGACATTATTATGTTGACCCTAAAGATGGCCAATTAAAAAAATCTACTTCGGCTTACGAACGCCCTCAGCCACACGCCTGTTTTATACTAAGCGTTGATGATGACCTGGTGAATGAAGGCGGTATCATGGACCTATGGGTTAGGGAGGCAAGGATATTCAAATATGGATCTGGTGTTGGTACAAACTTCAGCAGTATACGTGGCGAAGGTGAAAAATTAAGTGGTGGCGGTACTTCAAGTGGTTTGATGAGTTTTTTAAAGATAGGTGACCGTGCAGCGGGTGCTATTAAAAGCGGCGGAACAACCAGGCGTGCAGCCAAAATGGTTTGTCTTGACCTGGATCACCCGGAGATCGAAACATTCGTAAACTGGAAAGTTGAAGAAGAGAAAAAAGTAGCCGCATTGATCGCTGCAGGATATCCGAGCGATTATGAAGGTGAAGCATACCGTACGGTGAGCGGACAAAACAGTAATAACTCTGTACGCATACCAAATTCATTTTTTAAAGTACTGGATGCAAATGGTGACTGGGAACTGAAAGCAAGAAGCGACGGACGCACCATGAAAACAGTTAAAGCGAAAGAACTGTGGGAACAGATCAATTATGCAGCATGGCGTTGTGCAGATCCGGGAACACAATATGATACTACTATCAACGAATGGCATACATGCCCTGAAGGCGGCCCGATAAGAGCGTCTAACCCTTGCAGTGAATACATGTTCCTCGATAACACCGCCTGCAATTTGGCAAGTGTGAACCTTCGTCAGTTCTTCGATGAATCAGACAATAGTTTCAATGTAGCAGGTTTTGAACATACTTGCCGTTTATGGACAGTTGTGCTTGAAATATCTGTGCTGATGGCGCAGTTCCCTTCACAGGAAGTTGCACAATTAAGTTATGATTACAGAACATTAGGATTAGGTTATGCAAACCTCGGCAGCATGCTGATGGTAAGCGGTATTGCTTACGACAGTGAAGCAGCAAGGGGAATTGCAGGTGCTATTACAGCGATCATGACAGGTGTTGCTTACAAAACATCGGCAGAAATGGCGGGCTTCTTAGGTGCGTTTGACAGGTATGAAGAAAATAAAAACCACATGCTTCGTGTAATGCGCAACCACCGTGCTGCTGCATATGATGCAACAGATGCATACGAAGGCATAGAAATAAAACCACAGGGTATCAATGCAAAATATTGTCCTGATTATTTACTCAAAGCGGCTACAAGGGCATGGGACGATGCTGTACAGCTTGGAGAAAAATACGGATACCGCAATGCACAGACAACCGTGATTGCTCCAACAGGAACGATCGGGCTTGTAATGGATTGCGATACTACAGGCGTTGAACCTGATTTTGCTTTAGTGAAATTTAAAAAATTAAGTGGTGGTGGTTATTTCAAGATCATCAACCAGAGTGTTCCACAGGCCTTGCGCAACCTTAAATACAGTGAAGAAGAGATAACCAACATTGTTAATTATGCTAAAGGGCACGCTACTTTAAAAGGTGCCCCTTACATCAACGAAGAAACGCTTAGTGCAAAAGGATTCTTACCGGCAGAAATAGAAAAGCTGAATGCCGCCATGGCAAGTGCTTTTGAGATCGGTTTTGTATTCAATGTTTATACACTTGGTGTAACCTGTCTTGAACGTTTAGGTTTTACTGCAGACCAATACCACGATTTCGGATGGAGTTTGCTGGAAGCTTTAGGATTCTCTGACGAAGAAATCGATGCTGCTAATATTTATATCTGCGGTACCATGACAGTTGAAGGTGCTCCATTATTAAAAGAAGAGCACTTACCTGTTTTTGATTGTGCAAACAAATGCGGACAGATCGGTCAGCGTTATATTCATGCACACGGACATATCCGCATGATGGCTGCAGCACAACCGTTCCTGAGTGGCGCTATCAGCAAAACGATCAACCTTCCAAACGAAGCAAATATGGAAGAAATCGCAGATTCATACCGCCTCAGCTGGGAACTTGGTTTAAAAGCATGTGCTCTTTACCGTGATGGTTCTAAATTAAGTCAGCCGTTAAGCAACAAATCAGACAAGAAAAAGAAAACAACAGAAGAAGCAGCAGAATCAACCGAAGCAGCAGAATCAAAACATGAATCTGCCATGGTTGATATGGGGAAACTGACCATTGAAGAATTGCTGGAAGAAATGAACAAACGTGTTCAAAGCAGTGCTGATACTTCTTTAAAACGTCAATTGGCTATGATCGTTGAACGCAGGGCACTTCCGGCAAAACGCAGGGGTTTCACGCAAAAAGCAAAAATAAATGGCCAGGCATTGTTCTTACGCACAGGCGAATACAATGATGGTACATTGGGAGAGATCTTTATCGATATGGCAAAAGAAGGTGCTACCATGCGTAGTATGCTTAACTGTTTTGCCATAGCAATCTCAATCGGTTTACAATATGGTGTACCGCTGGAAGAATATGTAGAGAAATTCGTATTCACGAGGTTTGAACCGGCCGGAATGGTTGATCACCCGAATATCAAAACCACTACTTCTATCATAGATTTCATGTTCCGTTCACTGGCATATGAATACCTCGGAAGGAATGATTTAGTTCATGTGTTAGACAAACCCGAAGTTCAGAATTTAGGCAATGAGCCATGGGATGAGAACACTCCAACCATTGGTGACCGTAAACACGAACTGAGTGAAGTACGGGTGTTGGGAAACACAGCACAACCTGAAGGAGTAAAAGCTCACCGTGTTGCCCATACCATAAAACCTGTAGCAAATATGGATGCAGTAAGTGCGGCAAACAAATCAATGCAGGGCGATGCGCCGGCCTGCAATACCTGCGGACACATTACCGTACGCAGCGGAACTTGTTACAAATGTTTGAATTGCGGTAACAGTTTAGGATGCAGTTAATTTAATAGAATAGGTTAGATAAGCACGACAATAAAAAGCCATCAGCATTTGCTGGTGGTTTTTTGTTTTATATGTGTAACCCCAACAGCGGCTTCAGCCCTGTTGGCGGTTATAAATAAAAATAAATCCATACTGAATAAAGATCAGCCAATTTATATATAAGAAAGAACCCATCAATCATACATTAGTGTATGCGTATTATAGAAACACTTGAACCATGTAAAATTTATCACATATTCAACCGTGGAATAAACGGAGAAAATATATTTAAAGAGAAACGTAACTATTATTATTTCTTAGATAAATATCAACAATATTGTTCGGATATTTTAGAAACCTATGCGTATGCTCTCCTGAAAAACCATTTCCATTTAATGGTAAAAGTCAAACAGAATATTACCGTACCCCGAAGGGATGGAAAAGGCGAAATTGAATTGAATCCTTCAAAACAACTTTCTCATTTTTTTAATTGCTATGCACAGTCTTTTAATAAAGCCTACAAAAGGCATGGTAAATTATTTGAAGAACCTTTTAGAAGAAAAATGGTTGGGAATGATTCCTATTTTAACTCACTTATCCATTACATTCATTTTAATCCACAGGAACATCAATTTGTAAAAGATTTCAGAGATTGGGAATTTACTTCGTGGCATCAATTATTAGATGAAAAACCGACATTTCTCGCTAAAGAAAAAATAATTGAATGGTTTGGATCGGGGAGGAATTTTGAAATTGCACACTCGGGTAATATACAGTTGAATAATATCATCGATCTTATTATGGAGTAACCGATTTTTACTAACCGCTGTCGGGGTTTGCAACCGCCGACAGGGTTAGAGTCGAATAAAAAGATGCCGTACAAGAGTGCGACGCCACAAATGTTGAAATAAGTACTTATGCCGGGCTAATAAAAATTCTGAATCTATTATCTTTGCGACCATGGCAAACGAATTAAACAATTTCCAGGAGCTCATCTCCCATTGTAAAGAATACGGTTATATTTTTCAATCATCTGAAATTTATGACGGCCTTAGTGCTGTTTATGATTATGGACAATTGGGTTCCCAGCTAAAAAAGAACCTGCGTGACGAATGGTGGAAAAGCATGACGCAACTCAATGAGAACATTGTTGGGATAGATGCTGCTATTTTCATGCACCCGACTGTATGGAAGGCGAGCGGGCACGTAGATAATTTCAGCGACCCGATGATCGACAACAAAGACAGCAACAAACGTTACCGCGTTGATCATTTGATAGAAGGTTATGCTGATGAATTAAAAGCAGCCGGTAAAGAACAGGATGCCGAAGCAATACTATCGGCTATGGATGCGCTGCTGGCAAAAGATGATTATGCAGGATTGAAAACTTTGATAGAAGACAATAAAATAAAATGCGGCATCAGTAAAACATGTAACTGGACAGACGTTCGCCAGTTTAACCTCATGTTCAAAACCGAATTTGGCGCCGTTGCTTCCGACAATCCTGATGACAATATTGTTTACCTGCGCCCCGAAACAGCACAAGGTATTTTTGTGAATTTTCTGAATGTGCAGAAGACCGGCCGCATGAAAATACCTTTTGGTATTGCGCAAACAGGTAAAGCATTCCGTAATGAAATTGTTGCAAGACAATTCATTTTCCGCATGCGTGAATTCGAACAGATGGAAATGCAATTCTTTGTTCGCCCCGGCACACAAATGGAATGGTACAACTACTGGAAAGAGGAAAGAAAAAAATGGCATGAAAGCATTGGTATCCCTGCTGCAAAACTGCGTTTCCACGACCACGTTAAACTTGCGCATTATGCAGATGCAGCACTTGATATAGAATTTGAATTCCCTTTTGGCTGGAAAGAACTGGAAGGTATTCACAGCCGTACCGATTTTGACCTTACACAACATGCAAAATTCAGTAAGAAGAAGATACAGTATTTCGACAATGACCTGAATGAGGAAGGAAAGCCTTATGGTAATTATACGCCGTATGTTGTAGAAACATCTGTTGGGTTAGACAGGTTATTCCTGACCGTTATCAGCCTTGCTTATGCTGAAGAAAAATGGGCAAAAGAAGATGGCACTGAAGACAGCCGTGTTGTGTTGAGGATCCCGGCCAAGATCGCTCCCACTAAACTTGCCATTCTTCCTTTATTAAAAAAAGACGGCCTTCCTGAAATAGCAAAAGAACTGATGAATGATTGTAAGAACAGTTTCATGTGTTTTTATGAGGAAAAAGATGCTATTGGTAAACGTTACCGCCGTATGGATGCCATCGGAACTCCCTTTTGTGTAACCATCGATCACCAGACAAAAGAAGACAATACCGTAACGATACGCTACCGCGATACCATGCAACAGGAAAGAATCCCTATTGCAAAAGTGAAAGAGATCGTATTAAAAGCTATTTCCTAAATTCTGTACAACCCCATCTTCCCTGCCTGGCATAACCGGGCAGGGATTTTTATTTTCTGCAGGTTCCTGTTGCTGTTATATGCTATAATATGACGGGAATCATTTTTGTAATTGAAATACATCAGCCTTCCTTATTCTTTCCATTTTTAATTTGCTGTGATATAATCAGCTTTTTCACGGTAAAGCCCGCAGTTTGCCAAATCAAAATCATATTTATGTCTGCAACTGACATTACAAAACCCGTTGACCTTTTCACGCATTCGGAAGGAACAGGGCCCAAGCGTGAACGCCGGCCTGAGTATGTTGATTTTATGCCGCCATGCAACAGCGCTTGCCCGGCAGGAGAGAATATCCAGTCATGGCTTTCGCATGCACAATCAGGGAATTATTTTGAAGCATTCCAGGCGATCATGGAAGACAATCCGTTTCCTGCAGTCATGGGCCGCGTTTGTGTGAAACCATGTGAAACCGGATGCAATCGCAACCACATCGATACAACCGTTAATATCCACGCAGTGGAAAGATATATCGGTGATGAAGCCATCCGGCAAAACTGGGAAGTACAGAATACCGCTAAGCAAACCGGGAAAAAGATCCTTGTTGTTGGCGCCGGTCCTGGTGGATTGTCGGCTGCTTATCATTTGACAAGGATGGGGCATACTGTTGAAATATTTGATGCTGCCAGTCATCCCGGTGGTTTGTTGTGGACAGGTGTTCCCGATTATCGTTTACCGAAAGAAATACTGGATGCAGAAATAAACCGCATTCTGCATATGGGAATTACAATCAGGCAGAATTATAAAGTGAAAGATTTAGTCCAGGAAAAAGAATCGGGAAATTTTGATGCTGTTTACCTGGCAATCGGTGCCCAGCTGATTCATCCCGAAGAATTTGAACATGATAATTCTGTTCATATAACCGATGCATTCTCTTTCTTCAATGATTCAAGATCAAATCAATCTCCCTATACACAAAAGAAAGTAATAGTATATGGCGGCGGTAAACTGGCTTTATATATTTCACGAATGATAAAAAGGTTTGGTTCTGAAGTATCCGTTTATTTCCCCGGCGATAAAAAATTAATGCCTGCTTACGATTACGAAACAGAAGACGCATTGGCCGAAGGTGTGGATGTTCAGTTGTTAAGAAGCATTCATTCCATTGAAAAGAATAAGATCACGCTGAAAAAAATGATCATTGAAAAAGGCAAGGCTGTTGGCACGAATGAATTTGAAACCATAGATGCAGATGTATTGATCATGGCCAATCAGCAGGAATCGGATTCATCCTTTCTCCGCCAGGTTAATGGTATTGCTGTCAACAATGATGGAACCGTTGCTGTAGATACACAGCGAATGACAGGTTGTGAAGGAATTTTTGCAGGCGGCGATATGTTGCCGGGAGAAAACAGGAGTTCTACTATTGCGATCGGCCAGGGGAAAAAAGCGGCCCGTTATATAAGTGGATATTTAATGAAGGATGCTTATCAAAAACCAGAGAAACATCCTACAGCAGGTTACCGCAAACTTCACATGTGGTACAAAACGGAAGCGCCCCAAAAAGAACAGGATAAATTGGCTCCTGCTGAAGCTGTAAAAACTTTTGATGAAGTGATTGCCGGTTTAAATGAACCGGAAGCAAGGTTTGAAGCACAACGATGCCTGAGTTGTGGCAACTGTTTTGAATGTGATGGTTGCTTTGGTGCTTGCCCTGAAGATGCTATTATAAAACTGGGTAAGGGTAACCGCTATAAATTTAATTACAATGCCTGCACAGGTTGTGCTGTGTGTTTTGAACAATGCCCTTGTCACGCAATAGAAATGATTCCTGAACCTGCAAATTCAAATACCAATGCCTGAAAATAAAAAAATAATCGCCACGATCGATGGAAATGAAGCCGCTGCCTATGTTGCATACAGGGTAAATGAAGTTTGTGCCATATACCCTATTACGCCGTCATCCACCATGGCCGAACTGGCTGATGAATGGGCTTCAAAAGGAATAAAGAATATCTGGGGAACAGTTCCCGATGTGATGGAAATGCAGAGTGAAGCCGGCGCTGCGGGAACCGTACATGGCGCATTACAGACAGGTTCTTTGACTACAACCTTTACAGCATCGCAAGGATTGATGCTGATGTTACCAAACATGTACAAGATCGCCGGTGAATTAACTGCCGCTGTATTTCATGTGGCTGCACGTTCATTGGCGGCACAGGGACTTTCCATTTTTGGCGATCACCAGGATGTGATGGCTGCAAGAACTACAGGTTTTGCCATGCTAAGTTCTGCCAGCGTGCAGGAAGCGCATGATTTTGCTTTGATCGCACAGGCAGCAACGTTAAGATCAAGGATCCCGATCATGCATTTCTTTGATGGCTTCCGTACTTCACACGAAGTAAATAAACTTGAAATGCTGAGTGATGACCAGATAAGATCAATGATACCTGACGAACTGGTGATAGCACATCGCAAACGTGCATTGAACCCGGAACACCCGTTCATCCGCGGAACGGCTCAAAACCCGGATATATATTTCCAGGGAAGGGAAACAGTTAACAGTTATTATAATAATATGCCCGGCATTGTTGAAGAGGTGATGAATGAATTTGCAACAATGACCGGTAGAAAATATGAACTCTTTCAATACTCGGGTGCTGCAGATGCAGAACAGGTGATCATCATCATGGGATCAGGTGGTGAAACTGTTTCAGAAACAGTAGGGGCGCTGAATGCAAATGGAGAAAAAACAGGCGTGATACAGGTTCGCTTGTACAGGCCATTTTCACTGGATCATTTATTGAAAGCTTTACCCGAAACTGTAAGATCAATTGCAATACTAGATCGCACCAAAGAATCAGGTGCAGCAGGCGAACCAATGTACCAGGATGTTTTGTCAACTTTGGTAGAGGCATTACAAAACGGTAAACTGAAAAAATTACCTGCACTTATTGGCGGACGTTATGGCCTTTCATCAAAAGAATTTACACCTGCCATGGTAAAAGCAGTTTTTGATGAACTGAAAAAAGACAAGCCAAAGAATGGATTTACCATTGGCATCAATGATGATGTAACATTTACAAGTCTTGATTATGATCCCGAATACAAATTAGACGAATCTTCATGGAGACAGGGATTGTTTTTTGGGTTGGGTGCAGATGGAACCGTCGGGGCAAATAAAAATACGATCAAGATCATCGGTGAGAACACCGATCTCTATGCGCAAGGATATTTTGTATATGATTCTAAAAAATCGGGCGCAAGAACTGTTTCTCATTTACGGTTTGGGCCAAAACCGATCAAAGCCCCTTATTTGATTTCGAAAGCAGATTTCATTGCCTGTCACCTTTTTAATTTTACCGAGAAAGTTGAAATGCTTGAATACGCAGCCGAAGGCGCTACTTTTTTATTGAACAGTCCTTACGACAAAGATGAAGTCTGGGACAAACTAACGGGGCAGGTACAAAAAAGTATCATTGATAAAAAACTAAAATTATTCGTGATCGATGCAACAACCGTTGCAAGGGATACAGGAATGAACGGGCGCATCAATACTATCATGCAGACCTGTTATTTTGCTTTATCCGGTGTATTGCCAAGGGAAGATGCGATTAAACAGATTAAAAAAGCAATTGAGAAAACATATTTCAAGAAAGGACAAAAAGTAATTGATCAGAATTTTAAAGCCGTTGATGCAACATTGGCCAATATGTTTGAAGTGAATTATCCTAAAACTGTTTCTTCATCAGATCACGCACTCCTGGTTGTTTCTGAAAAAGCACCAAAATTTGTAAAAGAAGTCACCGCAATGATGATGGCAGACCATGGCGATCAGTTACCCGTAAGTATGATGCCTGTTGATGGCACGTATCCGAGTGGAACGACACAATGGGAAAAAAGAAATATTTCAGACCTTGTTCCATTGTGGGAACCTGACCTCTGCATACAATGCGGCAATTGCGCTTATGTTTGTCCGCATAGCGTAATAAGAGCCAAGTTCTATCACAAAGACAACCTGAAAAAAGCTCCGCAGGAATTTAAATCAGCTCCTATCAATGCACGAGGATTTCCTGAAACACAATATTCATTGCAGGTATATGTTGAAGATTGCACCGGCTGTAATTTATGTGTAGAAGTTTGTCCTGCCTCAGATCCGCTTAACCGTTCCCGTAAAGCGATCAATATGGGTGATAAAGCTCCTGTGTTAGAAACTGAAAAACAGAACATTGAATTCTTTGAGAACATTACCTGGAACGACCGTTCAAAAATCGATTTCTCAACAGTACATGGCGCTCAATTCCTGGAACCGCTATTTGAATTTTCAGGCGCCTGTGCAGGTTGCGGTGAAACACCATACCTGAAATTATTGTCGCAATTATTTGGTGACAGATTATTGATAGCAAATGCAACAGGCTGTTCATCTATTTATGGAGGAAATCTCCCAACGACCCCATGGACTGTAAACAAAGAAGGACGTGGGCCTGCGTGGTCAAACTCATTGTTTGAAGACAATGCCGAATTTGGTTTGGGCATGCGTATCACTGCAGATAAACAATTGGATATCGCTAAACAATTATTGATAGAATTAAAAGGTGATCTGAGCGAAAGTTTTGTGAACGAGATCATCAATGCAAAACAGGTGCTTGAATCTGAACTGGCGGAACAGCAGCAAAGAGTTCAGCTATTAAAAGAAAAATTAACTACCCTCGGTTCAGCAACTTCGAATCGGTTATTATCAGTTGCTGATCAGCTGGTACGCCGCAGCGTTTGGTTGGTAGGTGGAGATGGCTGGGCTTATGATATCGGTTACGGAGGTGTTGATCATGCATTGGCAAGCGGACGAAATGTGAACATCCTCGTTCTTGATACCGAAGTGTATTCCAATACAGGAGGGCAAATGTCGAAATCAACGCCAACTGCAGCAACAGCAAAATTTGCAGCAGGAGGCAAATCAGTAGGTAAAAAAGATATTGGTATGCAGGCAATGTCTTACGGAAATGTTTATGTGGCAAGAATTGCATTCGGAGCAAATCCACAACAGACATTACTCGCTATGCGTGAAGCAGAAGCTTATGATGGCCCGTCACTGATATTGGCATACAGTCATTGTATAGCACATGGATACGATCTCAAAGATGGACTGAGCCAGCAACAAAAAGCGGTATCAAGCGGGCACTGGCCGTTGCTACGTTACAACCCTATGCTAAGAAAGAAAAACCAGAACCCTTTTGTACTCGATTCACCAAGGCCAACGATCGGGTTAAAAGATTATGCGTATAACGAATTGCGGTATAAGATACTTACCATCACCAATCCTGAATCAGCAGCAACATTGATGAAACAGGCGCAGGACATGGTAAATCTGAAATGGAAAACCTATGAAGAACTTGCCACAAAAAAAGCAAGTGATTTTGTACCGGTAGCTTAATAAAAAAATAAACATATGAAAATTCAATCAACGTATATGGGGTTGGAATTAAGTTCTCCTATAATTGTGTCTGCCTGCACATTATCGGAGCAAACCGACAACATAGTAAAGATGGAAGATAATGGTGCAGGTGCAGTAGTGCTTTCTTCTTTGTTTGAAGAGCAGATAAGAAAAGAAGAAGCAGGTTTTACAACTGTTCTTTCTGAAACAACATATTCCTTTGCAGAAGCACTGGATTATTTTCCCGACCTCAATGATTTTTATGTAGGAACTGATGAATATCTTGAGAACATCCGTAAGGCAAAAGAACGTGTGAACATCCCGATCATCGGAAGCCTGAATGGTATAACAAATGAAGGATGGGTTGAATATTCAAAACTCATGCAGGATGCCGGTGCAGATGGAATTGAAGTAAATATATTTTTTATCCCGGGCGATATCACCATGTCTTCACAGGAAGTTGAACACCGTTACCTGAATATAATAGGTTCTATCAGGCAGGCTGTGAGCATTCCTGTTGCAGTAAAACTGAATCCTTATTTCAGTGCAATGGGAAATATGTCCTTAAGAATAAAAAATGCAGGAGCCAATGCATTGGTGCTTTTCAACAGGTTCTATCAACCGGATTTTGATATCAATGAACTGGTGATTAAAACTGACCTGCATTATAGCCAATCTGAAGAAATAAGGTTGCCGCTTTTATGGATCGCATTGATGTATGGTAAAGTTGATCTTTCCATTGCAGCATCAACAGGTGTACAAAGCGCCATTGAAGTGATCAAATATATTCTTGCAGGTGCTGATATTGTTATGACAGCTTCTTCACTCTATAAGAACGGTATCCCGTATTTAAAAACGATGAATAAAGAATTGCAGAACTGGATGTACAAAATGGGCTTTGATGATATCCGGTCGTTCAGGGGTATTATGAGCCAGCAGAATATTTCAAATCCAACTGCATACGAACGGGCGAATTATATCAAGATATTGGAAAGGATGAAATAATTGTACCGCTGAGGAATACTATAGATCTTCGTAGTAAGGAATTTCATCGTGACTTACCGTTTCTTTCTGTTGCCAGTAAGCTAACGTAACAATATGACCGTCCGGAGTTTTAAGCGTTCTTCCAAAAATTGCATTGATAGTATTGAAAGTATAATCTGTTACACCTAAAGTAAAAGTTTCTGGTACTTTAACCGGTTCTGGTGCCGGAGGCGCAGCTTCACCTTCTTCTGTTTTAACAATCCCGATAGCTATCGGGACAGCCGCGGCTTTAGGTGCGGGTGATGGAACTGCAACAACTGTAAATTTATTATACTCCAGTATTTTTTTTAAGAACTGAACCCTTTCTGCTGATACATTCTTTTCCACGATCCCGCATTTAACGCCATCGAGTTCTTCAAATTCATGATTCTTATTGATCGCCATGCCCGGAAGTTTAGAATTTTAGAAGTTTAGAAGTTTAGGCTAAATCCCAAACCGCTGAATTTTTAAACCAGTTTTTGTATATAATCATATATCCAGCTTAACAAACCTGTGAGCACAATACCTGCTGCACAAATGATCAACGCTAGTTTAGTTGAATTATGCGTATTTATTTTTTCGATCGGTTGTTCATTCTTATCCATAAAAACTGCCCTCACCACTTTCAAATAATAATACAAAGAAACGATCATGTTCAATGCTGCAATAGTAATGAACATATAACTTCCTTTGGAAGCACCGGCAGTTATTAAAAATAATTTCCCAAAGAAACCTGCTGTTGGCGGAATTCCTGCAAGGGAAAATAAAGCCAATGCCAGTATCCAGCTTAAAAACGGATTGGTCTGATACAAACCTTTGTAATCATCAATCTTTTCTTTTCCGGTTTGTGATGCAATGGCAGCAGCCACTCCAAATGCGGCCAGGTTTGAAAAAGTATAGATCAGGATAAAATAAACAACTGATGATGTTCCTGCAACTGAATCAGCAGAAATACCCACCAATATAAAACCGACCTGTGCAATGGATGAAAATGCAAGGAATCTTTTAATGTTCTGTTGCCTCACTGCGAAAAGGTTACCAATGACCATGGTAGCAACAGATAAGATCATGATCATGTTGTACCATACTTCCTGCATGGGTTGAAAAACTTTGTACAATGTTGCCATGAATATAAAAGCAACAGAACCTTTTGATATAACTGACAAAAAGGATGTGGTGGCAAAAGGTGATCCTTCATAAACATCGGCAGTCCATAAATGGAAAGGAACTATAGACAACTTAAATGCAAATGCTGTAAAGAGGAAAACGAATACCATGATCATTAAGGGGCTGCCGGTAAGTACTGACGGTAGCTGAGCAAAACTAATTGTACCTGTTGCTCCATATAAAAGCGAAATACCGAACAGTAAAATACCTGATGAGAACGCTGATGACAATATCATTTTCATGGCAGCTTCAGAAGAAAGTTTTTTATCAAGATCGAAATTTGCCATGGCAGCAACAGGAATCGTTGCCAGTTCAAGTGAAAGGAAGAAAATGAGCAGGTTGCCGCTTGAGATCATAAAGAACATGCCAAGCAAGGCCGATAACATCAACATGAAAAATTCGGGCATGTGTTCATTCTTGCGGAACCAGTCTGCAAATAACAATGAGATTAGGTAAACAGCAAGGTTGAGAATATTTTTTTGAAATACGATCAGCGCATCTGTATGAAACATACCGTCGAATAAACTTCCAGGCTTATTTAAAAAGAACCCTGAAATAAAATTTGCCAGTAATAAGAACTGGATACCCGATAACAATGTTTCGTTCTTCATACCCTTGCCTATTTTAATAAACAAAAGCATGAAAATGATCACTGTCAGCAGTAATTCACTTTTCATTAATATGAGAAAGTCGTTCATCATAATTTTTATACAAACCTGAATAATTACCGGTCTGCCCGCTATCGTGGTACCGGCCGATAATTATTTAGCTCCTATTTTATTCATAATAATATCTGCACCCGGACTCACCAGATCATTCAACCAGAATGGCGCAAGACCAATTGCCAGTATTCCCACGATCAAAATGATCGCAGCAAGTTTTTCATTCCAGGTTGCATCTTTTAAATGTTCGTAACCTGTTTTCAATGGCCCCATCGCTGTTTGGCCCACTGCCCGTAATATATACACTGCCGTAACCACGATAGACATACATGCTGCAACAGTTGCTATGCGATGAAAGCTATCAGTATGTTCCCATGACCCCATGAATACTGTCATCTCTGCAACAAAGCCGCTTAGTCCTGGTAATCCCAGTGAGCACAATCCAACTATGAATAATACTGTAGTGATGAAAGGCATCACTTTCAGCAACCCTCCCATCTCACTTACCTGTCTTGTATGTGTACGTTCGTATATCATCCCAATAACAGCGAAGAAAAGTGCAGTCATTAACCCATGGGAAACCATTTGCATTACGGCTCCGGCCATTGCTGTTTTTGTAAGCATCCCGATACCAAGCAACACAAATCCGCAATGGCTCACCGATGAATATGCGTTGATGTATTTAAGATCTTTCTGCATCATGGTAGCGAATGCACCATATAAAATTGCAATACTGGAAAGCACGATGATGATATTGGCATATTCCTTTGCACCATCCGGCATGATATAAGTTGCCACACGCAAACAGCCATAGCCGCCAAGTTTCATGGAAATTCCTGCCAGGAACATCGATCCTGCAGTTGGTGCCGAAGAGTGGCCATCGGGAACCCATGTATGAAAAGGAAATAAAGCGCCGAATATTCCAAAGCCGACAAACAATAACGGGAAACATATTTTCTGTACTTCAACAGGAATATGCATTTGTGATAATTTCAACAGGTCGAATGTTCTTTCTGCATTGGAAAAATAGAGCCCAAGTAAACCAACTAACACCAATGCAGAGCCGCCCATGAGCATCAACGCAAGTTTATTGGCTGCATATTCCTTTTTTCCACTGCCCCAGATGCCGATCAATAAATATTTTGGAATCACTGCAATTTCGAGGAAGAAAAAAAGTATGAAAAGATCGAGTGAAATGAAGAATCCATAAGCACCAAGACTGAGTAAGATCAGCAGAAAATAAAATTCCTTCGTCATCTTCGTAACATTCCAGGAAACCAACACACCGGCAACAACCACAAAAGCTGTTAAGAGTATCATGGCAACAGAAATCCCATCAACACCTACATGAAAACTAATATGCCAGGCAGGAAACCAGTTATACTGTTGTTGAAATAGCATTTGTGCTGTATTTCCACCCGCTATTTCATTACGGAACGAAAGCAATAAAACAAAGGCCAATACAAGCTGGGCAATTGATCCTGCCAAGGCAACTACTTTTACCTGCTGTGCATTTCTCAGCAACAGTATGGCAACTGCAGTAAGTAATGGTAATGATATGAGTAATAAAAGATTCATTTATTTTGAATGTTGAATTTTAAATTTTGAATTCTTCATGCTTTTCCATCATTTAAAATTCAACATTTAGAATTTAAATTTTTCATGATTTCCAGATATAAATAAACAATACCGCCAGCCCTATCACTCCTGCTAAAAAGTAAATGGCATATTGCTGTACTTTACCCGACTGAAATCCTTTTATCTTTTCTGATATAAATAATGTTGTATTTCCTGTTGCATTGATGAGCCCGTCAACTATATTTTTATCGATCCATGCCGCAGGCCTTCCAATTAAATTGAATAATATTTTTTTGGTTATGAACAGGTACAGTTCATCAATATAAAATTTATGATAAGCTGCTTTATACAATCCGTTCAATGAAGCTGCTATCTTATCTGGTTTATCATTCTGTTTTTTATACAACCACATTGCTGTAAAAATTCCGATCAAGCCCAGAGCAACCGGTGCAATAGAAAATTCCAGGTGGAATTTGTTTTCCAATACATTTCCATCAGAACTTACAAAATGTCCAAATGGAATAAATCCAGCCGCTGCTGCACCAATGGCCAATAATAACAATGGCATCATCATGGCAAATCCGCCTTCGCCATGCCTGTCCGCCGTGGAGGAATGTTCACCATGGGGATGATGTTCTTTATTCCAGAAAATATTAAAATACAAACGGAACATATAGAAAGCCGTTAGTCCTGATGTGATCAATGCGATCCAGTAAATAGTTGGATTGTGCTGGTAAGCCGCCAATAATATTTCTTCTTTACTAAAAAATCCTGCAAAAGGAGGAACACCGGCAATGGCCAGGCAGGCAATTAAAAAAGTAATATGAGTTATCGGCATGTATTTTCTTAACCCACCCATGTCTTTCATTTCATTGCTATGAATAAAATGTATCACAGCACCTGCACCAAGGAATAACAATGCTTTGAACATGGCATGTGTAAATAAATGGAACATGGATGCTGTATAACCAAGTCCGTCTTCACCACCATACTTAGATACACCCAATGCAAACATCATATAACCTATCTGCGACATGGTTGAATAGGCAAGCACTCTTTTGATATCTGTTTGTGTACAGGCAATAACCGCCGCTATCAATGCTGATATTGCACCAACATAACCAACAAGGCTCAACGCTTCTGGCGCCGACAATGCAAATACGGGAAATAATCTTGCCACTAAAAAAACTCCCGCAACTACCATCGTTGCAGCGTGTATCAATGCAGATACAGGTGTAGGGCCTTCCATGGCATCAGGCAACCAGATATGTAAAGGGAACATCGCACTCTTTCCTGCACCGCCAATGAATACCAATATAACTCCCCAAGTTAAAGCCGATATTCCAAGAAATGATGAAGCAACGGCTGTTTTTAATTCAGTTGATTCAGGCGATGTAAGCCTTTGTATGAGTGTGTTAAAATCAAGCGTTCCTCCATAAAAAGAAAGCACGAGTATTCCGATCAAAAATCCGAGATCAGCAAAACGGGTTACGATGAATGCTTTTTTACAAGCGGCAACAGCACTCGGCCGATCATAATAATATCCTATTAGCAAGAAAGAGGAAACACCAACCAGTTCCCAGAAGATATACATCTGGAAAATATTGGATGAGATCACCAGGCCAAGCATCGAAAATGTAAAGAGGCCAAGGAATGCATAATAAGTAGGAAACCTTTCTTCGCCCTTCATATAGGCCAGGCTGTAAATATGTACCATCAACGAAACAAATGTTACCACAACCAGCATCATAACTGAGATCGGATCGAGGATGATGCCCATATCAATGGAAACGCCTTTCGAAAATTCGAGCCAGGTGATCTTTAATGGAATGATCTTTTGATAAGCCCCGTTTATTTTTGCACTATGAAAAAAATAACGGTAAGCCGCATAAAAGGAAATAACGGTTGAACACAATAACAGTAATGTTCCGATGATACCGGAACTGTTTTTAAAATATTTTCTGCCAAATAATCCCAATACAACAAATCCCGCCAATGGCAGCAATGGAATAAGCGCTATGTATGTTATGTTAGGCATTTATATTAATATTTCATCTCTTCTGCATTCTCCACATCAATTGATCTATGGCTCCTGTATAAATTAATGATGATCGCAATGGCAACAGCGGCTTCTGCTGCTGCAATGGCAATGATAAATATTGTAAAGAATAATCCGTCTAACCTGTTTGGCCAGAGGTATTTATTAAATGCAATAAAATTCAGGTTTACGCTGTTCAATATTAATTCAACACTCATGAGCATGGTGATGAGGTTTCTCCTGGTAAAGAAACCAAACACTCCAATGAAGAACAATGCTGCACTGATGAATAATATATGATATAAACCTGGTTCTGTCATGTTGTTTCTGGTTTACTGCGCATGGCAATTACAATACAGCCGATCAATGCGGCCAGTAACAATATACTCACCACTTCAAATGGCAATGCATATCCACCTCCTTCATTCACGCCTAGCATCTGGTGGCCGATGTTTGCTACACTTGGTTCTATTGGTTGCGACGAATCGCCTGTAAATGAGTGTTGATATACCTGCAGCATCACCAATGCAAAACCACAGAATGCTGCCAGTGCTGAAAATAATTTCCTTGCCGGTTTTGGTTTTGGCAAAAGATCACCTGCCTGTTGCGTAAGGAAAATAGAAAATATAATAAGGACTGTAATACCGCCAACATAAACAACGATCTGCACAGCAGCAATGAATTCATACTGCATCCAGAAATACAACCCGGCAATTCCGATCAGGGAAAACAATAAAAAGATGGCAGCCCGGAATATCTGTCTTGTACTTACAGCAAGTATTGCATTCACTAATGTAAATGCTGCAAGCAAATAAAATATAATTGTTGATCCGTTCATTATTCTACTCCATCCATGATTTTTGAATCCGGGTTATTTAATATTTTGGTCAACTGGCTCCTGTCAAATACACTGTGTTCAAAGGTTTGTGCCATTACAATCGCATCAGAAGGACAGGCAATAACACATAAATTACACATCGTACACAATTCTAAATGATATACCAGTTTATCAATTGCTTTTTTCTTTTTGCCTTCGGGTGTAATATCAAATTTGGTTACAACTTTAATGGTGCCGTTTGGACAAGCCAATTCACAAGCTGTACAACCCGTGCAACGATGCTCATTGTTTTCATTGTGAGGCATTACAACTTCACCTTTAAATCTTTCAGGCAAATTCAATGTTTCCCTGTTCTCGGGATATTGTTGTGTAATGATCTCTTTGTGATGCGTAAAATAATAACCCGTCCGCCTCATGCCGACAAGCAATGATCTTATTGCACTGAAAACCTCTTTTATGTATTTAATTATAAACAAAGTAAAAATTTCAATTTATTGTTACGGGTTACGGGTTAAACAGACTTCACAACTTGTAACTTTTAAACACGCAACCCATCACTTCTCATTCTTAAAAATGCCAACCCAAGATCGCCATCGCCGTTACCAATAAAATGTTGAACATACTTATTGGTAATAAATATTTCCATTCAAGGTTTAATAATTGATCGATACGCAACCTTGGAAATGTCCACCTGAACCACATGATCACGAATATTAAAAAAAATGTTTTACCAAAGAACCAGATACTCGATGGAATATAATCCATCACATGATTAAATCCCTGCCAGTGGCCGATATGGAAAGGCATCCAGCCACCTAAGAATAATGTAGCGCCAATGGCACATACAATGAACACGTTCACATATTCCGCTAAAAAGAACAATGCGAATTTCATCCCTGAGTATTCTGTATGAAACCCTGCTGTTAATTCTGATTCTGCTTCTGCAAGATCAAATGGCGCACGGTTTGTTTCCGCTGTTACTGCAATGATGAAAATAACAAAAGAAATAATGACAGGGATATGCCCTTTAAATATCCACCAGCCGTCAGCCTGCGATTGAATGATGTCATTCAGGTTCAAACTTCCTGTTAATACAACAATAGAAAGTATTGCAAGCCCGGCAGATAATTCATAACTCACTATCTGTGCTCCGCTACGCATGGCACCCATCAATGAATATTTATTATTACTTGCCCAGCCGGCCATTAAAATACTGATCACAGAAATGGATGAAACAGCTGATACATATAATACACCGATGTTCAGGTCCCACATATGAAAATCCTTTGCAAATGCGATCGGTGCCATCAACAACATGGCAACGATCATAGCAATCAATGGTGCCAGGTTGAATAAAAATTTATCAGCACCGCCTGGTGTCATTCCTTCTTTCACCAGCAATTTCAATGTATCTGCAAATGATTGTAACAAACCTTTTGGGCCAACACGGTTAGGGCCGAGCCTGATCTGCATCCATGCCGAAACTTTTCTTTCCATGATCACCAATACCAAGCCTAGCAAAGCAAACAGGCCGATCACAGCAATACCTGCAATGACCATTTCAACAATCAATGCAAGTGTTGGGTTGAATGTTTTATTCAACCAGCCGTCAATAATGTTTGTTATGCCTGATAAACTCCACATAATTAATATTCTAAATTTTGAATTTTAAATGTTGAATTATTAAGACTGATTTTTAATTCAACATTCAAAATTTAGCATTCAACATAATTTATCTATCAATATCCGGTATCACTAAATCCAACGTTCCCATCATCGCCACCAGATCCCCTAACTTACTTCCCCTTGCCATATGGTCCAGTGCCGACAAATTCGAAAATCCGGGTGAACGGAACTTGATCCTGTAAGGCGTTGTACCACCTTCGCTCACAATATAAACCCCTAATTCTCCCCTGGCCGTTTCAACCCTTGAATAAAATTCTCCTTTAGGTAATTTCAATACGGCTTTTGTTTTGGCCTGGAAATCACCTTCAGGAATATTATCTATCAGTTGTTCAATGATGCTGAGCGATTGTTTTATTTCCTTTAACCGAACCATATACCTGGCCAGTGAATCCCCGGCTGTTTCAATCACTTCATCAAACTTAAGCTTATCATATATTTCGTAAGGATATAATTTTCTGATATCAGATGATACGCCGCTTCCCCTGGCTACCGGTCCCGTACAACCGAAAGAAATGGCATCTTCTTTTGAAAGAACTCCCACACCTTTCATCCTGTTCTGAAAAATGATATTGCCTGTAAGCAATTCATCAGATTCATCAATTTTGGTTTTATAGAAAGCGATAAAGTCTTTTACCTTTTTCTGAAAATTCGGGTGAAGATCCTGCATCACACCACCTGGAACCATATAATTCATGGTAAGCCTTGCTCCACATGTTTCTTCCATGATATCGTTGATACTTTCCCTTTCGCGGAATGCATGAAAGAAAGGGGTGAATGCCCCGATATCCATGGCCATGGCGCCCCACCACAATTCATGCGAAGCGATCCTTGTCAGTTCATCCATGATCACACGGATCACTTTTGCCCTTTCAGGAATTTCTATCTGCATTCCTTTTTCAACAACCAATGCGCAGGCATGATTGTTAATGTGTGAAGAAAGATAATCCATCCTGCTCGTAACATAGATGAATTGACGATACGTGAGGCTTTCACACATTTTTTCAATAGAACGGTGAATATAACCAAGATGAGGTTCTACTTTTTTAACGGTCTCTCCGTTCAATGTGATCACCAGGTGCAATACACCATGTGTTGCAGGATGCTGAGGTCCTACATTAATGATGAGATCGCCGTCTGCTGTTGTGCCTATTTCTTCTATCATTGAAAATAAGGAATAAGAAATGTGAAATAAGGAATAAGGAAGTCAGAACGTCACTTTCTTATTTTGTGTTCCTTATTTTATATTTCTAATTTATAACTTTATCATATTGATCGGGTCCTCAAAATCCTTACGCATCGGGTTCTTCCCTTCCCATCCGTCAGGCAATATCAATAACCTGAGATCAGGGTGATCTAAAAAATTAACGCCAAACATCTCATATACTTCACGTTCATGAAATTCTGCTGTTTTCCATATATGGCTCACAGTTGCTATTTCAGGATTCTTACTATCCAGTTTTGCTTTTATTACAATACTGTTCCGGTGAACACTTGAACTCAGATGATAAACCATCGTAAGATGTGTTTTCCAATCAACACAGGTAACACAAAAAAGATAATCGAAAAATAAAGTATTGTCGTTGCGGAGTTTACCGGCAACTTCTGCCCAAACGGAAGGTTCAATATTAACAGTAACCCATTCGCCTCCTTCTTCAAAAGTGGCTGTGGGAAGGAGTTCAGTAAGTCTGGTTTTTAATTCTTCGTTGGTCATCCTGGTATTACCGGTCTGACCGCTGATGCGGTACCGACCGAATATTATTAACTGTTAGTTTTAATCTGTTCTCTCGTCATTCCCATTTTTATTTTTTCCTGCAGGCTGATCAGGGCATGCAGCAAGGCTTCCGGCCTTGGCGGACAACCGGCGACATACACATCAACCGGTATTACATGATCTGCGCCTTTTACAACAGAGTAAGTATTGTAAAAGAACGGGCCGCCACTGATGGCACAGGCTCCCATGGCGATCACATACTTTGGATCAGCCATCTGATCGTACAATCTTTTTAATACAGGGGCCATCTTATTTACAATGGTTCCGGCAATGATGATGACATCAGCCTGGCGGGGTGAGGCCCTTGCTACTTCAAACCCGAACCGGGAGAAATCATATTTGGCTGAAGCTACTGCCATCATTTCAATTCCACAGCAACTGGTGGCAAACGTTAGTGGCCAAAGTGAATTTGAACGTGCCCAGTTGATCACATCATCCAGTTTGCTTAAAACAATACCCCCACCAGGTGTTTCATGCACCTGTCCGGGAAAATTATTTGATATGTTTTGCTTTTCTGTCAACTAAAAGAAAGAATTAATTATCATTTAAATTAAAAACTTCAAACATAATACACTTATCCAGTATCATGCATCTTGCATCCGGCATCGCGTTCCTCACATCCATTTCAACGCTCCCTTTTTATGAGCATATAAAAACCCCATGAATAAAATAAAAAAGAAAACCACTACTTCTATAAATGCCAGCCATCCCACAACCTTTGCCACAACAGCCCATGGATACAGGAATACCAGTTCAACATCAAAAATTAAAAAAATAAGTGCAAATAAGTAATAGCCTACATTTAATTGTATCCAGGTTTTACCTTTTGTTGGAATACCGCATTCGTATGGCTCTGATTTCTGGGGATTGGTGGTTGCTTTTGTAAGGATCTTTGCAACAAGGATAGCAATAATTGAAAATGCCAGCGCTGCAATTATCAGAACGATCATGGAAGCTGCACCCATAGAAACTCAGTTGTTGATTAAAGAATTTTAATGCTACAAGTTAATGAAAAAATGATTACTGCAAGCGCTTATATAAGTATGGTAGTTATCAGTTTATAAAATGACTTTTATCATGTTTTTTATACGCAAACAAACATACAATATCAACCATATATTTCCTGGTGAATGGCTTTCCTGTCGTAACCCATTTCTGTTATTGTTTTCTTTGCATCATCGATCATGCCTTTCCATCCGCATAAAAAGAACATAGCCGGTTGTTTTTCCATACACAATGATTCATAGATAGCATGAACATAACCTGAGTTGCGTTCCCATTGTTCTCTTGACAAAGTTGGTATATAATGAAAACCCGGAACTTCGTCATCCAGTTTTTTTAATTCTTCATAATATAACAGGCTTTCCCTGGTGCGGCAACCAAAAATGAGGTAAATATTTTTATGGTGAATATTGTGGTTCTTTATATGATGTACCATACTCCTGAAAGGCGCAATGCCGGTACCGGTGCAGATGAGGAAAACATCTTTATCAAGCGGTTCTTTTAAAATAAAAACACCTTGTGGACCACGCAGTGTTACTTCAGTACCAACTTTTACCTCGTCAAAAAGATATGGAGTACCCGCTCCTCTCTTATCCAGTACAATGATGAGTTCAAAAACATTGGTACCATCCGGCCATGATGCAATGGAATAACTTCTCCATCTTTTGTTAGGCTTTTCATGAATGGGCAGGTCGAGCGTTACAAACTGGCCGGGAATAAAATCGAATGTATCAAGTTCCGGCACCTGAATCCAGAATCTTCTTGTATCAGCTGTTTCATCTTCTATCCTGATCACTTTACCAATACGCCAGGGTTGTAATGCCATATAAAATGTTTGAAATAAAGTACAAAGAAATGGAAAAATGCGATATAAAAAGCTTTCGTCATTGCGAGGTACGAAGCAATCTACTTTATAATCTTAAGATTGCTTCGTACCTCGCAATGACGGACAATTAATTCCCTTTTATATCAAGTTTATTCCCAGCCTTTATTAAAACGGGTACTGCCGGATAAACCCTCACACTTCTAACAGCAGTATTTGTATTTAATATAGGATTGTTTGTAAGTCCGCCGGGTATGATCACATCTGTATACTGATCTGGAACGATATTGCAGTTCCAGTTAGAGGCTGTCATCCAGTCTGTATTCGTATTTCCATTCCAGATAGTGGTAAACCTTAGTGTTATTGAATTCCCATTAACTCCATTTACCACACAACGGTATTTATATCCTGTGTATGATGTTGGCAAACCAATAAGTTGCAGGACATTCGTAGTTGCTCCTGCATAATTCGGCCCGTTAATAATATCTGTAAAACCTGAGCCATTGTCTTCCTGCCATTGATAAGTTGTGCCATTTGTTGGTGCCGTTAGGCTTACATTTGAACCCGGACAAACATTACTTGCTGCAGGCTTAATATCAGCTTTGCTCAACCAGCACTCGCTGAAATTATTTACAGTGAATTCAGCATAGTAGCCATTATCATAAGGAACGATTACTGTGTTAGCCGGCAATATGAATTGAAAGAAACCGGTAAGGTCATCATCAAGATTGCCATTCTCATCACTGACATCTCCACTATATTTTGTAACACCAAGTTCATAAGCATCCAATGTACTTTCACAAGTACTGCACCCGGAAGCATTGATCAGGGCATTAGCTTCAATATCGGTGAAGTAGAAACGAACAACAACATTTCCCGTTGGCGGATTTGTTGAGTTGATCACAATATTCCTGTTAAGGTAATATTCATCGTTACTGTTTCGTACCGAACCTGAATAAGGATATACATCTACAGTTGTAGCTCCCAGGTTTTGGCCATTGGAATTGATTGATGCAATTCTTTTTCCACCCGAAGAAAAATGTACCCATCCATTTCCGTTCACATTTTGTGTCAGTCCTGTTACAGTTGATCCCGTATATACAGATGCTTTATCAAACACATGCACATCATCAATACCAATACCTTCATAATCTACGCCCCCATCACTTCCCATGGCTATCCTGAAACGCATCGTGCCAGGATATGGCGGTATATCGATACTGGCTACATGCCATTTTAAATTTGACACACGCCAGTTATTCACCCCTGCGTTATCATACCAGTTGGTGCCGCTTCCGGCTGTTCCAAGTTTTTGCCATGTTTTTCCATCAACAGAATATTCCACCCAGGTATAATCATAATCCTGTTCTATCTGATAAATATGACTAAAGGACAAAACAGGTTGCGTTAATCCACTTAGATCAAAGCAGGGAGAATAGAGATATGATAATTCATTGTCATTATAAAAACCGGAAAGATTGGTTGTCCATATATTATTACCATTGGCCGCTTTGTTGATATAAGTCTTTGATGGCGCTCCCCATGCCCAACTGCTGTTGGATCCTTTTGCAAACCAGTTCCCGTTATTAGATTCAAACCCTTCCAGGTACGGGTAGCTGCTAATGACCGGACTGTTATGCATAGAATAACTGATGATACTGTCATTACTGTGATAATTATCCCCGGCTGCCGTTAGCCAGAAATCAAATTTATAATCTATATATGCAGCAAGGTCAGCCCTTGTTGCGAATGTATAAGTCAGTAATTGATTTGGCAAAAGCACCGGGATATTTTCTGTTACAACAGGCCCGCCATTGAACCGGTAATTCACCTGTATATTATTGAGCGTTGCATTCGTATAGTTCTTCACCTTCATAGTCACGGGATAATTGGCTGATAAACCACATCCGTCTTTTAAAGGAGAAAGAATATCATTGATGGCAACATCGCCAATGGCTTCTGCAACAGAAACATCATCAATCGTATAACCATCGTCCTGGTCAAGCACAGGATCAGGAACATTGGCAGAAGTATTTCCTTCCTGTGCGATCTTAATTTGAAAACTGGTACCGATCGTTTGCGGAACTGCGACCGTATCCATGATATCATTCACATTGATAAGCCCATGTTTCCATTGCCCAAGATCATTCTGATTGGCAACAAGATCATAAGCAAATATCCATGGCGAATTTTCATTACCACGTATCCATACTTTATTATCAGGATTCGCTGCCTGTCCGTGGTTCTTATAATTAAAATCGACCCTTAACTGGTTACCGGCATTATAATTATTCAGGTTCCATGTCATCAGTAAACTATCAGTATTCAATGCTCCATAAGGTGATTGATCCAGTGTGATCGCCCTGTTGCCATTCAATGCAAAACCAGTGTTTACAAATGTCCTGGCCCTTCCCCTTGCAGATGCAGGTTTAAAATCTGTGCGGTCATCACCATCAAGGCCTATCGTATTGGAATTATATTCTTTAACTGTTGTTGATTCAAATCCATCAGAAACAGGAAGAACAAGCAGTGGATTTGGCAAATGTTTTACAATTGCTATAACGGTATCATCTGTTGGTTGTGTATCGCCTGATTTTTTCACCCATGCTTTAATGTTATATACACCCGGGGATGCAAAAGCTGCAGTTGCGGCAAATACATGCGTTCGTGTACCAAGTGATGCAATGTTTATATTATCAGTTTCAGTAAATATAGTTCCGCCGTTAATTTGATAAGACAGGTCATAGCTACCCGATGAAGTAACATCGTCTAAATTCTTAATGGTAAGTTTTACCTGTTCTGACGCAGATAATGCAGAAGAAGTAAATTGTCTTCCTGTTGCCGGCCCATCAATAGAAACCGCTTTAAAATTTCCGTCATAAGGTAAAAGGTTACATGCTCCGGAAGCTGGTACAATGGCCATAGCCAGGCTTCTTCTTCCGCTCACTGAACCATTTTTTGCTGCAACAGCAAACCAATAAGTGGTGCTGCTACTAAGTCCGCTTACTATGAATGGGTTTGTAGTTGTACTGTTGCCAATAATATCCATACTATCTCCTTTTAATTGGAGGATGTCGTATGATGTAGCCCCGGCTATGGCCGCCCAATCAAGTTCTACGTAGCCTTCGCACGGAATCGATACTGCTACAACCGGTTGACCAAGAACAGTAAAAGTAAAATCACTCTGATCAGTAAACGCAGAACTGTTTCGGGTAACCCTTACCAAATAATTATTGGTTGCTATTGATGGCACTGTCCAGCTCATTGATCTTGCATTTGCGGCAGCTGTGCCGATCGTGTTCCATGAACTTCCGTTGTTATCAGAATACTCAACGGTAAACGTATTTGCTTCGCTTCCGTAAGCTGTCCACCGGATCGTTTCTGTTTGCCCGGGCACTAGTGTTTCGCCGCCAAAAGGATATTCAACAGTAACGCCGTTCATGTCTACCTGGTAAGTAAGGAAATAAGTTTGCGGGCCCTGCGGAACTGCAAATCCTTTTACATTGATATTATATGTTCCGGCTGCAGGATTATTTATAACAACCTGTTCAATATTGTTTACATGATCAACTGCTTCTACAGCTGCATTTGTTGGCGCCAATGGATTTAATGTTAAAGAAAAATGCTGCAATGATGATGGCTCTGTAACTGCAAGATCCAGGTCATTTACAAGCGCCACACCTGC
>Ga0209023_10001566_pt1 | contig 30351 bp, 26 predicted proteins | sample LakOneMetagenome_FD_187468 | JGI IMG/M metagenome (GOLD analysis project Ga0209023, IMG submission 187468) | Freshwater and sediment microbial communities from Lake Erie, Canada (SPAdes) (version 2) | ecosystem: Environmental > Aquatic > Freshwater > Lentic | place: Lake Erie, Canada...
CTTCCGATCTTGAAGCTCTACTCGGCCCACGGCATCAACGACTTCATCGTCTGCCTCGGCTACAAGGGCTACGTGATCAAGGAGTGGTTTGCGAACTACGCGCTGCACACCTCCGATGTGACGTTCGATCTCGGCACCGGCGAGATGGAGGTGCACCACTCGACGACCGAACCGTGGCGCGTGACGCTGGTCGAGACCGGCGAGCAGACGATGACCGGCGGCCGGCTGCGCCGGGTGCTGCCGTATCTCGGTGACGAGGACTTCTGCTTCACCTACGGCGATGGCCTTGCCGACATCGACCTTGGCGCACTGCTCGCCTTTCATGCCGACCACGGCCTCCAGGCGACGGTGACCGCCGTACAGCCGGCCGGCCGCTTCGGCGCGCTCGACATCGACGGTGACGTGGTTACCTCGTTCGAAGAGAAGCCGCGCGGCGACGGCTCGTGGACCAACGGCGGCTTCTTCGTCCTGTCGCCGAAGGTCGGCGAGCATCTGCTGGCCGACGACACGGTCTGGGAGCAGGGCCCGCTGCGCGCGCTGGCATCCTCCGGCCAGCTCGCGTCCTACCGGCACACGGGCTTCTGGCAGGCGATGGACACGCTGCGTGAGCGCACGCTGCTGCAGGAGTTGTGGGACGGCGGCAACGCGCCCTGGCGCGTGTGGTGAACGAGTCTCCGCTGGTAGTCTCGCCGACCATTCCTGCCGCCATGAAGCCGCCTGAGCACTACAACAACGTCACCCCGTGGAACATCGACGGCGCGATGCGGTACTGGATGGTCACGCGCATGATCGCGGACCTCTACTCGCCGGATCTCAAGATCGCCGAGATCGGCTCCGGTTCGGCCGGCATCACCGAGTTTCTCGATCATCCGGTGACCGGCGTCGACACCGCGTTCGACCGCACCGCTGAGCGTGCCAATCCGCAGCTCACGCCCGTTGTCGGCTCGGCGACGGAGCTGCCGTTCGAGGACGGGAGCTACGACGCGGTGCTGTGCCTCGAGATGATGGAGCACCTGCCCAATGATCTGCGGGCGCCCGCCGTCCGCGAGATGCTGCGCGTGACCAAGCCGGGCGGCCGCATGGTGATCACGTTCCCAGCCGACGAGACCGCGACGCGGCTCGACATCAGGCTCAACAACGCCTATCGCAAGAAGAAGGGCATCGATCACCCCTGGGCGGTCGAGCACATCGAGCACGGTGTGCCGAAGACCGAGGAGATCCGCGCGCTGGTGCAGGAGCAGCTCGCCCCGGGCGACACGCTCGAGGTCCGCAAGCACAGCTGGGCCCCGACCTGGCTGTTTCAGCAGATGGTCTTCTCCGTCGACCGCGGCTATCCGTTCACGCGGGCAATCGGCCTGCACACCACCCCGACCGCGAAGCTGTTGTTCCGGATCCTGCGGTATTGCAACTTCGGTGACTGCTACCGCTCGATCGTGGTCGTCAGCAAGGCGCCGTGACCGCGGGCGTCACGGCGATCGTCCTGACCTACGACGGTCGCGAGCTGCTCGCTGAGATCCTGCCGTCGCTGGCCGCCCAGCAGCACCCGCTCGCACGGGTGATCGTCGTCGACAACGGCTCGTCGGACGACTCCGCCGACTACGTGCAGCGCGAGTTCCCGCACTTCGAGCTGCTGTCACTGCCGGAGAACATCGGCGTCGCGGCGGCGCTGAACCGAGGCCTGGCGCTGGTCGAGACGCCCTACGTCGCGCTGCTCAACAACGATCTCGAGCTTGACCCGGCCTGGCTCGGTCACCTCGTGCAGACGCTGGAGGCGCATCCCGAGGCGGCGTCGGCGACGGGCAAGATGCTCAGCTTCCACCAGCGCGATCGGTTCGACGGGGCCGGCGACAAGTTGATGTGGTCGGGCGCCGCCACCCACCGCGGTATGGGTGAGCTCGATCAGGGGCAGTACGACCAGGCCGAGGCGGTCTTCAGTCCCTGCGCCGGTGCGGCGGTCTACCGGCGTGCCGCGTTCGAGGATGTCGGGCCGTTTGACGAGCACTTCTTCGCCTACCAGGAGGACGTCGACTGGGGCTTGCGCGCACAGCTCGCGGGCTACACCGCTCGTTACGAACCGCAAGCGGTGGCCTTCCACATGGGCGGCGCGACCACGCGCCGCGAGTGGGGTCGGTACACGGCGCTGCAGCGCCGCAACCAGGTGCTCGTCGTGCTGAAGAACTATCCGGCGGCCGCGCTCTTCAAGCACGCGGTGAAGATCCTGCTCTACCAGGCGGGCTGGGTCCTCAGCAGTGCGCGCAACGGCGAACTGCGGCGGCATCTCGGCGCGCTCGGCCAGGTCGTGCTGGCGCTGCCGCGGGTGCTGCGGCAGCGCCGTGCGGTGCGGCGCACACGGCGCGTGACGCTCGCCTACCTCGACACGGTGATCTCGCCGGAGCCGTACGCGGGCCAGGGGTTCTGGCAGCGCCTCGGCGGTATCGCGCGGACGCTCGTCGGCGGCTCGGAGGCCGCGCAGCACTAAGGTTCCGCCCATGAGCGCCAGCTGCCGGTTCTGCCAGTCGCCCCTCGAGCACACCTTCGCCGACCTCGGCATGTCGCCGCTCGCCAACAGCTACGTGGCGCCCGAGAAGGCCAACGGGATGGAGCCGTTCTTCCCGCTGCACGCGCTGGTCTGTGACACCTGCAAGCTGGTACAGCTCGAGGAGTTCGAGTCGCCCGAGGGGATCTTCTCCGACTACGCGTACTTCTCGTCCTACTCGTCGAGCTGGCTCGAGCATGCACAGCGTTACGTCGCCGACATGACCGAGCGGTTTGGACTGGGCTCGGGCAGCCGCGTCGTCGAGATCGCGTCGAACGACGGCTACCTGCTGCAGTACTTCGTCGAGCGCGGCATTCCGGTGCTCGGCGTCGAGCCGGCAGCGAACGTGGCCGCGGTCGCGGTCGAGAAGGGCGTGCCGTCGCTCGTCGAGTTCTTCGGTGTGGCGACCGCCGGCATGGTCGCGGCTGACGGTCAGGCGGACCTGCTGCTCGGCAACAACGTGCTCGCCCACGTGCCGGACATCAACGACTTCGTCGGCGGGATGAAGGTGCTGCTCAAGCCCGACGGCGTGATCACGGTCGAGTTCCCGCATCTGCTGCGTCTGATCGCAGACAACCAGTGGGACACGATCTACCACGAGCATTTCTCGTACCTCTCGTTCCTCGCGGTCACGCAGATCTTCACCCACCACAGGCTGCGGTTGTTCGACGTGCAGGAGCTGCCGACCCACGGCGGCTCGCTCCGGATCTTCGGCTGCCACGCCGATGATCAGGGCAAGCCGGACACGCCGGCGGTCGCCGAGATGCTGGAGCGCGAGCGCGCCGCGGGCTTTGAGGAGCTGTCCACGTACACCGAGTACGGCGCACGGGTCGAGGCCGAGAAGCGCCAGATCCTCACGACCCTGATCGGCCTCAAGGACGCAGGCAAGACGATCGTCGGCTACGGCGCGGCGGCGAAGGGCAACACGCTGCTCAATTACTGCGGCATCGGCATCGACTTCCTCGACTACACCTGCGATCTGAACCCGCACAAGCAGGATCACCTGTTGCCAGGGACGCGGATCCCGATCCAGTCGCCGGACGCGATCCGTGAGACCAAGCCGGACGTCGTCTTCATCCTGCCGTGGAACCTCAAGGACGAGGTGATGGAGCAGCTGTCGTTCATCCGTGACTGGGGCGGCCAGTTCGCCGTGCGGACGCCGGAGCTGCAGCTGCTGCCGTGAGGCTGGAGCCGACACCGCTTGCCGGGGCGTTCGTGGTCGAGCAGGACCGGATCACCGACGAGCGCGGCTTCTTCGCGCGCACGTTCGACGCGGAGGTCTTTGTTGCAGCGGGGCTGAACCCGCGGGTGATCCAGTGCAACACGTCATTCAACGCCCGCGCCGGCACCCTGCGCGGCATGCACCTGCAGGCGGCGCCGCACGGTGAGACGAAGCTCGTGCGCTGCACGCGCGGCGCGATCGTCGACGTGCTCGTCGACCTGCGGGAGGACTCGCCGACGCGCCACCAGTGGTTCGCCGCCGAGCTCAGCGCCGAGAACGGGCGCGCGCTCTACGTGCCAGAGGGCCTGGCGCACGGGTTCCAGACGCTGGTCGACGACAGCGAGGTCTTCTACGTGATGGGCTCGGAGTACGTGCCGGAGGCCGCGACCGGCGTGCGCTGGGACGACCCGGCGTTCGGGATCGCGTGGCCCGAGCCGCCGGCCGGCGGACGCACGATCGCCGCGCGCGACGCGTCCTACCCGGACGTCGCGGCGTGAGCCGGCGCGTCCTGCTCACCGGTGCGACCGGCTTCGTCGGCCGCAACGCGCTGGCGCCGTTGCTGGCCGCAGGCTTCGAGGTGCACGCGGTCAGTTCGCGCACACCGCCCGACGGCGAGCGGGGCGTGGTCTGGCACCAGGCCGATCTGCTCGATGATGCTGAGCGCGACGCCGTCGTCACGGAGGTCGGCGCGAGCCACCTGCTGCACTTCGCGTGGTACGCCGAGCACGGCAAGTTCTGGCAGTCGCCGGAGAACGAACGCTGGCGTGCCGCGTCGAGCGCGCTGCTGCGCGCGTTCGTCGCACACGGGGGCGAGCGCGCGGTGCTGGCCGGAACGTGCGCCGAGTACGCGTGGCAGGACGAGACGCACTGCGTCGAGGGCGTCACGCCGCTGGCGCCGGCGACACCGTACGGCGGGGCCAAGCGGGCGCTGTGGCTCGACGCTGAGGCCTACGCCGCCGACGTCGGCCTCAGCCTTGCCTGGGGCCGGATCTTCTTCCTCTACGGGCCGCACGAGGATCCGCGTCGCCTCGTCGCATCGGTGGCGCAGGCACTCGTCCACGGTGAACGGGCCGAAACGGGCGCCGGCGAGCAAGTGCGCGATTTCGCCTACACGCCGGAGGTGGCTGCGGCATTCGTCGCGCTGCTCTGCTCTGACGTCGCCGGCGCCGTCAACGTCGTTTCCGGGCGGCAACTGCAGATTCGCGAGGTGGTGGAAGCTGTCGGCGCCGCGGCGGGCCGCCCGGACCTGCTGGCGATCGGTGCGCGGCCCGGCAACCCCGACGACCCGCAGATCCTGACCGGGGACCCGACGCGGCTGTTCACCGAGGTCGGCTGGACGCCGGCGCTGTCGTTCGAGGCATCGATCGCGGCGACGGTCGACTGGTGGCGCGGACGCTAGGCCTGCTGTCCGGCGCCGAGTGCCCGCGCGAGGCGGTCGTAGGCGCGGGCGATCCAGCGTGTTGCCGGCCAGCGACGCAGGCGTTCGATCGTCGGTGCCGTCAGGTGCCAGGCGAGTGACGGCCAGTCGATCACGCCCGGTGCCGCGCGACACGCGCTGATCAGCCGCGGTCCGCGGCCACCGAGGCCGGCGTACGGCGCCCCGCGCCAACCGATGTCGCTGAACACCGCCCAGGCCATCACGAGGTGCGGCACGCGCGCCGCCGCCTTGCTGCGACCGAACGTCGCGAGGATCGTGCCGACCGACGCGCTGGTGCCGTCGAGCTCGCGGTGCACGTGCGTCGCGTCGGTCATCGCGATGCGTCCCTGCACGGCGATCCGCCCGACCTGCAGCCAGTCGTTGCCGAGCGTGTTGGGCATCGGTGCCGCGGCCTCCAGCACCGCACGCCGCGTCACCCCGTAGAACGGTCCGTCTGACGGTTGCCCGAAGTACTGCCTCAGCCGCTGCGCGGGCCGGTCGGCGTCGGCAGCAACGAGCGCGCCGCTGCGGATGAACTGCCCGTCGCGCACGTAGCGCGCCGTGCCCGCAACGCAGACCAGGCCGGGGTCGGCGTCGAGCTGCCCCACGCACGTTGCGACGTAGTCGGGGTCGAGGTGGTCGTCGTCCGAGAGCAGCATCGCGTAGGTGCCGCGAAAGCCGCTGAACAAGGAGTTGAAGTTGGCCGTCGGACCGATGTTCGTCGCGTGGCGCACGATGCGGACGCGGGGATCGCGCTCCTGCCAGCGCGCGCAGCGCTCCGCCGTGTCGTCGCTCGACGCGTTGTCGGAGATCACAACCTCGAGGTCCGTCACGGTCTGTGCCAGGGCCGACTGCACCGCACGGTCGAGCAGCGCGCCACGGTTGAACGTGGGGATGCCGATGCTGACGAGGGGCGGCAAGACCGGGCGAATGCTAGCCGCGCAGTCTGCGAGTGCCGCTTCGCGCGTTAGCCTTGCGCCTTCCATGATCGGGATCTGCGTCGTCCATCTCGTGTGGGCGCCACTCGGACCGGAGCCCCTGCGCCGCTTTCTCGCGGCATACGCCGACGTTGACGCCGGCGTGCCGCACGAGCTGCGTGTGGTCTTCAACGGATTTCGCAGCGGTCAGCGTCGGGCCGAATACCACGCGATGCTGGACGCGTTCGAGCACACTGCGCTGATCCTCGGCGCGGCGGAACAGGATCTTGGCGCCTATCGCGCCGCGCTGGACGATGAGGTCGCCGAGCGCGTCTGCTTTCTCAACTCCTACGCCCGCCCTCTGGCCGACGGCTGGCTCGCGACGCTGGACCGTGCCTGCCGCGAACCGGGCGTCGGACTGGCTGGGGCGACGGGCTCCTGGGAGAGTGCTGCCAGCTCGGCCCCCGCCGCACTCAAGCCGGCGCGCTGGCGCGCGTTCCCGCGCTTTCCGAATCCCCACCTGCGGACCAACGGCTTCTTCGCATCGACCGCCCTGCTGCGCGAGCTCGACTGGAGCGGCGTGCACTCCAAGCTCGGCGCGCTGAAGCTCGAGAGCGGCCGCAGCTCGCTGACCCGCCAGGTGCAGCGGCGGGGGCTGCGGACGGTGGTCGTCGGCCGTGACGGCGCGCTCTCCGACCCGGAGGCCTGGCCGGAGAGCAACACCTTCCGCTCCGGCGAGCAGGAGAACCTGCTGATCGCCGACAACCGCACCGACGACTACGCCGCGGCGGCTCCGGACCTGCGCCGGCAGCTCGCGCAGATGGCCTGGGGCCGAGGCTGATGAGCGACATTCTCGACACAGCGGCTGCCGGGCCCGCGGTCGTGCGCGGCGGGGCACTGCGTGTCGCCGGCTTCGTCACCGGCGTGGTCGTGTCGCTGCTCGGCGTCGCGCTCGTCACCCGTCACCTGGGCACCGGCATCTTCGGCCGCTACCAGACGGTCATTGCGCTCGTCACGATCGTTGCGATGGTCACCGACCTCGGCATGTCGGCACTTGCGATGCGCGAGTGGTCGCAGCGCAGCGGCAGCGACCGCGAGCACTTCCTGCGGGTGCTGCTGGGCCTGCGCCTGGCGATGACCGTGGCCGGCGTCGCGATCGCGAGCGCGCTGGCGGTGATTCTGGGCTATGACGCCGAGATGGTCGCCGCGACGGCGGTGGCGGGCGTCGGCGTGATGGCCGGCGTGCTCGGGGCGACGCTGACCGTGCCACTCAGCGCCGAGCTGCGGATGGTTGCGGTGACGTTTCTCGACGTCGGTCGGCAGGTCGCGACCACCGGGCTGCTCGTGCTGCTGGTGCTCGGCGGCACGCGCGACATCGTGCCGTACGTCGCGATCGTGATCCCCGCGAACATGATCGTCGTCGTCGGCGCCTTCTGGTTGATGCGCGGCCGCGTCTCAGTGCGCCCGATCGTTGACGCCCGCGCCTGGCTCGGACTGGTCAAGCCGTCGCTGGTCTTCGCACTCGCGGCAGCGGTGGGCTCGCTCTACATCTACGCGGCGATGGTCCTCACGCAGCTCGTCACGAGCGAGTACCAGACCGGACTCTTCGCCGCCTCGTTCCGCGTCTGGTCGGTCATCGCAGCTGTGCCGGCGGTGCTCGCCTCGACCGCGTTTCCCGTCCTGGCCCGGGCGGCGCGGGACGATCAGGTTCGCCTCGGGTACGCCACGCAGCGCCTGTTCGAGGGCAACTCGATCCTCGGCGGTGCAGCGCTGATCGGCTGCGTCCTCGCCGCCGAGCCGATCATCGCCGTCGTCGGAGGAGCGGAGTTCGCCGACGCCGACCGCGTGCTGCGGATCCACGGCATCGCCCTGGCGCTGACGTTCGTCGTCGTGACCTGGGGCTTTGCCCTGATGGCGTTGCACCGCCACCGAGCGCTGGTGGTCGTCAATGCGAGCGCCTTCGTGGTCAGCGTCGTGACGGTGTTGCTGCTGGCGCGCTCCTACGGTGCCTACGGCGCCGCCTGGGGCACGCTGCTCGGTGAACTGACGCTCTCGACCGGCTACGGGATCGCGCTGCTCATCGCAGATCCGACGATGCGACCGGTCTTTGGCCGCGTCGCGCGCCTCGTGCCAATCGTGCTCGCGTCGCTGGCGGCCGGACACTGGTCCGGGCTGCCGCCCCTTCTGGCGACGGGCCTCGGACTGGCCGTGTACTTCCTGCTGGCGCTGGTCTGTCGTGCCGTGCCCGATGAGATCGTCGAGCACATGCCGCGCCCGATGCGGAGCGTCGCCGGCCGGCCCTAGCTGGCCGCGGTTGCGCGCAGCACGCTGACGGTTTCCGCTGCGGTGCGGGCCCAGGAGAACGCGGCTGCCCGGGCGCGGCCACGCGCGCGCAGGTCGTCGGCGAGCTCTGGTTCGGTCAGCACCCGCGCCAGCGCTGCACTGATCGCGCCGACGTCCTCGGGATCGACCAGCAGCGCCGCGTCGCCGGCGACCTCCGGCAGGCTCGAGCAGGTTGAGGTGATCACCGGGGCGCCGGCCGCCATCGCCTCCAGGACCGGCAGGCCGAAGCCCTCGTAGAGCGAGGGGTAGGCGAACGCGGTGGCGCCCGCGTACAGCGCACGCAGCTCGGTCTCGCTGACGCGGCCGAGCAGCCGTGCGCCGTGGTCGGCCGCCTTCTGCAGGATCCCCGCCTCGTCCCAGCCGCGCGGACCGACGAGCGCCAGCTCGTGCTCGCCCCGCACCTCCGTCGGCAGCGCGAACCAGGCCTCGATCAGGCGCTCGAGGTTCTTGCGCGGCTCCAGCGTGCCGACAGCGAGCACGTAGGGGTGCTGCAACTGCGGATGCCCGGGCGCCGCAACCGGCTCGGCGAAGTCGGGGTCGGCGGCGAGCGGGATCACGCTGGCGCGATCGCGCGTGCCGGGGAACCGCTCGATCAGGTCCGTGCGTGTCGCCTCCGAGATGCAGGGGAGTGCGGCGGCACGCCGCAGCGCCGGCCGAATCGTGGCCCGCTCGATCACGGCGCTGCGGCGATTGGCGGTGTCCGGATGCGTCCACGGCACGAGGTCGTAGATGACGATGCTGGTCGGCACCCGCGTGAACCATGCGGTCAGGTAGCTGTTGGTCGAGAGGAAGACGTCACACTCGCGGTTCGCGCGCCGGGCGGCGCTGAGATGCCAGAGCGGGTCCGGCCGCTCGATCAGTTCCCAGCTGAAGCGGCCTGCCGGTAGCTCGCCCCAGCGCTCACGCGCGTAGAGCCGGAACTGCAGATCCTGTGCCTGTTCGAGTCCGGCCAGCGCCGTCAGCAGCTCGCGGACGTAGCGGCCACGTCCTGCAGGAACTTCAGCGGCTGCCCGGGCATCGATCCCGACCGTCAGCGTCATGGGGGCGACAGACTAGTCTCCCGGCCTGTGAAGGTCGGGCTCAACCTCGTGTTCCTGACGCCCGGTGAACAGGGCGGGATGGAGGTGTACGCCCGCGAACTGGTGCCGCGACTGGCGCAGCTCGAGGGGCTCGACCTGGTCGCCTTCGTCGGCCGCAACGCCCAGGGCGGCGCCTGGGGTGACGGCGTGCGCGAAGTGCTGGTGGACGTCGACGCGCGTGATCGCAGGCAGTGGGTCAGCGGCGAGCAACTGCGGCTGCCGCGGCTCGCAGCACGCGAGGGTTGCGCCGTCGTGCACAGCCTCGCGTCGACCGCGCCGCTGCGCGGCCCGTTCCGCCGCGTCACGACGATCCACGATCTCAACTACAAGCTCGTGCCGGACACCCACTCCGGCCTGCGCGGCCTCGGCATGCGGCTGCTCGTTCCTGCTGCGGCGCGGCGCTCGCACCGCGTGATCGTGGATGCGGCGTCGACCGCCGACGACCTCGTGCAGCACCTTGGCACGGCCCGGGGCAAGATCGACGTCGTGCCGCTCGGCGTGTCGGCCCGCCCCGATGTCCTGCGCACGCCCGAGGCGGAGCTGCGTGAGCGGCTCGGGCTTGGCGATCGTCAGGTGCTGCTCACGTTCAGCGCGAAACGTCCGCACAAGAACCTGCTGCGGCTGATCGAGGCGCACGCGCAGCTTGCGGCGCCGCGTCCGGTGCTGGTGCTGCCGGGCTACGCCACGCCGCATGAGGACGAGCTGCGCGACCGCGTCAGCGCGCTCGGCACCGCAGGCGACGTGCGCTTCCTCGGCTGGGTCAGCGACGAGGACCGCGAGGGGCTCTACGGACTGGCGACGCTGTTCGTGTTCCCGTCGCTCTACGAGGGTTTCGGCCTCCCACCGCTCGAGGCGATGGCGCGCGGCGTGCCGGTGATCACGACGACGCGTGGCTCCCTCGCCGAGGTGGTCGGCGACGCGGCACTGACGGTCGAGCCTGAGTCGGTCGAGGAGCTGACCGCGGCGATCACGCGCCTCTTGACCGACCACGTCGAGGCCGAACGGCTGCGTGCCGCCGGCACGATCCAGGCGTCGCTCTTCACCTGGGAACGGACGGCGGAACTGACAGCGGCGTCCTACGAGCGTGCGCTCGCGTAGCGGGCGACGACGCGCTCGGTCGAGTTCCCGACGCTGAGCGTCGTCGCGTTCTCGATGAACCAGCCATAGGTGCTGCGCCGCAACTCTGCACGCCGCTCCCAGCACCGCTCGATCGCCGCGCCGAGCGCGGCGGGCGAGGCGTCGGCGACGACGTAGCCGTTGACGCCGTCGACGATGTGCTCGACGGCGGCATTGTCGGGCGCCTGCACCAGTACCGTGGGCACGCCGGCGGCAGCGGCCTCAACGACGATCGTGCCGTAACCCTCGCGGATCGACGGCAGCACCAGGCAGCAGGCGCGGGCCATCGTGTCCTCGATCACGGCGGCATCGACGAAGCCCGGCGCGGTGATCACATCGGCCGCGTCGGCGGCGCTGATCGCCGCGCGGACGTCGGCCAGCTGCGGGCCGTCACCGAAGATCCGGCCCTCGAGCGCAGCGATTCGCAGCCGCGCCTGAACGACGGCTCCAACCACGGCCGGCGCCTGCTTCTCAGGGATCATCCGGCCGGCGAACAGCACCAACGGCTCCGCCGGCTGGATCCGGCCTGCCCGCCCGTCGAGCGGCCCGTCGTATTCGCCGCGCAGGACCGTGATCTCGCCCTGCAGACCGAGCTCGCGCAGCCGCGTCGCCGTCATCTCCGCGAAGCAGAAGGCGTCCTGCGGCACCCGCACACAGGCCTGCTGCACGCGCCGCGCGATGTAACCCTTGGGACCGCCGAGGTACTGCGCCCAATAGTCGTCGCTCCAGACCTCGTGCCAGTCGACGGCGATGCGATAGCCGCCGCGCCGCCGCGCGGCGCCGGCCGCCAGCAGCGAGAAGTAGGGAAACGAGGCGGTGTGGACCACGTCGTAGCCGCGTCCGTGACGGCGGAGATGGTGCAGCACGCCCCAGCCGAAGCGCAGGGGCTCGCCGATCGTGCGATTGCCGCTCGGGCCGTACAGCGGCTCGTCACGTGACACCGCGAGGACCCGGACGCCGGCGATCTTCGGTGGGTCGTCCTCCGGCCACTGGCGCCGCGTCAGGAACGTGACGGTGTGACCGTCGGCCGCCAGCGCCTCCGCCAGATTGCGCATCCAGCGTTCCGCGCCGCCGACGGTCCAGGGGAAGAGGCAGTCATAGATCAGGCAGATGCGCACCGGCCATAGCGTTGCACGCCGGTCCCCGAGGGGCATGATCGCTACGCTCTGGGACTGGAGCGGAACTCCTGGCGCCTGCGCTCGTTCCCGCTTCCACGTGCGCATGACGACCACGACGGACACCCCTGCTTCCGCCGAGAAGCCAGAGACCGAGGACGAGCTGCTCGTCTCCGTCGTGATCCCCTGCCTCAACGAGGAGGAGAACATCACCCAGGTCGTCTCGCATGCCCTCGAGGTGATGGCACGTGAGGGCATCGCCGGCGAGGTCGTCGTCGCCGACAACGCCTCGGAGGACCGCTCGGCCGAGCTGGCCAGCGCGGCCGGCGCACGCGTGATCACCGAGCCGCGCCGCGGTTACGGGTCCGCCTACCTCGCCGGTTTCGCGGCTGCGCGCGGCCGCTACATCGTGATGGGTGACGCTGACCTGACCTACGACTTCGACGAGATCCCCAAGTTCGTCGAGCTGCTCGAGGACGGCGCGCAATTGGTGATGGGCGACCGGATGGACAACATCGAGCCGGGCGCGATGCACTGGCTCAATCGCTACATCGGCAACCCGCTGCTCAGCGGCACGCTCAACCTCTTCTTCAAGACCGGTATCCGCGACGCCCACTGCGGCATGCGCGGCCTGCGCCGCGACGTGTTGCCGACGCTGAATCTGCGGACGACGGGGATGGAGTTCGCGTCGGAGATGGTGATTCGCGCGTCGAAGGAGCACCTCGACATCCGCGAGTTCCCGATCAAGTACCACCCGCGCGGCGGCGAGACCAAGCTGTCGCGGATCCGTGATGGCTGGCGGCACCTGCGCTTCCTGCTGGTGCACTCGCCGACGCACCTGTTCATGGTGCCGGGCGCGGTGCTCTCGGCGATCGGCGCGCTGATCCTGTTGGTGTCGGTGCTGCAGATCAACGTCTTTGGCCGCGAATGGCAGCTGCACACCGCGCTCGCCGGCTCGCTGCTGCTGATCGTCGGCACCCAGGTCGTGGCGCTGGGACTCTGCGCGCATGCCTACGGCACCTACTTCATGGGTGAGCGTGACCCGTGGTTTGACCGCATGCGCGCCCGTTTCCGGCTGGAACACGGACTGGCGATCGGTGGCGGGCTAGCGCTGATCGGCCTGGTCGCCGGCGGCGTGATCATCGGCCGCTGGATCGCGAGCGGTGGCGGGGCGCTGTCGGAGGAGCGGCTTGCGATCTTCGCGGCGACGGCGATCATCGTCGGGCTGCAGGTGTTCTTCGCCTCCTTCCTGATCAGCATCCTCGGCCTGCGGCGGGATCACTAACCGCGCATGAGGGCTTCGATGCGGAACGTCCCAGGCCCGCTCTGGGCGATCATTGCGATGACCGCGGTGCTTGCGCTGGCCTGGGCGATTGCCTCGCCGCCACTGGTCGGCGCCGACGAGACCGGCCACTTCGCCTATGTCCAACACCTTGCCGAGACCGGTGGCGCACCCTCGACCACCGGCACGCGCACGTTGTCGACGGAAGAGGAATCCTTCCTCAGCGCGATCGGGATCGGGCCGACGATCGGCGCGCTCTACGCCCGGCCATCAACCTCGAAGATCGACACCGACGCGTTCGCCGCAGCCGAGAAGCGCTTCACGCACGCCCAGCGCGCCGACGGCGACGGTCCGAACCAGTTCGCTCAGAACGGCCCGCTCTACTACAGCGTCGGCGCGATCGCCTACCGGGCGACACCGGGCGGCCGGATCATCGACCGCGTCTTCGTCGTGCGGATGGTCGGTGCGGCGCTGTACCTCGCGATCGTGATCCTCACGTGGTTCATCGCCGCGGAGCTATTCCGTGCGGAGTGGCCGCGGGCGCTGGCGGCGACGGCCGTCGCACTGCAGCCCAAGTTGGGCAACGTCGCCGCGATGGTCAACCCTGACATCTTCCTCGCCGCGATCTGGACCGCGTTCGCGCTGGTGGCGCTGCGCGCGGTGCGGCACGGGCTCACCCTGCGTCGCGGCGTGTTGCTCGGCCTGCTGACCGGCGCGTCCGTGCTGACCCACGGCCGCGGCCTGGCACTGATCGTGCCGATGATCGCGGTCCTCGGCCTCAGCCTGCCGCGGCCGGGGGTCGACTGGCGCGCCGCACGCACACCGATCGCGATCGCCGGCGGCATCCTCGTCGCTGCCCTGGCGCTCGGCTTCTTCTACACGCGGGCCAAGACCGGCGGGGCGTACGGCGGCGAGCTCGGGCAGGCAGCAGGCGGCGAGCAGAGCGCCGGCAGCGTCCATGGCCTGCTGGGCTACGTGGCGAACTTCTATTTCGGCAGCTACCAGGCGTTCGGCGTCGTGCTGGCGCCGCAGTTCGGCTACCGCCAGGGCTACATCGAGACGTTCTTCGGTTCGCTCGGCTCGCTCGACGTGGTCTTCAGGCCGCACATCTACGATTGGCTTCAGTTCCTCGCCGCAGCGGGCCTGGTCACGCTCTGGACGCAGGTCACGGTGTTCCGGCACGCGTTGCTGCGGCGCTGGCGGGAGGTCTCGGTGCTCGTGCTGCTCGTGCTCTCGCAGATCGCGTTGCTGCACCTTGCCTCCTACCGCGACATCGTCCAGTCGAACGGCGTCGGGATCCTCTGGTCCGGCCGCTACCTGCTGCCGCTGATCGCGATCTTCGGGATCACGATCGCCTACGTCTGCAGCCACCTGCCGCGCCGCGCGCGTCCCGTCGCGGTCGGCGTGATCCTCGCCGCCGGCGTCGCGCTGCAGCTCTCCTCACTGGCAATGACGCTCGACAGGTTCTACGGATGAGGCGCGCGCTCAACAGGCTGTCGCCCGCCGCGTGGACCGCGTTGATCGCGGTCCTGTTGCTGGTCGTGCTGGCGGCCAAGTGGCTCACGCCGTGGCTGACGCGTGAGGAGTCCTCCCGCGTCGCGACGCCGGTTCCGCCGGCCGCGGTGCAGACCGCCGAGATCAAGCTCCAGCCGCACCGCAGCCTGTGCGTCGACAACATCGTCTTCCCGAAGGAGGCCGGCGCGATCGGCATGTCGGGCCGGGCCCTCGATGCCCGCCCGGCGCCGCAGATCGGTGTGCTTGTCTTCTCCAACGGGTGGGACACGTCAGCCAAGATCCCGCGCGGCTGGCCCGGCGGGCTCAACGCCACACTCGAGTCGCCGCCGCACGACGTGGTGGCCTCGGTCTGTCTCCGCAACATGGGCAAGTACGCCGCGATCATCAACGGCAATCCGGATCCGGCGAAGCTGGGGCGGGCCCGAGGCACGATCGACGGCACGCCGATCGTCGGCGCGCCGGAGCTGGAACTGCGTGCGGCGCAGCCGCAGTCACGACTTGCGCGCGCAGGCTTCATGTTCCACCGCGCGGCCGAACTGACCTGGCGGCCGTTTGCCGACTGGTCGGTCACCCTGATCGCGCTGCTCGCCGTCGTTCTGACGCTCCTCTGCGGGGTCGGCGCAACTGTGTGGGCGATGATGCGAGAGGATGACGTGTCGTGAGCACGGACGCCACACCCGTCGCGATTCAAGTCGAAGATCTCGACAAGACGTTTCGCATCCCGCATGAGCAGGTGCACACGCTCAAAGAGCGGGCGCTTCACCCCCTTCGGCAACCGACGTACGAACAGCTCGAGGCCCTCCGCGGTGTGACCTTCGACATCCGACAGGGTGAGTTTTTTGGGATCGTTGGCCGCAACGGGTCAGGCAAGTCCACGTTGCTCAAGTGCCTTGCGGGCATCTACCGCTGTGACGCCGGCACGATCCACGTCGCAGGACGGGTTTCCACCTTCATCGAGCTCGGCGTCGGGTTCAACATGGACCTTCCGGCGCGCGACAACATCCTCATCAACGCGACGATGCTCGGACTGACCGGGCGTGAGGCACGCAGGCGGACAGACGCTGTGCTGGAGTTCGCGGAGCTCGAGGATTTCGTCGACCTCAAGCTGAAGAACTACTCCTCAGGCATGCTCGTGCGGCTCGCGTTCAGTGTGATGATCCAGGTGGACGCGGACGTGCTGCTGATCGATGAGGTGCTGGCGGTGGGCGATGCCTCGTTCCAGCAGAAGTGCTTCGACGAGTTTGCGCGACTTCGCCGCGAGCGCCGGACGGTGGTTCTCGTCACCCACGAGATGGGTGCGGTCGAGCGATTCTGTGACAGGGCGATGCTGCTCGAAAAGGGAGAGGTGATCGAGGTTGGGGAGCCGCGGCCCATCGGCATGCGCTATCTCGGCATGAACTTCGACCGTGGGCGGGAACTCGCGAAAGCCGGCGGACAGGCTGTCGACGCATCTGATGCGGATCACCTGGGGATCACCGCAGGGACCGATCGTCCGACGAACGCGGGCGAGCTGCGTGCCGGTGATGGCGGGGCGGAGATCATTTCCGGTTGGTTCGCGAACGGCGCAGGGGAACAATCCGAGTCCCTGGTGGCGGGAGAACGGGGCACGTTCCACATGCACGTCAGGTTTCACGCGACGGTGGAGGATCCCGTCTTCACGTTCGTGTTGCGCAACGCACACGATGAGCGCGTCGTGGTTGCTCACAGCGACGAGCAGGTGCGCGGCGAGACGTTCCATGACGGCGATGAGGTCGTCGTCTTCTTCGGGTTCGACAACGTGCTCGCACCCGATCGATACGGCGTATCGGCGAGTGTTGCGCGGCGTGGCTCGGGGGACGCGTGGTACGACAATCGGGAGCGCTTCCGCTCGGTGATCGTCACCGCCACGCGGGCCTTGGGCGGGCTGGTGGATCTGCCGTTCGAGGTCACGCTGGCGCGCCAGCCTTCACAGTTGTCTGAACAGTCCGGTGAGCCGGCGTGATGGTCACCGAGCACGAATCTGAGGCGCCGCTGCCCCGCGTTGGGCCGCCGCGCCAAGTCCTTGGTCCCGTGGCCGTGGGTGACGACCCGCGCCGGATGTGGCGCTTGGCATACACCCTTGCGTCGACCGACTTCAAGCTCAAGTTCTTCGGATCGGCGCTCGGCTACCTTTGGCAGCTGCTGAATCCGCTCATGCTGTTCGGGGTGCTGTACCTCGTCTTCAGCTTTGCGCTCAACCTTGACGGCGGCGTCCGCTTCTTCCCCGTGGCATTGCTGCTCGGACTCGTCATGTTCATGTTCTTCAGCGAAGCGACGAGCATGTCGGTGCGCAGCCTGCTCGCACGCGAGCCGCTCGTGCGCAAGGTCGATTTTCCGCGCCTTGCCGTCCCGCTCTCCACCGTTATGACGGCCGTGTTCAACTTCGGCCTGAACCTTGTCGCCGTGCTCGTCTTCCTCCTGTTGGCCGGCGCGCCTGTTCGCTGGACGTGGCTGTTCTTCCCGCTCGTGCTCCTCGTCCTCATCATCTTTACCTTCGGGTTGGCTGCGATGTTGTCGGTCTCATTCGTCCGATTCCGAGACATCGAGCCGATCTGGGCTGTGCTGCTGCAGATCGGGTTCTATGCCTCAGGGGTGTTCTTCACGTTTGACTTGATCGCCGGACAGAAGCATGGGCAGACGATTGTCGACGTCCTTCTGTGCAACCCGTTCGCCGCGATCCTCGCAACCGCTCGGCATGTCCTGATCGATCCCTCATGGAAGGCGCCTTGGGCCGAGATGTCCAGCCCGTGGCTGATGCTCATTCCGGCAGGCATTGTGGTTGCGTCGGTGACGGCAGGCTTGCTGGTGTTCCGTGCGCAGGCACCACGCGTGGCCGAGGAGCTCTAGTCCGCCTTCGCGAGATCGTGCAGGACTTCGAGCACGTAGTCGATGTGCTGGTCACTGAGGCCCGGGTAGACGCCCAGCCACAGGCTGTTGTCCATGGTGTAGTCGGCGTTGGTCAGGGCTCCGACCACGCGATGCTCGATTGACCCGTACGCTGGCTGGCGAAGGATATTGCCGGCGAACACGAGGCGGGTCGCTATGCCACGGCGGTTGAGTTCGCGCACAACCCCGTTCCGGGTCAAAGGCCCTTCGGGGCGCACCGCGAGCGGAAACCCGAACCAGCTCGGCTCGCTTCTTGGCGTGGCCTCCGGCCGCAAGTAGGTGGCCGGAAGATCTGCGAGGCCGTCATACAAGCGCTGAAAGTTCCGATTGCGGATCGCGATGAATCCGGCAAGTTTCTCCAGCTGCGCGACGCCGATCGCGGCCTGCATATCGGTGAGTTTGAGGTTGTACCCCAGATGGGAGTACACGTACTTGTGGTCATAGCCCTCGGGGAGAGAGCCGAACTGCTGATCGAACCGTTTGCCGCAGGTGTCCTCGCGGCCGGGGGCGCACCAGCAGTCGCGGCCCCAGTCGCGGAAGGATTCCGCGATCACCTTGAGACGCCCGGTATTGGTGACGACGGCACCGCCTTCGCCCATCGTGATGTGGTGCGCCGGGTAGAAGCTGGTCGTGGCGAAGTGGCCGAACGTCCCGACATGGGCATCGTCGTATCGGGCGCCGACGGCGTCGCAACAGTCTTCGACGAGCCATAGATCGTGGGCTCGGCAGAACTCGGAAATCGTGGCGAGGTCGAACGGGTTCCCCAGGGTGTGGGCTAGGACCACGGCCTTGGTCTTGGGCGACAGCGCCTCTTCCAGGTGCGCGACGTCGATGTTGTAGGTCGGCAGTTGCACATCCAGGAAGACGGGAATGCAGCCGTGTTGAATGATCGGGTTGACGGTTGTCGGAAACCCGGTGGCAGCAGTGATCACCTCGTCGCCTGCCTGAATTCGACGGTCTCCGAGCTGGGGGGACGTCAGCGCAGCGAACGCGACGAGGTTTGCTGACGAGCCGGAGTTCACCAGCAGGCAGTGACGGCGGCCAAAGACCTCCTCGGCGAACCGCTTCTCGAATTGCTCGGCAAACCGGCCGGTGGTGAGCCAGAAGTCGAGGGAGGCATCGACCAGGTGCGTGAGGTCATCATGGTCGAACACGCGCCCCGAGACCGGGACGTGAGGTTCGGCCGGATCAAACGGTTGGGGTGGAAATGCTTCGCGGTAATAGTCCCGCGTCAACGAGAGGATCTGCGCGCGCAGTGCGGACGCGCTCGGTGACGGAGACGAGGTCATGCGGGGTCGGACGCTAGCCGACCTGGCGCGGCGTGGGCCGCAGGCCCTGTGCTGACCGGGGTCCTCGACAGTGGGTCGATAGCATTCCGGGCGTGAGTCGTCCGACGGTGTCCGGTGATAAGCGCTCGATCTCGTTCGGAGATGATCCGCATGGCCGTTTCTGGTGGCACCATCATCCGGAGACCCGTTACGTTCCGGCGATCTACTCTGTCCTGAGCGACGAGGAGTGGTCGCTGATGGAGGCGTGGTACGCCGCCACGCTCGCGGCCGACAGCATCGGTGAGATCAACGTTCCGGCCATGAGCATGCTGCAGGGCTTCATCAGCGGGGGCGGCCTTCAGCGGGTCACCCAGCTTGGCCACTACTACGGGTACTCCACCCTGCTGATCGGTTTCTGGCTGCGCGCGATGGGACAGGGCGGGAAGCTCGTCTCGATCGACATCGATCCGAAGGCGACCGCGTTCACCCAGGAGTGGGTCGATCGGGCCGGCCTCTCAGACCAGGTGCAGCTGATCCTTGATGACTCGGCCGCGCCCGCAGCGCTGGAGGGCACCAAGGCCGCCTTCGACGGTCAGATGCCGCAGCTGATCCTGCTCGACTCCTCGCACCAGTACGAGCACACCAAGCGCGAGCTGGATCTCTGGGTCCCGGCGATGGATGCCAAGACCCTGATGCTGCTGCACGACACCAGCACCTACGCCCGGCAGTTCGACGTGAACGACCTCGGCGGCGTGCAGCAAGCGCTGGCCGATTGGGGCAAGGGGCGCGAGGCGCACATCTCGGTCATGACCATCAACGGCGGGATCGGCAGCCCGGAGCCACACGAGCCTCTCGTGTACCGCGACGGATGCGGTCTCGGCATCCTGCAGAAGCACTAGCGCCAATGATCAAGCGACCGGCGTTCGTCCTCGGAGTGATCCTCGCGCTCGCCGCGCTCTCGATCACGCAGGCCAGCCACGGCCTCACCTTCTATTACGACGAATGGGACTTCATCATTCGTCGGCGCGGTATCAGCGCTGACAGTCTGCTCGGTCCACACAACGGGCATCTGTCGTTGATCCCGGTGCTGTTCTACAAGACCCTGCTGGCCACGATCGGGCTCTCGCACTACTGGGTCTACAAGCTCGGCGGACTGATCGCCCACCTTCTGGCCGCCACGTTCGTGTACCTGCAGGCGCAGCGTCGCATCGGGCCGTGGTGGGCGTTGGTCCCGGCCACCCTCGTGGCGTTCCTCGGGGCAGCTTGGGAGGACCTTGTTTGGGCATTTCAGATCGGGTTCGTGGGATCGATCGCTGCCGGTCTCGTCATGTTGTGGGCGCTGGACCGCGACACGCGCCGCAGCGATCTGATCGCCGCGGCCGCGTTGCTCGTCGCTCTCGCGTGCTCTTCGCAGGGCATTCCGTTCGTCGTTGTGGCGCTCGCTGAGCTCGCCGTGCAGCGTCAATGGGCACGTATCGCGCGGACGCTCGTCGCTCCTGTCGGTCTGTACGCGGTCTGGTACCTCGCATATGGGGAAGGCGACCTGCGCTGGTCGAATCTTGACGCCGTGCCGGCGTACAGCTTCCAAATGCTCTCGGCGGCAGGGGAGGGCGTGGTCGGGTTGACCGGCGCGGGTGCGGGCCCCGTCGTTGCCGCGCTGGCCGTCATCGCACTTCTTGCGGCAGCTGTCCGAGGTGCATGGACGGCGCGGGCGTCGGGTCTCCTGGCCGGCCTTGCAGCACTGCTCGCGCTTACCGCTCTCGCCCGCGCGCAATACGGCGAGCCGGACGCATCGCGGTACATCTACCCGGTCGCCGTCTTCGGCTTGTTGCTGCTCGTCGAGCTGCTGGCTTCCCGGGTCACGGTCACGGGTCCGACGCAGCGGGCGGCAGCGGTCGTCGCGGCCGCGCTCCTCGTCGTGGCGCTCGGTGGGCGCCATCAGCTCGTGGCCGGTGCCGGTGGGCTGCGCGGGAACCAGCAGACGGTCTCGGCGGAGCTCGCGGCACTCCGCTTGATCCATGGGGCGATTCCGCCGGACTACCAGCCCGATCCGAACCTAGCCCCGCAGCTGACGGTGGGCGGCTACCTCGGGGCCGCCAAGGATTTCGGCACTGAGCAGGCATCAGCTGACGGTCTGCGTCGGCTGTCGCCGTCACGCAGGGCCGCCGCTGACGGACTGCTGCTGCGCGTGCGCGGTCCGCAGGCAAGCCCGGTCAAGGTCCCGGCCCCAGGCGCGAGTCGATGCCGCGTGATCGCCGCCGGTGCGGTGCTGCCGCTGCCCGACCGTGGACTCACGATCGCGACCCCGAAAGGCAGGGTCGCTCAGGTGCGCTACCGACGCTTCGCCGACACGTTTGCCGATCAGCCGGCGACGAGTGTCGGTGCCGGCGCCTCGGTGGTGACGCCCGGCATCGATGGCATAGCCGTCCCGTGGCAGATCCGTGTCGACGGTGCCGACGGCGTGCGGGTCTGCGTCAGCTAGTTGACCCCGCCGGCGATCTCACGGCCGGCACCGCGAGCAGCTTGATGCCGCTGACCCCGAGTTCGCTGAGGGGGCGGCGTGCATGGTTCGGCCGGACATGAGTTGCCCCGGTCAGCAGCTCGAACTTGGAGATTGACCAACCGGCAGCCAGCAGGGCGCGTTGGAGCTGGTCGGCCGTGATGCGGTTTAGGTTCCGGAACTCGTCGAGCACGAAGTCCACGTCCGCGGCGCGGTCCGGGTGGTCGGTCCGCAGCCGCTCTTCGATCTCTGCCGCGTCGTGGTCGAGCTGCGCGTAGCCGTCGGGATACCAGGCCCAGAGATGGCTGCCATGCTCGGACCAGTAGAGCGGCCAGATCTGAAGAAACAGAAAGCCGTCGTCGCGCACGATGCGGCGCATTTCGGTGAGAAGTCCGACCGGATCATCCACGTGTTCGAAGGTTGACCAGGACACGAGGGCGTCGAACTCGCCGTCGGCCGCGGGCACCGTGGTTCCGTGATTGACCCGGAACTCCAGCTCCGGCGGCAGTGTCGTGAGCTCGACGCCGTTCTGGCGCGCCGCCTGCAGCAGCTCGTCGGTATCGGTCTCGAGGAGGTCGAAGCCGACGAGTTGACGCGGTGCTCCCAGTTCCATCAGGCCGAGGTCGATGATCCCGTCCCCACAGCCGATGTCCGCCACCTTGAGACCTTCCACCGACAGCTCGTCACCGGCGATGAAGTCCAGGATGTGCTGCGGCGCCTCGTGGTAGTGCTCGGCAAACCACGGCCATTCGTCCTCCTGCTGCGCCTGACGGAGGAAACGGAATCCGATCGGTGTCCCTGTGTCCACAAAGCTTCACGCTACAGGCTTCGTTAGCCTGCGGTCGATGGGTTTGACCGATCTCGCGGCTGGTGGCGCACTGGACGTTGCCCGCGGCGACACGGTGGTCTGCGTGCCCCTCTACGGCGGCCACGACCATTTCCGGCGGTGCTTGCGGAGCCTGCTCGAGCACACGCCGACAGACGTGCCGATCCTGATCGCCGATGACTGCACGCCGGAGCCCGCGAGCCGCGCCTTCGTTGACGATCTGGAGCAGCGCGGTGTTCTCTCCCACGCCGTCGTCTGGATGCGCGCGGAGCAGAACAGCGGTTTCGTCGGCAATGTCAATTCCGCGTTTGCTGCATCGGCACCGGCGGACGTGATCATCGTCAACTCCGACGTCACCGTCGCGGAGAACTGGTTCGAGGGCATGCGGGAGGCGGCGCGGTCCGATACGACGGTCGCCACCGCCACGGCGCTGACGAATCACGGGACGATCGTCTCCGTGCCGCGGCGCAACCAGCCGATCCCGGATCTGCCGCAGGACGTCACGCTGGAACGGGCCGCAGCAGACGTGTGGCGCACATCGGAACGGCTCCGTCCGCGATTGCCGGTGGCAATCGGGCATTGCCTCTACGTCAAGCGGGCGGCGCTGGAGCTCGTCGGAGATTTTGACCTGGCGTTTGCGCCGGGCTACGGGGAGGAGGTCGATCACGCCCAACGCCTCCTTGCGGCAGGCATGCAGCACGTGGTCGCCGATGACGTGCTGGTGCTGCATCATGGCAGTGGATCGTTTGAGCGCATGGAGGGGCGCAGCGCGCTGCAGTGCGCCCACGACGCGATCATTGACAGTCGCTACGGCTACTACGACGAGGTTGTCAGCCACGTCGCGGCGGAGGTCTCATCGCCGCTCGCGCGGGCGTTGGGTACGGCGTCTCGAGCGATTCGCGGCATGACCGTCACGATTGACGGCCGCTCGCTCGGGTCGGTGTTGACCGGAACCCAGATCCACACGCTCGAGGTCGTCGCTGCCCTTGCGCGCACCGGCGGTGCACGAATACGTGTGCTTCTGCCGGAGCATCCCGGCGACTACGTCGGTTCCGCGCTCGGCGGCTTGAGCAACGTTGAGCTGCTGGCCTACGGCGCGGCCTGGGGGACGACGACAGACGACGTCGTGCATCGGCCCTGGCAGATCCAATCGGTGGCGGACTTCGAGCTGCTGGACGCCCTTGGTACCCGCCGCGTGATCACGCAGCAGGACTTCATCGCCTACCGGAACCCCTCGTATTTCCCGAGTGCGGAGGCCTGGCTGCACTACCGCTCGCTCGCCGAGCAGGCACTGGCGTCATGCGCCGTCGTGATCTTCTTCTCCGAGCACGCACGCCGTGAAGCGCTGCTCGAGGATCTCGTGCCGGAGGAGCGCACGCGTGTGGTGCTGCTGGGCACGGACCACACGGTGGCGCTGCCGTCGCAACAGCCCGTCCCCCCACGCGAGCAGCTGGGGGATCGCCCGTTCCTGCTGTGTCTGGGTACCGACTTCCAGCACAAGAACCGTGTGTTCGCGATCCGCCTGTTTGATGCACTCCGTCGCCGGCATGGGTGGCAAGGGCGCCTCGTGCTCGCCGGTCCGCGGGTCTCGATGGGTTCCTCGTCGGCTGAGGAAGCGGAGCTGCTCGCTGCGGATCCGGAGCTGGCCCGCGACGTCGTGATCTTGCCGGCAGTGACGGATCCCGAGAAGTCGTGGCTCATGAGTCGCTGCGCCGCTGTGGTGTACCCGACCACGTACGAGGGCTTCGGTCTCGTGCCCTTCGAGGCTGCCGACCATGACCGGCCATGCCTGTTCGCACGTCAGTCGTCGCTCGCCGAGCTGTTCGGTCCGGACGATGCCCTCCTCGTGCCGTGGAACGCCGAGGACAGCGCAGACGCGGCCATTGCCGTTCTGACAGACGATCAGGCTGCCCAGGCCCAGGTCGAGCGAGTCCGCGCGCGGGCGCAGGCACTCCGGTGGGAGACCACGGCGCAGGGGCTGCTCGAGGCCTACGACACCGCGCTGCACCTTCCAGCGCGCTCGGCCTTACGTCGGGCGGACAAGGATCTGCACAGGGACTCGCGGTACTGGGCGTTGCGGGAACAGATCGGGCCGACCGGCATGTCACTCGTCGGACCCAGCGATGCGGGCGGTCCGCTGCTGGGCCTCCGCGAGCAGCGGGCTCTCGCAGCCCTCGCGCGGCGACCGGCGACGCGGGCCTCGGTGCTCGGCGTCCTGCGGGCGCTCAGCCGCCTTGGCGGCCGCGGATCGTCGCTTCCGGCACTGCCAACGCCGTCCGACCCGGGGGCATGATGGCCGCGACCTCGTCCGTCGACCCGTATGCGCCTTGGGGCGGATGGTCCGCCGCGTATGTCGCGGATGCCGACGCCATTCTCGCGCTATTGAGCCAGCGGGGACTGCGGATCGAAGGCAGGCGGGTGGCCGTGGTCGGCGCTGCCGGCGGCGTACTCGCGCTCGCGCTCGTTGAGCGTTTCGGTGCCGCCTCCGTGGTCGTCTTCGATGACGGCGGCTGCAACACCGTGACGTTGGCCGCTGTGGCGCAGGAGATGGTGGGGCTCGCCGAGCTGCCGCCGACGGAGCGTCTGAGCTTCCTCCAGACCCGACCCTACGAGCTGCCGGGTGGTCCGCAGACGTTCGACCTCGGGATCTGGTGGCACGGGGTCGACACCGTGCGCGACGCCGCTCGGATGCTCGGCGAACTCGCGCGCATCATCGCACCGCAAGGACACATCATCGTGCGGGCCCCGGGGGGCAGAGGAGGTCTCGATGAGCTGGGCCTGAGCCTGCTCGCTGCGGGGCTTCTCCCGCTGTCCGTCACCCTCCCGTCGCTGTCCATCGAGGTGTCGACCGAGGACCGCAGTGCGCGTCTCGCGGACCTGGCAACGCAGGGAGCAACCGTCTTGGCGTTTCGTCCGTCGTGACCGATCGCGGAACATCACCTCGGCGGTGGGACAAGCGCACGCTGGTCGGCTTCGTTGTCTCGGTTGTGGCGATCGCCGGATGCGTCTGGTGGATGTCCAATCAGGAGGCGCCGGAGTTCCCGACCGATCCAGCAGATCTCGCGCTGCTCGTCCTCTCGCTCGGCGTGTACTTCGTGGCGACCTTCGCGCGCGGCTGGAGGTGGAACAGCATCCTCGGTTTCCTGCGGGTGTCGCACGAGCGCATCGACGCGTATGCCCTGACCGTTGTCGGATACATGGGCAACACCGTGCTGCCGGCGCGCGGCGGTGAGCTGCTGCGTGTGTTCCTCATGGCCGAACGCTCCGAGGCGCGCCGGACGGAGGTCCTCGGCAGCATCGTGACCGAGCGGCTGCTCGACGCCATCGCGCTGGTGCTGCTGTTCGTCCTTGTCGCGGTCACCGGCCGCGGGGAGGCACCCGGAGGGTCCGCGACGATCGTGGCGGCCGGCGTTGCTCTCGTCGTCGGCGTCGGGGGTGCGTTCGCCTACCTGCGTCTTCGTCAGGCGGGTCGCTTCGCGACGTTCGCTGACAAGATCCGCCCGGTCGCACGCGCCTCCCGCCAGCTGTTCTCCGTCCGCGGTGTCGTGCTCTTCGCCGTCACACTCGCGATCTGGTTCATGGAGGCGACGGTGTTCTCGCTGTGCGCCCGGTCGCTGGGCCTGGACCTCGGCGTGCTGGACAGCCTGGTCGTCACGGTGCTCGCCTCGCTGAGCGCCCTGATCCCGGCAGGGCCCGGATACATCGGAACCTACGACGCGGCCGCCCTGTTCGCGTTGCACCACCTCGGGATCAACGGCGGCGCGGCCGTGAGCTGCGTGCTCCTGTTCCGGTTCGTGGCGTTCGTCCCGATCACCGTCGCCGGCCTCATCATCATGCTGGCCCGGTACGGCGGCCTGCGCGGCGCTCTGCGGCGCGAGCGCGCGGCGGAAGCCGACGAGGCCTAGCGACCGTCGTCCGCGTACTCTTGCGGGCGCACTCCGGGCTGTCCCGCGCGCCAGCGTCGGTCCTTCGGGGACGCGCCGGGCCTGCGGTAGTCCCCGCGGCTCAGATGGTGCTCAAGAAAGATCATGAGCACGATGTACGCGTAGCGGCTGCCCATCTCGGGCAGCTTGAGCTTGCTCTCACCGGACTGCCGGTTGGTCCAGCGGATCGGGGTGATCGCGTAACTGTGACCACGCACGATCGCCTTGAGCGGGATCTCGACGGTGAGGTTGAAGTGGTGGCTCAGCAGGGGCTGAACGTTGTCGATGACCTCGCGGCGGTAGGCCTTGAACGCGTTGGTCGTGTCGTTGTAGCTGTGGCCGAACAAGACCCGGATGGCCCAGTTGACCAGGCGATTCATGATCAGCTTCGTTCGCGGGTAGTCGATGACCGCGCCACCGGCCATGAAGCGCGAGCCGAAGGCACAGTCGTAGCCCTGCTCGAGCAGCCGGTAGTACGCGACGACATCATCGGGGTGATCGGAAAGGTCGGCCATGACGATGGCTACAGCGTCGCCGGTGAACGCCTCGAGCCCGGCGCGCACCGCGAAGCCGAAGCCGTTGGGCCCGGGATTGGTGATGCACACGATGCGCGGATTGGCCTCAGCCAATGCGAGCACGATCGCTTCCGTGCGGTCCTTCGAGCTGTCGTTGACCACGACGATCTCGTAATAGATCGGCTCCGCTTCGAGGCGGCTCACGAGGGCGGCAACGGTCTCCGCGATCGAGCCCTCCTCGTTGTAGGCCGGGATGACGATCGAGAACTTCACGAGGCCGGCGCCGCCCACGCATCGGCATTGAACTGATAGATGTCGTTCAGCACGGCATCGATGCCGTAGGTCAGCTGCCAGGCGGGATAGTCGGCCTCGAACGCCGCCATGTCGGAGACGTACCACTGGTGATCCCCGATCCGGGCCTCATCCGAGAGGGTGTAGTCCAGCGTCCGACCGGCGATCTGCTCGCACTGGGCGATCGCCTCGAGCATCGAGACGTTGGACGAGCGGCCACCGCCGAGGTTGTAGATCGCCGCGGCCTTCGGGTTCTTGTGGAACTCGTGGAACGCCCGCACCACGTCGTGGGCGTGGATGTTGTCACGGACCTGTTTGCCCTTGTAGCCGAAGATCGTGTACGGCGTGCCGGTCACAGTGCAGCGCATGAGATAGGCGAGGAATCCGTGGAGCTGCGCGCCGGCATGCTGCGGGCCCGTGAGGCAGCCGCCGCGGAAGCAGACCGTCGGCATGTCGAAGTAGCGGCCGTACTCCTGCACGAGGATGTCTGCCGCGACTTTGGACGCGCCGAAGATCGAGTGCGTGCAGTTGTCGATCGACATCTCGATCGGGATGCCGCCGTACCACTCGTGTGACTCGTCCAGCTCCCACCGCGTCTCCAGTTCTACCAGGGGCAAGAAGTTGGGGCGATCGCCGTAGACCTTGTTCGTGGAGGTGAAGACGAAGGTCGCGTCGGGGCAGTGGTCGCGCGTGGCCTGCAACAGGTTGAGCGTGCCGTTGGCGTTGACGGTGAAGTCGGTTTGCGGCTCGCGGGCTGCCCAGTCGTGCGAGGGCTGCGCCGCGGTGTGCACGACCAGCTCGATGGTGCTGCCATGTTCGGCGAACAGTCGATCGACGCCGTCGGTGTCTCGGATATCCAACTCATGGGCGCGGAAACCGCCGCCCAACTCCGCGGCGAGGCGGTCAGAGGTCGCCTTGGTCGACGCCTCGGCACCGAAGAAGTAGGAGCGCATGTCGTTGTCGATGCCGAGCACGTCGAACCCCTGCTGGGCGAAGTACTTGACGGACTCGGACCCGATCAACCCACCGGAACCGGTGATCAGTGCAATAGCCATAGACGGGGCAGGCTAGCCACGTCTCGCCGGCGGCGCGGCCCGGCGGCAGCGCGGACGGTGCGCCATGATGTGGCCATGACCGCCCAAGTGGAGACGCCGCACGCGCGGTCCCCGGCACAGCTCGTCAGCGTCGTCGTCCCGATCTTCAACGAGGAGGACACGCTCGCCGAGCTGTACAAGCGCATCTGCGACACCTTCGAAGGCCGTGCTTTCGAGCTGATCCTGGTCGACGACGGCTCGCGGGACGGCAGCCCGCGGATGATGCGCGAGCTCGCCGAGACCGATCCGCGGGTGCGCGTGCTGGTCCTGAGCCGGAACTTCGGCCACCAGGCCGCGCTCACCGCCGGTCTGGAGCACGCGCGCGGTGACGCGGTCGTGTCGCTCGACGGTGACCTCCAAGACCCGCCCGAGGTGATCCTGCGCATGCTGGAGCAATGGGAGCTCGGCTATGACGTGATCGTCGGTGTGCGGCACGAACGTCCGGGTGAGCCACGCTGGCGGCTCTGGGCGATTCGCACGTTCTACAAGCTGTTTGCCCGCATCGCCCAGCTGGATGCCTACGAGCAGAACGCGGGCGACTATCGGATGTTCGACCGCGGCGCGCTCGCGGCGCTCAACGCCCTGCCCGAACGTAACCGATATGTGCGTGGATTGGCCACCTGGGTCGGCTTCCGGCATGTCACCGTCGCCTATGAGCGCGATGTGCGGTTCGCCGGTGAGAGCAAGTACCCGTTCCGCGGCCTGCTCGGACTGGCAGCCAACGGCGTGCTCTCGTTCTCGGTCTTCCCGCTGCGACTCGCCGCGCTCTTCGGAGCGACCTTCTCGTTCCTGGCCCTGCTCGCAATTCCGCTGATCATCGTGCTCAAGGCGCTAGGCGTCTACGAAGTCCCGGGCACGGCATCGATCCACATCCCCGTGCTGTTCGTCGGCGGAATTCAACTCGTGACGCTCGGCATCATCGGCGAGTACCTCGGGCGAACCTATGACGAGGTGAAGCGCCGCCCGGCGTACCTGCTCAGCAGCGATGGGACGCCGTCGCCTCAGTCCGAGGGGACGACGAGCAGCTGATAGTCGCCGAGGGCTTCGGCAGGTTGAAGCCCTCGGACGTAGCGGACCATCGGCCGCGGCTTGAGCTGGCCTCCCTGAAGCCAGCCCGCCAGCTGCTTGCTGTTGTTCAGGCCGCAGACTGCCGGCTGGTTCGGCATGCGGTCGAGCACGGCCTGCTGCTGCTTCGCGTCAAGCTGGACGGGCCACCCGTCAGGCTCGAGCCCGACCGGAACATCGGCTCCTGCCCACATCGTGATCGATCCCAGCGTCGGCAGGCCGACCACGGTCTTGCAGCCTTTGGACTGCAGTGCTTTGACGATCGCGGAGTAGGAGGCCACCTGGTCGGCTGGGAGGCGCACCCGTGACGCACCGAAGAACGGCAGCGGCGTCTGAGCGTGGAAGGAACGGCGCGCCGTGGTGCCGTCCCGCACCACGAACGCGAGCACGGCCCAGCCGGCGAGCGCGCCGACCAAGAGCGTCAACGGACGCGGAGTCGACCAGTGCGGCGTCAGGACGGCGAGGCCGTCGCCGATGCAGATCGCGCCGAGGAGCCCGTAGAGCACCGACGCGAAGCCGATCTGCGAACCGGCCACGGGGTAGGCGTGGAGCGCCTGCAGGATCGCGATGGCCGGGATGCCGATGCGGGCCAGGCGGCCGATCGGGTCAGGATTCGGGCCCCGCGGGGAGACGGCAGCGACCCATCCGAGCAACGGCAGGAGGCCCAGCGACGAGGGCGTCCCGATCGTCAGCGGTCCCGATGAGGTCGCCATGAACCACATGCCGAGGCCGGTCGCCACACGCAGCGCTCCGCCGCGCTCACTGTTCAGGTCGATCCGGCCGGCGCGCACCGCGTAGGCGAAACCGAGCGACGCGATCGCCCACAGGAGGGCCGCGTCCGGGATGTTCGCGGAGATGTGGAAGATGGTGCGCTGCCCGCTGGGGCGGATGATCGTGCCCTGGATCAGGTCGCCGATGCCGGTACCCAGCGCGACGATCACCCCAACCACGATGATGCTGAGGGCTACGGCGCCACCGATGAGCCACAGCCAGAGGGTGGAGCTCGGTCGCGGTTCGGTGTCCGGCGCGGACGGCCAGACGACGAGGAGGAGCGCCAGCGCACCCGCGGCGACGACGATCGCGAAGTTCTGGGTATCGCTATTGGCGAGGTCCGGGAGCAGTAGGAGCGGGGCCACGCCGACGAACAGCGATGCGGTCAGAAGGCGGGGCAGGCGGCGGCTCGGAAAGCCGGGCAGGGCCTGCGTTGCGGCAAAGGCAAGGGCGATGATCACGAAGCCGCCGACGTTGATCTTGACCAGGGCCGTGGCTGCCGCCACCGCGCCGAGAAGCGCGAGCCCCGTGCGGTGGCGCGCGGGGACGATGACGGCGAGCACGAACGCGGAGGTGGCGACCAGCAGCGAGAGCAGGGCGCCGGGGTGCATCGGCTCGTTGACGACCGGGTGCAGCGCCCGGAAGGTGATCG
>Ga0209023_10001567_pt1 | contig 30338 bp, 32 predicted proteins | sample LakOneMetagenome_FD_187468 | JGI IMG/M metagenome (GOLD analysis project Ga0209023, IMG submission 187468) | Freshwater and sediment microbial communities from Lake Erie, Canada (SPAdes) (version 2) | ecosystem: Environmental > Aquatic > Freshwater > Lentic | place: Lake Erie, Canada...
TGATGGTATTCAGCGGTATTGAAGGCGAGCCTGATTTAGACAATGTTCGTCAGAATCCAGATTTGATGGAAGAGATGGCGGAAGAAATTCCTGAGAATCTGACTAAACTCTTTTTGCTTTATCACGCACCAGCTGGCTAATTCCACAATTACAATCAAAAATGCTAAACAACGGGGAGTGTCAATTGACGCTCCCTAATGTTTTGTGCGCTCTGCGTTTATGATGAGTCTGGGTTAGGCTTTTGTTATTATCACCAGTGATAATACTAATATTGCCATCAATTTCTAACATAGCCAATTTCACATCAGAAAAATTCTCAACGCCATGCTCACGCATCGCCTCTTTCAGCTCGTCATTGCTTATGCCTTGTTTATCTAAAATAGCACAATTCAACGTACCGTTATGGATGAGGACTTCTGGGTGTTCTGAAATTAAATCTCTTAGTTTCTTATTTTTAAACAACGTTTTCTTGATGATGTAATTTGCAGTAAATAAGACTGCTGCGGCGACTAATCCGCCAGAAAGACTCGTATTCGCACCGACCATTGCATTTTGTACCGCATTACTAATGAGTAAAATCAGTACCACATCAGTGGTATTCAGCTGAGATAGCTCTTTCTTGCCACTCAGTCGAATTGCGATCAATATGAAAAAATAGACGGCAAGGCTACGTAACGCCACGTCTAAGTAAGGATTGCTAAAAAATTGATCCATGATCGATTCATATATGAGTTATTTTCCCAACAATACATGATTTATTGTCAGTGTAAATCAAACATTTGGTAAAAATGAGCGTCTAAAACTAGCAACTAGAAATAATAGAAATGTGCTCGGCTTAAAAATTCATTTACAATATGCCCTCCATTTGCGACCCCGCGAGATTGTTTGGTGATGAGTACTATGAATTTCAAACGAATGACAGATTTAGATTTAACCGGTCAACGTGTTTTGATCCGCGAAGATCTGAATGTTCCTGTGAAAAACAGTCAAATTACAAGTGATGCGCGTTTACGTGCTTCATTACCAACGATTAAAGCAGCCCTTGCACAAGGCGCGGCAGTAATTGTCTGTTCACATTTGGGTCGTCCAACTGAAGGTGAACAAAGTGCAGAAAACTCTTTGGCACCTGTGGCGGCTTACTTGTCGAACGCATTGGGCCAAGATGTACAGTTAGTGACTGATTACCTAAATGGTGTAGATGTCAAAGTTGGTCAAGTCGTCTTACTTGAAAACGTCCGTTTCAATACTGGCGAAAAGAAAAACAATCTAGATTTGGCTCAAAAATACGCTGCTCTCTGTGATGTGTTTGTGATGGATGCGTTTGGTACTGCGCATCGTGCAGAGGCTTCAACAGAAGGCATAGCACGTTATGCAAAGATCGCATGTGCGGGTCCGTTGTTAGCCACAGAGCTAGATGCGCTCGGTCGTGCAATGTTAGCCCCAGAAAAACCAATGGTTGCAATTGTTGCTGGTTCTAAAGTTTCAACGAAACTCGATGTGCTCACTTCATTAGCAGGTGTCTGTGATCAGATTATTGTCGGTGGCGGTATTGCGAATACGTTCTTAGCTGCTGCTGGATACAATGTTGGTAAGTCATTATACGAAGCTGATTTAATCGAAACAGCAAAAACAATTGCAAGCAAAGTCAGTGTGCCATTACCTACCGATGTTGTCGTCATTGATGCAGCGAATTTAAGTGGCGACTTCATGGAGTTTGTCGCTAATAGTACACCTGTGACTAAGAATGTTGCTGACATTAGCGATACCGATATGATTTTAGATATTGGTGTCGATACTGGTGCGCATTTTGCAAAATTAATTGAACAAGCTAAGACCATTTTGTGGAACGGCCCAGTCGGCGTATTCGAAGTTGATGCATTTGGTTACGGTACAAAAGCACTTGCGGAAGCGATTGCGGCGAGTAAAGGTTTCTCTATTGCAGGCGGTGGTGATACTTTGGCAGCCATTGATAAATATGATGTTGCTAATAAAATTGGTTATATATCAACAGGTGGCGGTGCATTTCTTGAGTTTGTTGAAGGCAAAGTGCTGCCAGCAGTCGCGATTTTGTTGACACGCTGCGACTAAATAAGAACTTGTTCTTTATATAGTTGTATTAATGCTAGTGAGAAGTGCTTTTTTTTGTTACATAGTATTTTTTCTGTCATATATGCTGTGCTATTCTCGGCTCAGGTCCTCGTGACTTAATTTAAATTATTACAGGAAAATACTTATGAAAACTTCGATCCTGCTTGTTGCTGCATTGGCTCTTCCTTTGGCTCTGACCGCATGTGACAAAACTAAAGACGCTGCTAACAGCGCGGCAAGTTCTGTTGCTGCAACTGCGGATACAGCTGCTTCTGGCGTAGCAAGTGCTGCTGATGCAACCCAAGCTGCAACTTCATCTGTTGCAGAAAGTGCAACTAAAGCTGCTGATGCAACTGCTGAAGCTGCAACTAAAGCAGCTGATGCAACTGCAAAAGTAGCTGGTGCAACAGAAGCAAATGTAAAAGATGCTGCTGCAAATGCGGCTCAAGCGACTGCAAATACTGCACAAGCAACTGCTGACAAAATTAAAGAAACTAAATAATTTTAGTTTTTGCTAATTTTCAGTTGGCTTGAATTTTGAGCCAAGTGTTTGCTGGATGATTAGATAATAAAAAGCCTCGCACATCGCGAGGTTTTTTATGCCCAGCATTTAACCAAACATACAAACTTCTCTATATAAATTCAGTCAAAACCTCATCCAAAATGGATTCAAGTAGGTTAGAATCTGCGAATTGTTTTTTATAATTTGTTTTCACATCGTTTTCATAAAGAGTTTTCACTTATGGCACTTATTTCGTTACGCCAATTGCTTGATCATGCTGCTGAACATAGCTATGGCGTTCCAGCATTCAACGTCAATAATCTCGAACAAATGCGCGCCATTATGGAAGCTGCGGATAAAACAAATTCTCCCGTAATTGTTCAAGCCAGTGCGGGTGCACGCAAATATGCAGGTGCGCCATTCTTGCGCCATTTGATTCTCGCTGCGATTGAAGAGTGGCCACATATTCCTGTCGTTATGCATCAAGATCATGGTACGAGTCCAGAAATTTGCCAACGTTCAATTCAACTCGGCTTCAGTTCAGTCATGATGGATGGTTCGCTAAATACTGACGGTAAAACACCAACGAATTATGAATACAACGTCAATGTGACTCGCGAAGTCGTTAAATTAGCTCATGCTTGTGGTGTTTCTGTTGAAGGCGAAATTGGTTGCCTTGGTAGCTTAGAAACAGGTATGGCTGGTGAAGAAGACGGTGTAGGCGCAGAGGGTGTTTTAGATCACTCGCAATTGCTGACAACAGTCGAAGAGGCTGCTCAATTCGTGGCAGATACCAATGTTGATGCTTTAGCAATCGCAATCGGTACAAGCCATGGTGCATATAAATTCACCCGTCCACCGACAGGCGATATTTTAGCGATTGACCGTATCAAAGAAATTCATGCAAAAATTCCAAACACGCATTTGGTTATGCATGGTTCAAGTTCAGTGCCACAAGATTGGTTAAAAATTATCAATGAACATGGCGGCGACATCAAAGAAACTTACGGTGTGCCAGTCGAACAAATCATAGAAGCGATCAAACATGGCGTTCGTAAAGTGAACATTGATACAGATTTGCGCTTGGCATCGACTGGTGCAATGCGTCGCTTTATGGCTGAGCACCCATCAGAATTTGATCCACGTAAATTCTTTGGTGAAACAGTGACAGCAATGCGCGATATTTGTATTGAGCGTTATAACCAATTTGGTACTGCGGGCAACGCAAGCAAAATTAATCCCATTTCGCTTGAGAAGATGTCAGGTCGATACGCAAAGTAAGAATTTGCTTTATTTTGGTGCGTAAATTATTTTTAATTTTATTTGCGCACCAAAAAGATTCAAATTGTTTTATTTATTCTGAGTCTATGTTTTTCTGATATATGTATGTATGCCATACGTTATAATCAAAAATTGAGTTGGATGTAAGAAACACTTGATTTCAATGGACTGATTTAAGGCAAGTTCGTACTAATGGTCTTTTTTGGTACGTCCTTTGCTTAGAGTATTCACCGTTTTATCAAAAGTGTTGATGTTGTTTGAGTCTGCTTGATGTGAACATGTGCCGAAGGGCATACGTCGAGTTAGGTAGATGATTAACTAGCAACTGTTTCACGATATATGTTGTTGCATTGATTTTTTATTGATTTTTCTAGCGCTGGAGCATAGTAAGCATGAGCAACAAGGTTCTCGATTTAATTAAAGAAAACGAAGCGGAATGGGTTGATTTCCGTTTTACCGATACCCGTGGTAAAGAACAGCATGTGAGCTTTCCAGCACACACCGTAGATGAAAGCACTTTTGTTGACGGCAAAATGTTTGACGGTTCTTCAGTTGCTGGTTGGAAAGGCATTGAAGCATCTGACATGATCCTGTTGCCTGATCCAGAAACAGCTTTCATGGACCCGTTCTTCTCTGCACCAACTGTTGTTGTGACTTGTGATGTTATCGAGCCATCAACAATGCAAGGTTACGAACGTGATCCACGTTCTATCGCACGTCGTGCGGAAGAGTACCTGAAATCGACTGGTATCGGTGATACAGCATTCTTCGGTCCAGAACCAGAATTCTTTATTTTTGATGAAGTGAAATTTGACATCGACATGTCAGGTGCACGTCACACGATCTATGCAGAAGAAGCGGCATGGTCAACAAACAATTCATACGAAGGCGGCAACTCAGGCCATCGCCCACGCGTTAAAGGCGGTTACTTCCCAGTACCACCAGTAGACAGTGGTCAAGACATCCGTGTTGCAATGTGTGAAGCGATTGAAGCGATGCTCGGCGAAGGCCGTGTTGAAGTTCAGCATCATGAAGTTGCATCTTGCCAATCAGAAATCGGTGTGACATTTAACACATTGGTTCGTAAAGCAGATGAAGTTCAAGTTCTGAAATACGCAGTTTTGAACGTTGCACACGAACATGGCAAATCAGCGACTTTCATGCCTAAACCACTCGTTGGTGACAACGGTTCAGGTATGCACGTTCATATCTCTATCAGCAAAAATGGCGTTAACACGTTTGCTGGTGATGAATATGCAGGCTTGTCAGAAACTGCAATCTTGTTCATCGGTGGTATCATCAAGCACGCACGTGCATTGAACGCGATTACCAACCCTGCGACTAACAGTTACAAGCGTTTGGTTCCGCATTACGAAGCGCCGATTATGCTTGCATACTCAGCACGTAACCGTTCAGCGTCGATTCGTATTCCTTACGTTGCGAACCCTAAAGGTCGTCGTATCGAAGCGCGTTTCCCAGATCCAGTTGCTAACCCATACTTGGCATTTGCTGCCTTGTTGATGGCAGGTCTTGATGGTATTCAAAACAAAATCCACCCTGGTCCAGCAGCAGACAAGAACTTGTATGACTTGCCACCAGAAGAAGAAGCGTTGATCCCAACAGTTGCTCATTCACTTGAAATGGCACTGGACGCTTTGGAAGCTGATAATGAGTTCTTGCTGAAAGGCGGTGTATTCACTAAAGAAATGCTTGGTGCATATGTTGAACTGAAACGTGAAGAAGTTCGTCGCTTGAATACAACAACTCACCCTGTTGAGTTCGAAATGTACTACAGCTGCTAAGTTGTAGTGTATTGATAAAAAGGTCTGCATTGCAGGCCTTTTTTTATTGCTGGATATATTGATATTGTTTGGATTTACCTTTCATAATCATTATGATTATCTTCATCATATTCATACTTAAATCTTTGGTTTTGTGGTTTACAATATTATTATCAATTCGCATAGGATTTGCCCGATGAAAATTTTTGAACATGTTAATACTGTTGCTTCTCGTGTAAAACCAAGATTGCTTGTGTCAATGATGCTTTTAAGTCTTACTTCCGCAGCTGTCTTTAATATTCAGTTAGCAAACGCTGCTGTTTATAAAAAGGTGGATACGGATGGCAATGTCAGTTTTAGTGATGTTCCTGATAAAACCGCTCAACTGATTACAGTTGCACCGTTAGCGACTGTGCCAGCGATGAGCCCTGAACTGATTGAAAGTACTTTGGGTAATGACCAAAATTCATCGAGTAAAGTACGAGTTGAGAACTATAAATTAACGATTGTTTCTCCAACGCCTGATCAAGCTTTTCGTCGTGGAGATGATACTTTCTCAGCAAATGTTCAAGTCAAACCAAATTTAACAAATGGTGATCAATTGGTCACTTTGGTCGATGGAAAGCAATCTAGCGGTGGTGCAACCTCAGAAATGGATCGTGGGCAGCATCAATTTACCGCAAGAATTGTAAATGTAAGTGGTCGTGTATTAGTGTCTAAATCGGTTTCTTTCAATGTGCTACAAAGTAATGTGAAGCAACAGGCGCCTATTGGAAAAAAACATTAGGATGAGGTCAACATCTTTGCGTGCGTATGCTGATCAACAGCATACGACGTGCTGGTTTAGTGTTAAAAATAAGCACCATGACTTGTTAAATTCTGCTTTACCTGCTGTAAGACCTTGGCTGTTATCACAAGGTTCATTGACTCAACAATTGCGGCATCACGCGGACGGTCAATTTCGGGTTTTACCTCTGCACGAGTCGTTACAACATCCTAAAGCAGATGAAATAAAACTGTTACGTATCCAACGGTCGCAGCGAGTTTGGGTGCGTGAAGTGTTGTTATATGGCAATGACAAAGAGCCTTGGGTTCATGCTCGAAGTGTGATGCCTCTACGGACTTTACGAGGTTCTGGTCGTCGATTGAAATTGTTAAAAAATAGGTCGTTAGGATCCGTCTTGTTTGAACGTGGAGGCGTGCAGCTTGTTCCAAAATATCAGCAAAGAAAATCACGAGAACTGGCTAAATTAACCGAGGGTTGGACTCGACGTACAACTTACGTTTGGCATAATAAATATGTGTTGGTGCAAGAAACCTTTTTACCTGCTTTTATTGAAGCACTGAATTCATAACACCAATCAATCAAATCATTTGAAAGTGAGTCTTTGATGAGTTCTTCTGTTCAAACTCAATTTATGAGTTGTCAAGCACGCCTGTTAGCTTATGTTCAACTGATGCGGTTAGATCGACCTGTGGGTATTGAGCTGCTTCTTTGGCCGACGATATGGGCGGTTTGGTTAGCTGGAAAGCAAACGGCGGCACTGCATCCGTCATGGAAAATTGTGTTCATTTTCATTCTGGGCGTTGTATTTATGCGGTCTGCAGGGTGCGTGATTAACGATTTCGCCGATCGTCATGTAGATGGACAGGTCGCACGAACTAAAAATAGACCGCTTGCGAGTGGTAAGGTTTCATCAAAAAGTGCATTAATATTATTTGCGGTACTCATTGCACTAAGTGCGGCTTTATTACTGTTCTTGCCACTAGAGACACTGTATTGGGCTTTCGGTGCTGTGTTTTTAGCAACGCTTTATCCATTTATGAAACGCTGGACGTATTTGCCGCAGTTTGTTTTGGGGGCTGCTTTTTCTTGGGCGATTCCGATGGCGTTTGTCGCACAAGGTCAAACACCTAGTTTAGTATGTTGGTTGTTGTATGCAGCTAATTTATGCTGGACGGTCGCGTATGACACGCAGTACGCCATGACCGACCGCGAAGATGATTTAAAGGCAGGGATTAAGTCGACGGCAATTTTGTTTGCGAAGAATGATTTATTGATCATTGGTGTTTTACAAATGCTGTTTTTGACATTAATGGCAAGTGTTTTTTATATTTTGAAATTGAATGTTTTTGCATACGTGGGGCTTCTGATTGCGCTGATATTGTTTGTATTCCAATATTTACAAACGCGGGATCGATTACCTGCACATACCTTTAAGGCATTTTTGAATAATTGTTGGGTAGGGCGCATTGTTTGGCTTGGGGTAGTGGTTGCATTGTTTTAGTGCGTATTTTCTCAGTAAAAACCAAGTTTGTTTAATCCATTGCCGTTGAAAAAACTTCACATGGTACAATCTCAGTTTAATCTTATCGTTTATTTGCCGAGTCATATGACGGATTCCTTGGATACCATGACAACACCTGATCAATCTGCCATCCTCCATCTTGAGCTTGCTGATGAAGCTGCAACATCAAAAATTGCCGCACAACTTGCGCAAGTTTTTATGTCAGGTGTGGTTTATTTGGTTGGTGGTTTAGGCGCAGGAAAAACAACGTTCACGCGTGCGTGGTTGCATGCAAAAGGACATATTGGCGCAGTTAAAAGTCCAACTTATACGTTGGTTGAACCGTATCAGATTCAGGGACAACCTGTTTTTCATTTCGATTTATATCGTTTGAATGATCCTTTTGAACTTGAACTCATGGGGATTCGTGATTATTTTGATGATCACAATGCGCTATTGCTGGTTGAGTGGCCGCAAAAAGGCGAGCCAGTCATTCCCCCAGCAGACTTACAGATTACATTACGTATTGCAGATGATGAAATGACTCGGCTATTAACCATTGAAGCGTTCAGCCCGATTGGAATTGCAGCGTTAGCGGATTTAAATAGCGATATTTCGCAAGATTACACAGGCTCGGAAGCCCTTGAATGAATGATTCTCTAGCAACATCAGCTGCGCCATTGATGACCACTCGTATTCAAAAACTCCCTGCTGCGCTTGCTAACCAAATTGCTGCGGGTGAAGTCGTCGAGCGTCCAGCATCTGTGGTTAAAGAATTGGTCGAGAATGCATTAGATGCAGGTGCGACAAAAATCGAAGTCAGAGTCCAACAGGGCGGATCGTCTCTAATCGAAGTCTTGGATAATGGCGGTGGCATCCATCCAGATGATTTAGTTCTTGCGGTCTTACGTCATGCAACCAGTAAAATTTCGACTGCTGAGCAGTTGGCTGCAATTGCAACCTTAGGTTTTCGTGGTGAGGCGTTAGCTTCGATTGCCGCCATTTCGCGTTTTAGTTTATCGAGTAGTCAGACTGAAGATGGGTTGGGTTTTGAAGTTACGGTCGATACCGCAATTGATCATGATAACGCCGACATTGCTTTAAAAAACGTCATTACGCCGAAGCCAGTTGCACATGCACGCGGCACACGGGTCGTGATTCGTGATTTATTTTATAACGTGCCGGCACGCCGTAAGTTCCTTAAAAGTGTTGCGACCGAATATAACCATATCGAAGAAGTGATACGCCGAATGGCATTAGTCCATTTCGATGTCGCATTTGTATTGATTCATCAAGATCAGCGCAAAATGGATTTACCGATTGCGGACAGTGGTGAGCTGCGTTTACAGCGAGTGCGCAAAATTTTGGGTGGTCGCTTTGCAGATACTGCGCATTGGGTCGATTCACAAAGTTTAGATTTACGTTTAGCGGGTTGGTTGGGTCATCCTGCCGAAGCGCGGGGACAAGCTGATTTACAATACTTGTATGTCAATGGTCGCGTGGTCAAAGATCGCAGCGTCAGTCATGCGCTACGCATGGCATATGAATCAGTCTTGCACGGGCATAAACATCCCGCTTTTCTGTTGTTCCTTGAGCTTGATCCAGAACGCGTCGATGTCAACGTTCACCCGACCAAGCATGAAGTGCGTTTCGTGGCACAGCGTGAAGTTCATGAGTTTGTTCGTCATCATGCCAAGCAAGTGCTTTCACAATTTCAAACCGCACCTGCTGAACTTGCGGATGCGTTGCATCCGACTCAGCGTCAGCCTGAGCAAGTCCAATCAGTATTGGGTCTGCATCAGAATGGTTCAGATTTATTGGCTAACGAACAAGCTTTTGCAAGTCAACTCGGTGATGCAAAGCGTGATTTTTCTTCGAATACTGAATTTCATCAGCATTCAACGTTCAACAACTCATATCCAAACCAAAGGTTTCAAGATCGAGGCGTGCAGTCTGCTCTAGGTCAATATCATCAAGCCTTGCGCCCTGAAACGAATCCAAATTTTGAAGACGCGACACAAAGCAATGATGAGTATCCATTAGGTTTAGCACTTGCGCAATTGCATGGGATTTATATTTTAGCGCAAAACCGCGATGGGTTGATTATGGTGGATATGCATGCTGCACATGAACGTATTCTGCTTGAACAACTCAAACTGGCTTGGGATGCTAATCAAGCTGAGCAATGGCAAACACAGCCACTTTTAGTGCCGCTTGCTGTAGACGTCACCTCACAACAAGCGCATCGCGCAGAACAAATTCAGGACAGCCTACATCGTTTAGGGCTTGAGATTGATCGACAAGGTGAGCAGACCGTTGTCGTGCGCGCAGTGCCTGCATTATTAGCACGAGGTAATATTAGTACGTTGGTGCAGCAGTTATTATCTGATATTGATTTGTCCGAGCAAGGCAAAGATGACCAAGCTGTAAATCTAAACAATAGTGGCTTAATTCGTGCGAGAGACCGTATTCTGGGCACGATGGCTTGTCATGGGGCAGTGCGTGCGCATCGTCAGCTCAGCCTTGCTGAAATGAATGCATTGCTTCGACAAATGGAACAAACGCCTTTTGCTAGCCAATGCAATCATGGGCGTCCAACGTGGCGCGCATTTCCGTTGTCTCAGCTTGATAAATTATTTGCGCGGGGCGATTGATTGACCTTACTTAAAAAGCCTTATGAACACCCACCTGCCATATGTTTAATGGGCCCAACAGCCAGTGGTAAAACAGGGTTGGCATGTGAGTTGTATGATACTGGAAAGTATGAAATTATTTCAGTTGATTCGGCATTGGTATATCGTGGTTTAGATATTGGTACTGCAAAACCTACGCCACAAGAATTACTGCAATATCCTCATCATTTGGTCGATATCATTGAGCCAGAAGAGGTATATTCCGCTGCGAGTTTTGTTGAAGATGCGACTCGATTGATTACGGATATTCAACAGCGCGGCAAAATTCCTTTATTGGTCGGCGGCACGATGTTGTATTTCCGCAGTTTGCTGTCAGGTATGGCGGCGATGCCAGCCGCTGATGCAGAAGTTCGTGCAGAAATTATGATGCAAGCGGAACAATATGGTTGGGATTGGATTCATCAACAATTAGCCTTGGTTGATCCTCGTGCCGCAAAGCGTTTTTTTCCAAGCGATCATCAACGTGTGACGCGTGCTTTAGAAGTTTTTCGTATTAGCGGTCGTGCAATCAGTGATTATCATGACGAACAGGTGATAGAGTCCGCTTCAGATCGATTTACGATCTATGCTTTGGTGCCAGATCGAGCGATTTTACATGAGCGAATTGCGCTGCGCTTGACGCAGATGTGGGATGCAGGTTTTATGGAAGAGGTTAAAACATTGCGTCAACGTCCGTTTCTGACTGCTGAGTTTCCTTCAATGCGGGCTGTAGGTTATCGACAAGTTTGGGAATATTTAGATCAAATTGAAAATGAAATACCGCTTATCGCAGAAAATGATCAACTCACAGAATATCAATTGACTGTTAATACTAATAAAAACATACTAGAAATGAAAAATCGTGCATTATATGCGACTCGGCAACTCGCCAAGCGTCAATATACATGGATTAGATCTTTAAGCGATTCTCACATTGTTCAGGTATTTAATACTGTTAATGAAGGTCTTCTTCACTTGCGTAGTTGAAGATAATGGATCAAAATTGTACCCCTTGTCGTGTGACATCAGAAATTCAATTAGCAGCTAATTGTGGCAGCTTATTATTTAGATTTATTTATGATTTTATTTTTAAGTTTTTGGAGAGAATGCAATGTCTAAAGGTCAAACATTACAAGATCCGTTTTTAAACGCCTTGCGCAAAGAGCGAATTCCAGTTTCAATTTTCTTGGTTAATGGTATTAAATTACAAGGTCAGATCGAATCTTTTGATCAGTACGTTGTTTTACTAAAAAATACTGTCAGCCAAATGGTTTATAAACACGCTATTTCTACTGTTGTACCCGCACGTAATCCACGTCCAGCGACTGGAACAGAACAACCAGCTGGCTTTGCAGCGCCTACACCAGGTTTTGGTGCGCAAGGTGGTGGTTTTGGTGGGCAACCAACAGGTGGCTTTGGTGCGCCTCGCGGGTTTGGTGCAGCGCAACCTTCAGGTTTTGGTAGTCAAGGTGGTTTTGGTGCACAACAAGGTGGCTTTGGTTCAGGCTACGGCCATACTCAAGGCAACCAAACACCAAACTTTGGCGATCATAAAGATTCTGACGAAGATGGTAGCGACAACAACAATTTCTAATAATTTAATTATTAGTTTTTGATCAAAACAGCACCGCTTTCATGCGGTGTTTTTTTTGGAAAATTTTTAGTGTATTTAGATCTAGTACTTTTAGGTGTATTTATTAAAAATAAATATCATTATTTGATTAATAATATATTAACTGTTGCAGTGTCTCTTGTATTTGATTTAATAATGACGCACATACAATATATGCGTCATTATGATTAACATTCGTAGTTGGTTTTTACTGCAGCGCACCACGCATATCAACATATGCAGTTGCGCGAATTTCACGTAACCAATTGTCGAGTTCAATCGGGTATTGGCGTTTATATAAAGTTTGTTTAGCAGTATCTCGACGATATTGTTCAGTCATATCCTTATCACGTGTCTCTTCAACTTCTAAAATATGCCAGCCGTAAGGCGATTGAAATACAGGGCTTAATTGTCCAACAGGTGTTTGTAACATCATTGTTTCAAATGCTGGAACCATTTCACCTGTGGAGACCCAACTTAAATCGCCGCCATTTTGAGCGGAGCCAGGATCGTCAGAGTAGGTTTTTGCGAGATCTTGAAAAGACGCACCTGCTTTCAATTTTGCATAAATATCATCAATCTTCAGTTTTGCATCTGCAGCACTGGCTACTTCACTTGTTTTAGCAAGAATATGTCTCACATGGTACTGATGCACCATGGCGCCAGCCGCACCACGCATTCCAGCGGATTGCAGAATATCGACACCTTCTACAGTGACGAAAGGTTTGCTGAATTCACCCTGCTTTAAGCTAGATAACGCTTCAATAAATGGGGTGGGGAGTTCATCAGATTTATGCCAGCCTTGTTCTCCGCCTTTGAGTTTATATTGAGCCATTACTGACTCAAGTGCTTTACCCGAACGGAGTTGAGTCAAGACTTCATTCGCAGTTGCCGTTGCTTTGGCAACTTCGCTACCATTGGCGGAATCTGCTACGGGTACTTGAATGATATTAAAATTAAATTCAGTTTTAAGAGCATCTGCACTTTGTGGAGAACTGAGGAAGTTGTCTACATCTTTATCAGTAATTTTAAGTCGGCTCGCAACGCGTTGTTGCTGTAAGCGATTAATATTAAGATCATCTGAAATTTGCTGACGGAGTTCTGCATATCCATTCGGTTTAATGGCATTGAGTTTCTTTTCGAAGCTGCTGAGGGAAGTAATCCCTTGCTGCTCGGCAATATTGTTGATCGTTGCATCAAGCGTGTTTTCATCAACACTTGCGCCGCTGCGTGCAATAATTCCTAATTGAATTTTACGCAAAATCAACTGTCGAATGACATCCGCTTGCAATACATCATCCGATGGAAGAGTCTGTTTACGTGCCCGAATCTGTTGCTTCGCACCCTGCATAGCCTGATCCACATCGCTGGCTAGAATGATGGAGTCATCTACTACAGCAACAACATAATCAAGCGGTGTGGCGACCTGAGAGGTTGTAGCTGCATATGCATTCTGTGTAGGAACGACAAATGCAACAGTCAATGCGGTTAAGCTCAGTGCAGTAGTCAACGCACTGGTCACAAATGCTTTTTTACGAAACATGATCAGATTTACAATCTGACCAGATGTATTATTTAAATCTTCGTTTAACGTTTTTGCCACGATGAGTCTACCTGCGTGAATCCATAAATTTTCTGCTTAAGCAGGGCTGTAAGAGGACTTTCAGAGTTGCTAGCTAATCCTTTGAATGTAAGTTGTAAAACGATGCCTGTATGCGCTGTCGTTGTACGTGGATCTTCAAAATCGTTGTAATAAGATCGGCCATATACCGCAACTGCCCAACAACAAGAGTCGTAATCGACCCCAATGAGTGCATCACGTGCGGCTCTAGCTTGATAATCGTATTGCACAGAACCCATGATACGGAAATTATTATAAACAGGTTGTACGAAAGAAGCCGTAGCTTGCCTTGAACCAATTTGATGATCTTCTGTAACAGTCCGTCGAAAAATATAACCTAAACTCAATACGCGACCTGAATCAGTGGTGTAGTGTATATCTGATGAATTAGCTGCAAATTTTCCTGAAGCAAGCCACAATGAACTTCCATCATAACTGAGATGCTTATCCCACGTCGCACCTAAATCTAAACCAATGCCTGAAGATCGGGCTGTGCCGATAGCATCGCCGACAAAAAGATTTGTTTCGCGATTATTAAAATAAAACCGATCAGCAATGCCAACTCTTAAACGCTCAAGACCATTAGTATCGTAGACACGACTAGTCAGACCTAATGTTGTAAAGTTATTATCATCTAGGCGGTCATTACCTACAAATCGCGAAGGATTGAACAGTTGGTTATAGCTGCTTGAAGAATAAGTTGTATCAAAAACTGGTAACGCATTTTGATTCACATAAGGTGAATAGGCATAAAAGAACCGTGGTTCTAAGGTCTGTAAATAACTGCCAGAATCGCGCTCGAAAATTAATCCGCTATCAAAAGTGAATTGTGGGACAACAATTGTAGGCGTGCGATTATTGTTGTTGGTTTGATCTTGATATAACAATGTCCGAATGGATGCAGTCGGAATCATATAACCGCTTGGTTCGCGGAAGTTATATTTAACCCCTAAAGTGTTGTATTGACGAATCCCGTTAGTTTGTGGGCCGGAACCATCATTGACTTCACGTTGGAAGTATCCCGTATCATTATTAGCAAAACGCTCCAAGCCATTGAGTGAGCCCTGATCATAATTCAGCTTTAGCTGAACACGTCCATAAGGACGAGAAATATCAGAAACTGTCTTGTCTAATCCTTGATAATTTAATGCTTGAAGAGAACCGTTCATTCCCCATGCAGTGTTATGGTAATTCAACGTTGCAGAACGTTCTTGGTTCAGATTGTTAATCGGTCCAAGTGTCTGGCCTACATCGGAAAAGAAGTCTTTATCTGAAACGTAATTGAGATTAATACGACTATCCCAATTCGGGTTAAATGCCATCGTGTGTACAAATCGGAGTTCTTTTCGGTCTAAATTATTATATTCAGGGTCATTCGGTAAAAAAGAACCTGCAATAGCTCCATTACCTAAATGTTGAGTCAGAAAGCGAAACTCGCCATCCAGCATTGGATTACGATTGGTAATGATTCTTGGTGTCAATGTCGCATCGTAGTTCGGTGCTAAATTGAGATAGTAGGGAATCGCGAAATCTAAACCATTGTGACTGCTATAACGCAAACTTGGAATCAACACGCCGCTTGCACGACGATCATCAATTGGGAAATTAAAATAAGGCGTATAAAAAATCGGTACTTGACCAATATACAGTCGTGCATCTCTTGCTACACCACGGCCAGTTTCTTGATTCAAAATCAGCTGATGCGATTTGAGCTTCCAACCCAGTGTATCGGGTTCGCAGGTGGAGTACTCAGAGTCAATAATCCGTGTGAGATGATCTGATTCACGGATCACTTCGCCTGCACTGCCGTGTGCTTGACGATCTTCAGCAATGTATTTTGTGTTCTTGATACTGCCTGTTTTAGTTTCTAGATTATAGACAGCCGTGCCGCCGTAACTGACGAATCCTGGACTTGCAATCTTTACATTTCCTGAAGCAGTAGCAATTGTTTGACTTGGATCTAATGTCGCTTTATCTGCCGTCATCAAGTGGTTAGGCTGGCTAATACGAACATTGCCCGTCAACACTGAACCTTGCTCGGGGTCGTAATATGCATAATCTGATCGTGTCGTTGTGCTGGACTCATTGATCGATGTGCTGCTTTGTTTGCTACTACTCATCGGAATAGGCGCAATCCAAACTCCACGACAACTTGCAGGGACATGAATTTGTTTTTCTTTCGGCAGCTCAGCGAGATTTTTTCGATCAAAAAAACCAAAGGCAAGTGGAGCATCTAAAGGGTTGTCAGCGTTCTCTTGCGTCGAGTCTGAGCGATTGTCAGTCACATTGCTGTTAGGGCTATTTGGACTTTCTGCATATGCAGAAACTTGCTCCGCAAAACATGCTGAGACAAGACTAATAGCAAAAGCTAAATTATGAAGTTTAAATCGACGCAATTTTAGATTATCCATCTTAAAAGAGGTTTAACACCAGAATGGGTAAGTTTATCGCAATCACGATCATGATGAGGATCAGAATATGTGAAAATGAGAAAAATTTACGTTATAACAAAATATAAGGTCGTCTGCATCATAGAGAAAAATATGACGAGCGGCTACACTCGCGTTATGATTGCCACTATGTCACTCACATTTTTTTGGTAACGTTGTTTTTTTGTCAAGGATTGGTCATTTATGTCATCTGAACGTCTGCTTGCGTTGACAGGCTGGGTAATAGAAAAGCTAAAAACCCCCGAGATTAGTTTTAATACTTTAACGGGTGACGCAAGCTTCCGTCGTTATTATCGTATTGAGATTTTAACTGGCCAATTGCCTGCACTCGTGTCGCAGCGAACTTTAATTGTGATGGATGCGCCGCCTCCGCGTGAAGATTGCCGACCATTCTTGGCTATTAGTGAAATGCTCGGTCGTCACAATGTCCGCGTACCAAAAGTCATCGCGAGTGATGTTACACAGGGTTTTATTATCTTAGAAGATTTTGGCGATACAGTATTGTCACAGGTCTTGACCGCGGATAACGTCGACCAATTGTATTCTCAAGCGATGAATCAACTGATTGAGTTGCAACAAACGCCGCCACTTGAGCGTTATCCATTGCCTGCTTATGGTGAAATTAAGCTGGTCGATGAAATGAGTTTGTTTGATGAATGGTTCTTACGTAAATTTTTGATGCTTAAGCCTTCACAAGAAGAAAATGCATTATTGATGGGAACTTATGATTTCTTAGCGAATCAAGCGTTACACCAGCCGCAAGTTGTGGTTCATCGGGATTATCATTGCCGTAACTTAATGGTGCTGAATGACTCCGAAGAGCTTGGTGTGATTGATTTTCAGGATGCTGTCATCGGCCCTGTGACCTATGACATTGTGTCTTTGCTCCGAGATGCCTATGTGCAATGGCCTGCAGAGAAAGTTCAAGAGTGGCTGAAAATTTACTGGGAACGTCAAAGTGTCAATGGGCGTTTGGGTAAAACATCATTTGCTGAATTACAACAATGGTTTGATTGGATGGGTGCTCAGCGTCATCTGAAAGTTTTAGGTATTTTTGCACGCTTGTATTTCCGTGATGGCAAAGATGGTTATTTGAATGACTTACCATTAGTGCTGTTTTATTTGTTGTCAGAAACGAAAGGTCATAGCCAGTTGTCAGCATTCCATCAATGGCTATGTGAACGAGTTTTACCGACCTTCTTGGTCGAAATGCCTGAAAGCATGCCTTTGCTCCAAGAGTTCTTATAATCGGTTTTATATCTGACAAGTCATTTGTTTTTAGCTTTAAAAAGAGAAGTTTAATGCGTGCGATGATTTTAGCGGCAGGTTTGGGAACACGATTACGACCACTCACGTTGCATACACCAAAGCCGTTGCTGGAAGTCGGTGGCAAACCTTTAATTGTGTGGCATATCGAAGCCCTTGCGCGCGCTGGTGTGACGCAGATTGTGATTAATACCGCTTGGTTGGCTGAAAAACTCATTGAATCGCTAGGTGATGGTTCTCAGTTTGGCGTAGAATTTTTTTGGTCTCATGAAGATGAGCCATTAGAGACAGCGGGTGGCATTCAAAAAGCTTTATCATTATTAGGATCTGAGCCATTTCTGTTAGTGAATGGTGATGTTTGGACGCGGTTTGATTTTTCAACTTTGACTCATAAATCATTGGGCGATGATCTAGGACATTTGGTGTTAGTCAAAAACCCTCCGCAACATCCAAATGGTGATTTTTCCTTAGAAAATGGCCGTATTGAGCAAACTGGCTTTGAGAAATTAACTTTCGCGGGCATAAGTTTGTTATCGCCAAAATTATTCGAATCACTTCCTGCGGGAAAAGCTCCATTAGCGCCAATTTTGCGACAAGCAATGGATGCTGGACACATTAGCGGTGAATGCCTGCAAACACATTGGGTTGATGTTGGTACGATTGAGCGTTTAAATGAGTTAGATCAGCAAATCCGTGATGGAATTGTTTAAGTCAATTTAGATGAGCGAAATGTCATGAGTATGTCTGATTCGCATTTATTGACACAATGGCTTGAGGTGCTAGAGACCCAGCAGCGGTCGCCGAATACGCTGAAAGCTTATCAACGTGATGTCACCAAACTACTGACTTTTTTGCGATCTGAAAAGCGTGGTTCTCATGCTTCTGATCAACATGATTTGGATGTTAAGAGTCATGAAGAAGAGAGCTTTTTGTTTGCCTATCTCAATCGAGAGTCACTGACCCGTTTTGCAGGTTTTCGTATGGAAACTGGAGGTCTTGCACCATCCAGTTTACAGCGGGAACTATCCGCAATCCGCCACTTTGCCAGTTGGCTCGTCGAACAAGCCGTTCTGGCGAATAATCCTGCCGATGATTTCACTATCAATCGACCACCACGTCCGCTGCCAAATACCATGGACGCCGAAGTCGTCCAACAATTGCTTGATCAACCTGCACCAGAGGATCGTGATGAAGCGCGATTGTGGGTGCGAGATCGGGCAATGTTGGAATTGTTGTATAGCAGTGGCTTACGACTTTCTGAACTGGCTGATTTGACATTACCCATGCTAGATATGGGGCGAAAGCTTGTTACTGTAACGGGTAAAGGACGTAAAACCCGCATTTTACCAGTTGGTTCTAAAGCACTTTTTGCCTTGGAGGAGTGGCTTCCTCATCGTGCATTATGGGCGGAAGAAGGTGTGTTACATGTATTCATTAGCGAGCGTCGCGGAGAGTCATTGCATCCAAGAACGATAGAACGCAGAGTCAGTCACCAAGCCTTGCGTGCAGGAATTGCACAGCATTTGCATCCGCATTTATTGCGGCATTGTTTTGCATCGCATCTGTTAGCTGGAAGTGGTGATTTACGCGCCGTACAAGAGTTGCTCGGGCATGCAAATATTAGTACGACACAGATTTATACACATTTAGATTTTGAGCATCTGACCAAGGTCTATGATCAGTCGCATCCTCGGGCGAGGAAGTAAAATCAAAAAAACTTCCTTTACTGCAGTGCTGTAAATCCATTTGCAAAGTGAGGAGCTTTAACGCCCTCCTTAGAAAAAGGAGGGCTGGGGAGGATTTTCTTTTGAAGTTAATAACTTTTAGCTCGCAAATAATCTACCACGCCACTCATCAGCAACCGCATCACTATCATGTTGATTTGGATGGAAATCAGTCTTGTAATAATCTAAATAGACGGGCAATAGTGCTTTTGCTAATTGAGATAACTGCTGAAAAGCATTCCAATGTTGCTTAAACTGTAAGCGTCCTTTTTTATCATTGATCAGTAGTTTAGCGGTGATATAACCAATTCGAGATAAGAAGGTCGTCGTGATAATTCGCATCGTCCGTTTACGAACGACTTCGTCATCAAATACTTCTTTATAAACGTCAAATGCAACGGCTTTGTGTTCGGTTTCTTCAAGCGCATGCCACATCCATAAACGAGCAGCATCAGGATGTAATTGCTCGTGGAAGTCTTTATGCTCAAGCAAATATTGCGCGATAATCGCGGTGAAGTGTTCTAATGCACAAGTCACTGCAAGCTGCTGTTTATCTGTGAGAATCTCTTTAATTTGTTCAACTTTGGCATATTCAGAATCAATAATCGGTTGAACGTCCAGACCGATGCGTTTCGCAAAATCATTAAAATCTTCATGCGCGTGACTATGCATGGCTTCTTGGCCAATAAACGCAGACACATCCGCTTGTAGATCTTTTGCTTTTACTTGATCACGAACATTGCGCACGGAATGAACAAAGAATCTTTCACCATTTGGGAAGGTCAATGAGAGTGCTGTAAGTAGATGAGAAAGCAGGGGATTATTATTAAAATAATATTTAGGAAGTTGATCAAAGTTAAATTCAGGACGACGTACAGTAATGTTCTGGCGATGAGTGCCAAACGAGGATTTTTTAATGTCTAATGTACTGACTGCGCTTTGCACGATGAGTTCTCCTTAAAAGAGTGTTTGAATCTGTTCTGATTAAGAGCCAGACTTTGTACTCGTTTTACAACAACTGTATTAGACAACAAGGTTTGTCAACTTAAGCTCAATCCTGCTATAGACAATGGACATTGTCAAATTAAAAGATGTTTTTTTATACTGTTTTTTCCAATTAATATGCGATCAATGACGCTTTAGTACAGATTTTTACTGATTAGACGTCAATTCGGCTTGACCTGAACGCCATCAAATAGCAATATACTGCGCACTCTTATGTCTTTAATGCATACTCTTTTTTGGTGCTGCTAAACAGATAAAGTAAGCAGAACTAAAAAATGTAGTAGGCTCAAGAAAGTAAGGCATTTTTTGCCGTACTACCATATTTTTTGAATATATCCACTAGCCAAGCCGAGGAATTTTATGAAGGCTCTTGTTGCTGTCAAACGTGTTGTCGATTACAACGTTAAAGTTCGCGTCAAAGCGGATAAAACGGGTATTGATCTGACTAACGTCAAAATGTCGATTAATCCATTCTGTGAAATTGCTGTTGAAGAGGCTGTTCGCCTTAAAGAGAAAGGCGTTGTCACTGAAATCGTTGTGGTTTCTGTTGGTCCAACAGCAGCTCAAGAACAAATTCGTTCAGCAATGGCTCTTGGTGCAGACCGTGGTATCTTGGTTCAAACTGATGATGCAGTGGGTCCATTGGCAGTTGCTAAAATTCTGAAAGCGATTGCAGATCAAGAACAACCACAGATCATTTTGCTCGGTAAACAAGCAATTGATGATGACAACAACCAAACAGGTCAAATGTTGGCTGCGTTGATGGGTGTTGGTCAAGGTACTTTCGCATCGAAAGTGACTGTGAATGGTACAACTCTGCAAGTAGAACGTGAAGTTGACGGCGGCGCACAAGTGGTTGATTTGGCATTGCCAGCAATCGTGACCACTGACTTGCGTTTGAACGAACCACGTTATGCAGCATTGCCTAACATTATGAAAGCACGTAAAAAGCCACTGGATACTAAAACTCCTGCGGATTTCGGTGTAAGCACTGCGGCTACTTTAAAAACATTGAAAGTAGAGCCACCAGCAGAGCGTAAAGCAGGTATTAAAGTGAAGTCGGTCGATGAGTTGATCGAAAAACTTAAAAATGAAGCGAAAGTTATCTAATTCGCGATCTTTTAAGTACTTTATTTTTTAAATAGATTAAAACTGATTTTACAAAACGCATTCCGTTTTATGGGAGTTCTAACATGGCTATTTTGGTTTACGCTGAACACGATAATGTCAGCCTAAAATCAGCAACATTGAACGTTGTTGCAGCTGCACAAGCCATCGGTGGCGATGTGCACGTATTGGTTGCAGGTCAAGGCGCACAAGCTGCAGCTGATGCAGCAGCGAAAATTTCTGGTGTATCAAAAGTATTATTGGCAGACAACGCCGCTTACGCACATCAATTGGCTGAAAACGTCAGCTTGTTGGTTGCTAGCGTTGGTAAGGGCTACAGCCACATCCTCGCAGCAGCTACATCAAACGGCAAAAACTTTTTGCCACGCGTTGCAGCATTGCTTGATGTGAGCCAAATTTCTGAAATTACTAAAGTGATTTCAGCTGACACATTTGAACGTCCAATTTATGCAGGTAATGCGATTGCGACTGTTCAAAGTTCAGATGCGATTAAAGTCATCAGTGTTCGTGGTACTGGTTTTGATCCAGTTGCGGCAACGGGTGGTTCTGCTGCAATTGAAGCAGTTGCTGAAGCTGACAATGCTGGCAAATCAACTTTTGTAAGCGAAGCGCTGGCAAAATCTGAACGTCCAGAACTGAGTGCTGCACGCATTGTTGTTTCTGGTGGTCGCGGTATGGGTAATGGTGAAAACTTTGATACCGTTTTGGTTCCATTAGTCGACAAACTTGGCGCAGCAATGGGCGCATCACGCGCTGCTGTTGACGCTGGCTTTGTACCAAACGATTTGCAAGTTGGTCAAACGGGTAAAATCGTTGCACCAGATCTGTACGTTGCAGTTGGTATTTCAGGTGCGATCCAGCATTTGGCTGGTATGAAAGACTCTAAAGTGATCGTTGCGATCAACAAAGACGAAGAAGCGCCAATCGGTGCAGTTGCTGACTACTTCTTGGTTGGTGACTTGTTCCAAATCGTTCCTGAGTTGACTAGCAAGCTGTAATTGAATCGCCTTTTGGCGGTTTAATCAGTGAGCAAAAAGAGCTGTCTTAACATGATTAAGATGGCTCTTTTTTATGCGTACACTTATTTGTATGGTTTGCCATAGATTATTACACACGTGTGTTACTGATCATATTCAATAAAAAGAACGTAAACAGTCGCATTCAACTGTCTAATCATGTTATTTTTCTCTATGTTCAAAGTTTTAAGACAAAGGAGTGCTTATGCTGCCCACACGTGCTGGCGGGATTATCAATTACCCGATCCGCGATCAACAAACTTTATATAGCAGCTATATGCCGTTCGTCAGCGGCGGTGCTTTATTTGTACCGAGCAATCGTACATTTCCTCTGGGTGAGGACGTGTTTGTGGTTGTGACATTGCCTGATTCAACCGAACGTACACCATTAACCGGTAAAGTCGTTTGGGTGATGCATCGCGCACAAGGCTCACGTCCAGCGGGTTTTGCATTGCAACTCAGTGGCGATGATGGCAAGAAACTGAAGAATGAAATTGAAAAACTATTAGCGGGGATTCTGACTTCAGATCGACCAACGTATACAATGTAAATTGAGTGTATGATAATTAAAGTGTTGTATTTACAAGGTGGTTTGTTGTGTTTATAGATTCGCATTGTCATTTGAATCGTCTGGATCTCACGCCGTACGACGGTTCGTTAGATCGTGCGCTTGAAGCCGCGCGTGTGGTGGGAGTGTCTCGCTTTCTTGCAGTTTCCGTCGATTTAGATGATTACAGTGTCCTGATGGATATTGCGGAACGTCATGCGGATGTTGGAATAAGTGTGGGTGCACATCCGTGTGAATCCGCCGAGATGTTGAATTTAGCAACCGTAGAAACGCTGGTGAATTTAGCTAAGCATGACAAAGTTTGGGCAATTGGCGAATCAGGGCTGGATTATCATTACAGTACCGATAATGCTGATGTACAACGTGAGTCATTTGCGCGTCATATCGCGGCGGGGAAGCAGACTGGAAAACCTGTGATTGTGCATACACGTGCAGCGCGGGCGGATACGTTAGCTGTTTTGCGTGAACAACAAGCAGCACATGGCGTATTGCATTGTTTTACTGAAGATTGGGATACAGCGGAAGGTGCATTAACCTTGGGTTATTATGTGTCTTTTTCAGGTATTATTAGTTTTAAAAATGCGCAGGATTTGCGCGATATTGCAGCGCGAGTGCCATTAGATCGATTGTTGGTAGAAACAGATAGTCCATATTTAGCGCCAATGCCTTATCGTGGCAAGTCGAATGAACCTTTATATTTACCGCATGTTGCCCGTGTACTTGCGGATGTGCATCAGATTTCGGTGGAGCGTTTAGCTGAGGTGACTTCAGCTAATTTTGATCGTATGTTGAATGATGCAAAATTGAGTATTCAGTAATCCCAGTTTTTAGAATCCAAATTTGGATATTGCAGCAATGACCGTAATAGGATTGATTGGATGAGTACAGATCGTCAAGTGGATCGTCATGCGCAATTTCGAGCGCGAGAAGAACAGATTTTTGATATGGCGGAACAACTTTTACTAGATTCTGGTGAAGGTGGGATGACGCTTGATACATTGGCTTTGCATTTGGATCTCGCGAAAGGCACGCTGTATAAACATTTCCAAAGTAAAGATGAGTTGTTCTTGCATCTAATTATTCGCCATGAACAAGCGCTTTTGGATTTGGTCTTGAACTCTATCGGTGGCTTCCAAGAGCTACTTGTGGCTTATATGCAGCATCTTTTAAATCACCCACAGCGCACCTCATTGTTACATCAACTTGAAGAGCGTTTGGCAGCTGGTGGAACTGGGCTGACCTCGCTATTTTCTGATCTTTATCGCATTAGAAAACAACGCCTGCGTCGTGTTGTTCCATTGACCAATGCTTATTTAGAAAGCATCAATAGTCATCTGACAACACGTGATTATTTGGCGGCTATTTGGGCGATTGCGCAAGGTGGTTCAGCGATTTTAAATTCAAGTTTTTATCAGCGTTATCTGGGCGAGCGTGAAAGTTTAAAACAAGTATTGATTAATCAAATGATTACTTTACCTTACCCTCAAAAGTCGCTTTGAACTTCAATCAATGCGCAACTCTCTATTCAAATTAAACCCACTATCAAATAAATGCTTTCGAGTAGAGAACGCATTAGCAATTTCATATCCTGAAAAATCAAAGACACAACAAGGTTTTACGCTCATCGAAGTGATGTTGGTCGTGCTGATTGCGGGTGTGTTTGCGGCGATGGTTAGTTTATCTGTTGGTGGTTCAGAAACACGAAAGGTATTACAAGAACGCGAGCAACTTGTGGATTCAATTGCCGTGATTCGTTTGGAATCACAAGATCAAAGTAGAATGCTTGGTTTGCTTACGCTTGACCAAACTGCGACTGATCCTGCGCGTTATGTCGTGATGCAATTTGATCCTAATGATGCCAATAAAGATAAACGTTGGAAACCAGCTGAAGGTTTTAAGGTTCATGCCTTACCAACGGGCGTGATCCTGAACGTTACACCGCTACAAGACAATACGCGACAAACACCCGGTGCGCGATTGAATGACATTACTTCAGGTGAGCTTAGCCCTAAATTAATTTGGTTTGGTAATGGCGAGGCTACAGCCGTGCGATTGCAGTTGTTACAGGAAGGGCAACCTGTGGGTGATGCTGTTGAAGTGACAACACTTGGTCGTGTGAAAAAAGAAGAAACCCGTTCAACAGATAGTGTCAGTGAGAATGGGCAATGATTCCTCAGAGCACAGATCATCAAAAAGGTTTTACCTTGCTTGAAGTCATGGTTGCATTGGCGATTTTTGCTGTCGCAGCAGTTGCATTGACCAAAGCAGGCATGAGCTATGTCAATTCCGTGGAAGGGATGGAAACGCGGACATTAGCGCATTTTGTCGCGATGAATGAAGCGGCAAATATGACTGTGACACAAGCATGGCTTGAGGGCAGTGCCGAACATAATGTTGAGGAGCAGGGTCATCGTTGGCAAATATCTACACAAACCTTTCCAATTGCGACAACTGCAAGTGTTCGCCGTGTAGAAATCAAGGTTGCGCCTATTGTGCCTGCCACAGACAAGCCTGGCGATACCGCGACAGTTTTAGTCGTTTTTATTCATAGTCCTGTAGGTTGAGATGATGACTATATTAAAAATGTCTCACGATAAAAACAAAGGCTTCACGCTCATTGAGCTGGTTGTTGCGATGGCAATTTTTGCGGTGCTGACATTGTCGGGATGGCAGGTGTTTAATAACCTGATTAAGGTTCGTGAGCGAACAACGATTAAAGCGGAGAAAATCGCTGCAATCCAAGAAACGTATGAGCAATTGTCTCGTGATTTTGCACAGACCATTCCGCGTCCAGCAGCAATTGGTAATACTGTAGAACCTGCATTTCTATTACAAAATAATGAATTTCATCTGACCAAAACTGGCGTGATTGATCCGTTACAACAAGGCGTTTCGCCATTGGAGCGCGTGTATTACTCGGTTGAGCAAGAACAACTCATTCGTCATGCTGTTGCACAAGTTGATCAGGATGGAAATCTCGTCCCAACGACAACGGTTTTATTGAATCATGTGACTGATTGGACAGTAAGCGCATTAGATACCAGTACAAATACAACATGGCCAATCAATAACAGTACGCCAGCGACTACAACGGGGCAAACCGCCGCTGGCGACACGACTTTACCTAAAGCTGTACAAATTACGCTGACGGTGAATGGTCGGCCGCTACGTTGGTTATTTGCTTTGGTCAATAATTTGCCGCAACCCACAGCAAATGCCTCAGCCAATCCGAATGGTACGCCTGTGACTGGTGGTGCGGGTGCAGCGGCAACGAACGCAAATAATCAAACTCCGCCTGTGGATCAGAATCGATGAATCATTCCAATCAGCAGCGCGGCGTTGCCTTATTAACGATTCTTTTGATGGTCGTCACGGCGACGATTTTGGCAGTTGGCTTGCTCACGCGGCAAGATCGAATGATGCGCGAAACCAGTATATTATTACGTCAAGATCAGTCGTTGCAGTACGCACTGGCGGGTGAAAATCTATTTGGGGCGTTGTTGGCTGCTTCGGCTCAAGATAATCCGAATGTGGATAGTGCCAAAAGCATTTGGGCAAAACCAATTCCGCCATATCCTGTTGAGGATGGTGCTGTGATGGGTAAACTGATTGATCAATCAGGTAAATTTAATCTGAATAATTTGTACCATGATGGTCAGGCAGATCAAGCGGCGATTGCGTATTTCAAACGCTTATTAACTCAGGTTGGATTGCCGCCTGCATTATCGAGTGCGGTATTAGATTGGCAAGATCCTGATGATAATCCTGCGGATGGAGATGGCGCGGAAAATAGTTTTTATCTCGGTCAGCAGCCCTCGTATCAAGCTGCGAATCGTCCGTTTGGGCAAGTCGATGAATTGAAGAAGGTACGTGGATTTGATGCCAAGAGTTATCAGAAGATTGCTCCATATGTGACAGCATTGCCATTGCCTTCGTTGATCAATATCAATACTGCACCGATGCATGTGATTGCTGCGCTGGATGAAAATATTACTCTTGCTTCCGTCAATGCTTGGATTACTGCGCGTAATGCCAATCCTGATGCGATTAAACAGGTTTCTCAGCTGTGGACTGATCCCGCTTTTTCTAAAGTGCCCGATGATAAGAAAAACGTATTAACGCCGTTACTGGATGTAAAAAGTAGTTATTTTCAAGCGCAGATCAATGTCAATTTGAGTGGGCGTAATCGATATCTCACCAGTGATATTTATCGGATAGGGCAGAAGGTGTATGTGTGGCGGAGGAGTTTGGCGCCGTTGCCAGTAGTTGTGCCAGTGTCAGCGTCTTAGTTGTTGTTTTCAAATTATAAAATGTTGTAACAGTTATATGGCTATATTATGATAGCCAAATAAGTCTATAAGACGTATGATAATAAAAAATATGTACGTCAAAGGTGAATGGTCATGCAAACAAAGTTAACGCTAAGACTTGAAGATCAGTTGATTGCTGAAGCAAAACGCTATTCAAAGCAGCATGGGAAATCATTATCTCAATTGGTGACGGATTATTTTTTAAATTTAAAACAACGTGATACTGATTCTTTAGGTCAGCAATCCAATGTGTCAAATACAAAAGCATCGGGTCTGCCACCGATTACATCCGCGCTTAAAGGTGTTCTCGCTTCCGCAGTCGTGGATGAGGCGGATTATTATAAATACCTCGAAGATAAGTATTTAGGGAATAAGAGCCTGTGAGAGTTTTATTCGATACCAACATTATTTTGGATGTGTTGCTTGGTCGAAAGCCGTTTGTACATGCCTCGGCTGATCTTATGTCGTGTGTTGAGCGTGGTGAAATTTCTGGATATTTGTGTGCAAGTACAGTGACAACGTTGTTTTATTTGGCGAGTAAAACTGTGGGTAAGGATCAGGCGCATACGCATTTAGCGATGTTGTTGCGTGTATTTGATGTGGCTGCGGTGAATCGGACGGTAATTGAGTCGGCACTTGCGTCGCAGTTTGGTGATTTTGAGGATGCAGTGTTGTATTGTGCGGCGGCACATGCTGGGTTGGACGCGATTGTAACCCGTAATCCTCGAGATTTTAAACTGGCAAAAATCCCTGTTTATCAGCCTAATGAGTTGTTGGTGATTCTTGGGACGTAGTTAAATTTTATTAAAAATAGAGATCAAGGATATGATTCAATTCGATCAACAATCAGGTTTTGTCGCTGGGACTTTGGTTCATACGGATAAAGGGTTAATACCAATTGATCAGATAAAAGTTGGAGATCTGGTGCTGTCAAAAAATGAAATTGGCGAGGGCGAACTTGCGTATAAGCCTGTATTACAGACTTCAGCGACAGAGAATGTACTTGTTTGTTTTGCAAGGTTTACACCCAAAGCGTTAGATAATTTACCAGTATTTAAATTGAGAGATCAAAGTCTTTACGCAGATGTGCTAGTTACACTGAAACATCCATTTTGGATCGTTGATAAAGGATGGATGAGTACTGACTTAATAAAAATAAATAATACCGTTCTACTTAGAAATCAAGATATAGCTTATTGCCAAGGGGGAGATAATGGTATTGGCATAGAGGTCATCTTTAAAACAGACAAGCTTGAAGTTGGTTTTGTTCCTGATTTTGGTGGGGAAGATGATAGTGGACGTTTTGTCAATTTAGAAACGGGAAGCCACGTTTCTTATGGCTCTTACCATCCGATTTTTAAAAAGCTCTATCTTTCAAATAAGCAATGGAAAGAGCAGTTACTAGAGCAGATTCCCGAAGATGGTCGTGATGGCGCGGAATTTTTTGGCTTTAGACAAGGAGGGTGGCAAGACCCTGCTAGTGCTACATGGAGTGATGACGAGGGTTCTGTTACAACGACTGTTTACAATTTTGAAGTTGCCGATACTCATAACTACTTTGTAACGAAGCAAGGGATATTGGTGCATGACGCATCAACAAACATTTCCTAAGTTTCACCAATAGTCAGAACAACGTATAATCAGACCATATATTCCTGTACACCAAAATCTAAGCCGCCAAAATTATGCTGATCCGCAAGCTCTTTAAGTTTGAAAATGCCCATATCGTGCGTAATTGCACCAGTGATCGTTGTCGCCGTTCGATTCATGGACACAGCTATCAAGTTGAATTGATCTTGGAAGCGAACCGTCTGGATCATGGTCAGATGGTCTATGATTTTGGGTTGTTGAAAGGTCATATTCGCGATTTGATTGATAGCTTTGATCATGCAATTTGTTTTTGGAATCAAGATGATGCGGGTTATATCGACGCATGTAAACAATATAGTGCGCGTTGGATTTCATTGCCAGTTTCACCTTCGGCGGAACAATTTTCGCGTTTCTTTTTCTTTTTAGCCGATACGATTTTACGTCAAACCATCACTCAAAACGGTGAAGGTGATGTCGTTGTACATTCGGTCATCGTTCATGAAACCGCAACAGGTTACGCCCAATGTTTCCGTGCTGACGTTGAAAATGAACAAATGGGTGTGTTAAGACTGGCTGATTTTGAATTCTCAGAACAAGTTCAAATCGAATGGACTGACCCACAAATGTTCGAAAAAATGAAAAATGGCGTAGGCTTTGCTAATCCGCAGGTTGAACACAGTGTGAGAGTAGATGTTTAATGTCACAAGAAACGCAACAAGCAACTTTACAAACATTGCAAGATACTGATTCTCCTATTCAAACCGAAGTCACTTCACCTGCTATTCCATTAGAAATCCAAAATCTACCCATGGCACGCGATCGTCATCGCTTGTCAATGCTTGCGCGTGGCAGCTTCAAAGGTGAAAAGCCGAAAGATGGAAAGCCACAAGATAAAGAACGTCACGCACAACTCTTAGAAAAATCAAACGCCGAAGTGGTCGCACGTTTTTCGCGCTTGCCAAACATTACCCTTAATCTTGAACTCCCAGTAAGCCAATCCGCCGATGTGCTTATCGAAGCGATTGAAAAAAATCAGGTCATTATCGTTGCGGGTGAAACGGGTTCAGGGAAAACCACGCAATTACCGAAGCTCGCTTTGCTGGCTGGACGTGGTTTGACGGGTTTGATTGGACATACGCAACCACGTCGTCTTGCTGCGCGTAGCGTATCGCAGCGGATTGCCGAAGAGTTGGGCGAACCGCTGGGTAAATCAGTTGGCTTTAAAGTTCGTTTCAATGAGACTGGCGATAACAACGCATTTATTCGTTTAATGACCGACGGGATTCTGCTTGCGGAATTGGCGCATGACCGTTTTTTGACGAAATACGACACGTTGATCATTGATGAAGCGCATGAGCGCAGTCTAAATATTGATTTTATTTTGGGTTATGTGCGGCAGATATTGCCGAAACGTCCTGATTTAAAAGTCATTATTA
>Ga0209023_10001568_pt1 | contig 30337 bp, 17 predicted proteins | sample LakOneMetagenome_FD_187468 | JGI IMG/M metagenome (GOLD analysis project Ga0209023, IMG submission 187468) | Freshwater and sediment microbial communities from Lake Erie, Canada (SPAdes) (version 2) | ecosystem: Environmental > Aquatic > Freshwater > Lentic | place: Lake Erie, Canada...
ACTGATACAATCTGTAATGGCAGGTACCGCAGCGGCAGCACTGGCACCGGTGTATTCTTTTGCAAAAAAAGCAGATCAGTTTTCGCCTTTACTTAAAAATAATATCAACCATTCGGTTTGCCGGTGGACCTATGATTTTCTTTCGCTGGAAGAACTTTGTGTACTGGCAAAAGAGATCGGGCTTAAGGCAATTGATTTAGTTGGGCCCAAGGATTGGCAGGTTTTAAAAGATCATGGATTGCACAGCAGCATGTGCAACGGTGCCGAGATTGGATTGACCAAAGGATGGAACGATCCGCAATATCATGATACCCTGGTAAAAAATTATACCGAACATATTAACCTGGTTTCAACAGCTGGCTATCAGAATTTAATTTGCTTTAGCGGCAACCGCAATGGCATGGATGATGAAAAAGGGATGAACAACTGTGTGGAAGGGTTGAAGAAGATCATGGGTCTTGCAGAAAAAAAAGGCGTAGTTATACAAATGGAATTATTCAACAGCAAGGTTGACCATAAAGATTATATGTGCGATAGATCTGCCTGGGGTGTTGCCCTTTGCAAAAAAATAGGCAGCCCCAATTTTAAATTGCTGTACGATATATATCACATGCAGATCAACGAAGGAGATGTGATCCGCACCATTCAGCAAGATCATGAATGGTTTGGACACTACCATACAGCCGGTGTACCGGGCAGGCACGAGATTGATGAAACACAGGAACTTTTTTATCCTGCAATCATGAATGCCATTGTAGCTACCGGTTATAAAGGATATGTGGCGCAAGAGTTTATACCGGTAAAAACAGATAAAAAAGCTTCACTGCGTGATGCTGTATTGCGTTGCGATGTATAAAATGTAAATTTAAACAGGATAAACCGATAAACTTTTAACTATGTCAAATCTTAATTTCGATGCTATTGTAGTGGGCTCTGGTATTAGTGGTGGCTGGGCTGCCAAAGAGCTTGCTGAAAAAGGTCTTAAAGTGGTGATGTTGGAAAGAGGTAAAAACATTGAGCACATTAAAGACTATGTAAATGCCAATAAAGAGAAGTGGGAATATCCTCACCGGGGAAGCGCTACGCAGCAAATGAAAGAAGATCATCCTGTTTTAAGAAGGGATTACCCGCTGAATGAAGAAACCAACGGCATGTGGGTTGATGAAAAAGAAAGTCCTTATACAGAAGATAAGCGTTTTGACTGGTACCGTGGTTATCATGTTGGAGGCCGCTCTCTGCTTTGGGGCCGCCAGAGTTACCGTTGGAATAAATGGGATTTTGAAGCCAATGGCAAAGAAGGAATTGGTACCGACTGGCCTATCCGTTATGACGACCTGGCTCCCTGGTACAGCTATGTTGAAAAATTTGCCGGCATACAAGGAACCAAAGAAGGATTAGATGTATTACCCGATGGTGAATTTTTGCCCGGCATGGAAATGAATGTGGCAGAAAAAGATGTGGCAGCAAAACTAAAAGCACATTACAATGGTCAGCGGCATATGTTTATCGGGCGCAGTGCAAATATTACGCAGCCAAAACCTGAACAAAACCGTACCAACTGCCAGTATCGTAACCGTTGCTGGCTGGGATGCCCGTTTGGTGGTTATTTCAGTACGCAATCGGCAACCTTGCCTGCAGCCATGAAGACTGGTAACCTGACATTGGAATCGGATAAGATAGTTACCAAGATATTATACGATAAAGACAAAAAGAAAGCAACCGGTGTAGAAGTAATAGATGCCAATACCAACAAAACCTATCAATATACAGCCAAGGTTATTTTTGTTTGCGCATCGGCATTTAACAGTACCTGGTTACTGATGAACAGTGCTACCGATATCTGGCCCGATGGCCTTGGCAGCAGCAGTGGTGAATTGGGCCACAATGCTATGGATCATCATTTCCGTACAGGTGCATCAGGCACGGTGGAGGGTTTTGAAGATAAATATGAATATGGCCGCAGGCCAACAGGTATCTATATTCCACGTTTCAGAAATATTTACAACGATAAAAGAGATTACCTGCGTGGTTTTGGTTACCAGGGTGGCGCCGGCCGCGGCCGTGGTGCCGAGGTAGCAGAAATGAGCTTTGGTGCTGCACTAAAAGAGTCGCTTACCGAGCCGGGTAAATGGGGTATTAACTTTTTAGGTTTTGGAGAAATGCTGCCCGACCACAGCAACCGCATTTACCTGAACAAAAATGTAAAAGATAAATGGGGATTGCCAGTACTGGCTATGGATATTGAGATGAAAGAGAATGAATATAAAATGCGTAAGGACATGATGGTTGATGCAGCTGAAATGCTGGAAGCTGCCGGTGTTAAGAATATCAATCAATACGATTGGGGTTATGCACCCGGACAAGGTATTCACGAAATGGGTACGGCACGTATGGGTCGTGATCCTAAATCATCGGTTCTGAATGGCAATAACCAGGTTTGGGATGCACCCAATGTATTTGTAACAGATGGTGCCAGTATGGCCAGTGCCAGTTGCGTAAACCCATCGCTTACATATATGGCACTTACTGCCAGGGCTGCAGATTTTGCTGTTAACGAACTAAAAAAAGGAAATCTTTAAAATCATTAATAACCTGACCAAACATATAATATGGAACGCAGAGAACTTTTAAAAATGATAGCCGTACTTACAGGCGGCGCCTTAATAGGAGGAGATGTTTTTTTAAGCGGTTGCAAAACCAGCACCAAAAAAGGAGAAGGGTTGCTGAGTGCAGATAATATTGCTTTACTTGATGAAGTGGGAGATACCATCATCCCGGTAACAGATACGCCGGGCGCCAAGGCCGCCAAAGTGGGCGAGTTTATGAACGTGTATGTAAGCGATTGCTACCGTGCCGATCAGCAAAAGGCTTTTACTGATGGGCTTGTAGCATTAGATAAAGCCTGCGATAAACAGTTTGGTAAAAATTTTGCCAAACTAACCGCTGCAGAGCGTACCACTTTGCTTACCGCACTGGAGGCAGAGGCCAAAGCCTATAACCAGCAGATAACAGATAAAGAAAAAGCTGCCAGGGATCAAGCTAAAAAAGACATGAAAGAGTTTAACGGTGCTCCGCTTCATTATTATACCATGATCAAGCAATTGACCTTGATGGGGTATTTTACTTCGGAGATAGGCATGACCAAGGCTTTAAGGCTTTTGCCTGTACCGGGTAAATATGACGGGGCTTATCCTTATAAAAAAGGCGATAAGGCCTGGTCCATATAAAAGCGGGCATTAAAAATGTATGATTGAAGTCTGGTAGCTGGTTATGCCCAAATAGTAAAAGGGGGCTAATTCGTTTTACTTTGAAGGGTATCATATTTTTTTTAGACCGCTATTGTATTATTAAACAAAATGCATTGGTAATTAACTGTTTAAAAACAATACATCCGATTTTATTTTGTTTACATCTCTTGGTAATATCCCATACTGCTTTTTAAAAGCTTTAGAAAAACTGTTTACCTTATCATAGCCTAGATCGTAAGCTATTTCAGAAATGGATTTGTTTCTTGACATGAGCATGCTTTTTCCCAAAGCAAGTTTTTTCTCAAGGCAATATGTCTGTATGCATTTGCCGAAAACAACCTTAAAATTTCTTTGAAGGCTGGATGCACTCATGTTGCATAAAGCGGCAACCTCATTAATATCCGGGCATGGTTTACCATATTGATCACTCAATATTTTTTCAGCCTTTATTATTTCGGCATAGTGTTTTGTTTGAAAGATATTTCCGAGACCGGAATCCCGGCTAACAATTTTTTCCAAAAAATCATTTACCAGGATCAGGCTTTTTGATTTGATCTGGATCATTCTTGGGTTATCGTTGTTCACTTCACTAATTAGCTCATGAGCAAGCCGGTAATGATCTTCCAGCATTTCTTCGTTAATAAAAGTGGGCTGATTATTTTTTACCAGCCGGTTTACAATTTCCCGGATCTTATCAGATGCCTCGCTGAAATTTTCATGCAGCCACTCTTTACTGAAAATGAACACCAGCCTTTTCACTGAAGCGTTTTTAGGAATCAACCCGCTTCTTGGGAGATCTGTTGAAAATAATACTGCCTTGCGCTGCATCTCATGTAACTGCGTTACCGGAGCGTGATTATTTGTAGTATCTGTTGTATTATCCAGGAAGAATACCAGTTTCAGATTAGGTTCATCTTCTTCTTCGGTGAGCCATTTAAATGCCAGATCATGATTCAGCTTAAACTCATAACATCTTAAGCGGAAATTTTCATCGATATTCATGCCTTTTATAAAGCCGTTTCCAAATTTGCAGGGGATATCGATTCTGTTATCAATTGCCAGCGTGTCAAGCTGCATAGCCAATGAATTCATGTAATGGGATACAGAATTATTCATGTAGCTATGTGTAATAAGTCTCATGATTTTTGCTTTGCGGGTTTATAATATTAACGCCTTAAAATATGCGTTTATTATTCTATGTGCTATCAAATTTTTTCTACACTTTTGACCTAAAAGGGGACTTTATTGCTTCACAAGGGGCGTTTAATTATAATGTAACAGGGGAACTTGCAATTAGCTTATTCCAGAGAATATTAAAGCAGAAACTAATTAAACTACCTCCACAATGAAAAAAGCATTACTCCTGCTGCAGGTACTGTATATTTTTCAGTATCCGGCAATCTGTCAAAAACAAAACAATTTTCTAAAAAGTATTTCTAGCACAGCGAACCGGGAAACTGGTATTCAAAAGCCGGTATTTGCAGATTCAAAAGATTGGGAAAGCAAGGCCCGGCATTACCTGTCAGAATCTGAGTATTTTTTCAGATCCTTTGGTGCAGAATATGCAACTGCCAACCGGAAACAAATGACAGCATTTAATGTATCAGGTACAACCATTACGATGTTCCCGCTTCGGGTTCCGGAAGCCGGCTCCGCAAGTTGGAGCAGTTCTTCAATGGAACTTATCAATATCAGCAAAAATGCACAACGAAAATTCTTAACCAGAGAACCTCAGACTGTATTGAAGGATAACTACCTCATTTATAATTTCCAGGATTTTAAGATCGAATACCTGCATACACCCGCAGGACTCAGGCAGAATTTTTTAATCACCAGCAAACCTGAAGGCGATGAAAAACTACAGATCGCCCTCAAAATCTCAGGCGACCTGGAACCGGCTATTGACGGTAATAATGAGCTTTCACTTACTGATAAAACAACCGGGAAAAAAATTCTGGAATATGATGATCTGAAAGTGTGGGATGCAAATAAAAAAATGCTTAAGGCCCGCATGGAAATGGGCAAAGATCATTACCTGCTGATCACTGTGGAAGATGCAGAAGCCGTGTATCCGTTAACGGTTGATCCCCTTACCCATAATGCAGAATGGTCAACATCTGCAGCAGGTGTATTGCCAGGATTGCTTACCAATTTGCAATTACAGGTTGATGCAGTATATGGCTACACTGTGGCCGGAGTTGGAGATGTGAACGGAGATGGGTATGACGATATAGCAATTGGCGCTCCTGGCGCAATAGATGTAATTGCAGGTCCCGTAACGATTGCGGGAGCAGGGGCAGTATTTGTATATTTTGGGTCTGCAACAGGACCTTCTGTTGTTCCCGATAAGATACTGAGGGCAACTACACCCATTGCAAATGCATTATTTGGTTTTAGTGTGGCTGCAGGAAATGTTTCGGGCGATGGGAGAAAAGATATTATCATTGGTGCACCCGGTGAATCATACACGGCTAATGTAAGTGGTTTGCCGGCAACCGCTTCTGTTACTGCCGGCAAAGTGTATGTTTTCAGAGGAGAAGATATCTCTGCTGCAGGTAATCCTTCGCCCTTTCTTTCTGTTTATCTGAATGGTTCAACCTATTTCAGTAATGGTATAGCAGGTTTATTATCGGCCAATGTTAGTGTAAATGCTTTGTTTGGATTTTCGGTGGCTGCAACAGAAGATATGAACGGAGATGGGCTGGGAGAAGTAGTGGTAGGGGCGCCAGGCTATGCTGCAGCAGGGTTATTGCCCCTGTTACCGGTTAGAACGGGAGCAGCAATCGTGTACTATTCGAATAACCTGGGTACTAATACGCCTGTTAAATTAACAGAGCCTTCTGCTTCGGTTTTGGGCATTCCGGTAATTTCGGATGGGTTGCTTTTTGGATTTAGCGTGGATGGTGCAGGTGATTATAACATGGATGGAAAGCCTGATATTGTGGTAGGTGCACCTGCAGGTATAAGCTTAACACCGCCTTCCAACTTATTAGGGGGCAGCGCTTATTTATTTGCTGGTAACGGCTCTGGGGTAAACACCACGCACTATGCCAGTTTCAGGGCAACAGCTTCTCTTATTAACACCACAGCCAATCTTTTCGGGTATGCGGTACGGGGCGTAAAAAATGGAAATGGGTCAAGAAACGGCAATGTCATCATTGGAGCGCCCAATGGAAATGTGCTTAGCAATATTGTGGGCGGACTAAAACTAAAAACAGGATCAGTAAATGTTTTCATAAAAACTTCAAATGCACCCAATCCTTCCGGAGTAGTTCCCGATCAATCGTTTTCTTCACCAAGGGCGAATTCTCTGCTATCAATATTAAACGGACAAAACCTTAGTGTTGCTGCCTTGTTTGGTGCTTCTATTGATAATCTCCTGGATGTTAATTGCGATGGAATTAACGATATTATTGTGGGAGAACCACTATCAACAGCAGTGGGAATAATTAATAGCAATGCAGTAGGCGGTGCTGTAGATGTGTTTGTAGGCAAGGCCGACGGTACCTATGATCCTTGCCTTTTTTGGACACTGGAAAACAAGACTGATTTCCCGGTGGGATTAAATGCAGGAAGTTTGTTGGGTTATAGTGTGGCTGGTGCCGGCCATGTTGCAGGTAACTCCAGGGGGGCCAGGATGCTGATTGGGGCACCCGGTGCTTCCATGGATTTTAGTACCGGCATTTTTAACCTGGGGGCAACCTTTGGAACACTTTTCAGTTTTATTGCTGGTAATAATGGCGTAGGTAAATCTTACCAATATGGCTATGATAATTGCGGGCTGTCAATGAATCCTGATATCAATGTCACTTATGTAAACATCACTGTAAACGGAAACGTCACCACCAATGATATTGTGCCAAATGGTACATTATACGGCATACCTGTGCCTGATGCCGGCAATGTTGCAGGTGCCAGTATTAGCATGAATTCAGATGGAAGCTATGCTTTTACCAGTACAGATAAAGGAGAGTTTTATTACCGGGTGCCGGTTTGTATCCCGGGCCAGGTCTCCAATTGTCCTGTTACCCAGCTGAAAATTACTGTACTGGATATAAGCTCTGGAGCAAACCCACCTGTAGCAAATACAGATATTGCAGTCACGAAAGGAATAATACCTGTTGAGTTAATGACATTGGCAAATGATAAATGCTCAAGGTCCGGCATGGCGCTGGTTCCGGCCAGTGTTCAGATTATTGAAAATCCGCAAAACGGTATTGCAGTGGTAAATTCAATAAACGGAAATATAACTTATACCCCAAATACTGGCTTTACCGGAAAGGACACCCTTCGCTACCGGGTTTGCGATAACGGATCCCCCGCCTTATGTGCCACTGCGTACCAGATGATTACGGTAAATGCAAATGGATCTTTAAATTCAACTGATGCAAGTGATGATTATGTGAATACCAAACAAGGCATCCAGGTAAATGGCAATGTGAAACTAAATGATACAGATGCTGAAGGAGATATTCAATCAGTTACTCCCCAGATCACAACAATTACGGGCAAGGGCAGCCTAACACTTAATTCAGATGGAAATTTCAGTTTTTTGCCGGATGCTGCATTCATTGGCCCTGTTGATTACCCTTATGTGATTTGCGACAATGGCAGCAACATGGCTTGTGCCGATGCAACTTTGCACATCCTGGTGGGATCAGCCGGAGGCACGCTACCTATATTGATCTCTGATTTTGCAGTATCGACACGTGATTGCGATGCAATTATTCAATGGAGATACAGCAACCAGCTAAATTATGATTTTACAGAACTGGAACAAAGCAGCGACGGTATCGCTTATCATGTTATCGAAAAGATAGGTTATAACGGTAATGTTTCCGGGGCATATTCTTTCAAACTTGCCCAAATAAGCGGCATTACCTACTACAGGCTTAAAGTAACTGATAAGAGCGGTAAGATTTACTACAGTGAAATAAAATCTGCAAAAACAAGCTGTAGGGCAAATCAACGTTTGCAGGTTATACCTACTTTATTGGCTCCTAATACATCCGTAATTTATACCAGTTCTGAGTTACGGGGAGGGGCCAGGCTGCTTTTAGTTGATGTATACGGAAGAGCATTAGTAAGTAAGGATGTAAAGATCATGCAGGGCAGTAACAGGTTGGTTATCAATACTTCTATGCTCCCGCCTGGTGGCTATTTTGTACAAATTACCGGAAGTGGCTGGAGAAGTGAAACCATAAAAGTGATAAAAAACTGATATTGGAAAAAGTGTTTAAGCATTTTGAAGCCACAAAACCCGGGTGTATCCCGGGTTTTTTAATATTTCAGCAGATTCGAAAAACTAACTTTTTTTAAATAAAAATTAGTACCTTTGCGGCGCTAAAAGGCAGGTATAGTTTGGATGGGCCGGCTTATTTAGCACACCATGAGAGTCTAATCAATCATATCAACCCCGGTTCGTTTACAACGTTCTTAATTACAGGGGTATGCTTTTAACTGAGGCAAAAGATCAGCAAAGAAATATAGTACAAGAGTTCGACGCCAATGAAGCTAAATAGCAGTTCAAAAGCCGGGCTCAAAAAAGAAAGATAAAAAGTCAAAATTCAAAAGTCGGAAAAGACAACAGAACAGCGACTGATCATAGACAAATTTTTAATTTTTAATTTTTAATTTTTAATTCAAATGGCAGATTTACGTTATCAACGAAACTTTGGTATTGCCGCTCACATTGATGCCGGTAAAACCACTACTACAGAGCGTATTCTTTATTACACCGGTGTAAATCACAAGATTGGTGAGGTACATGATGGTGGCGCTACTATGGACTGGATGGCACAGGAACAGGAAAGAGGTATCACTATTACCAGTGCTGCTACTACCTGCTTTTGGAACTTTCCAATGGTTCAGGGTCAAAAAACTCCGGACACCAAACAATACAAATTTAACATCATCGATACTCCGGGTCACGTGGATTTTACCGTAGAGGTAGAACGTTCATTGCGTGTACTGGATGGTTTGCTGGCTTTGTTTTGCGCCGTATCTGGTGTAGAACCACAATCTGAAACCGTTTGGCGCCAGGCTAACCGTTACAAAGTACCACGTATTGGTTTTGTAAATAAAATGGATCGTAGTGGTGCTGACTTTTTGAACGTGGTAAAACAGGTTCGTGAAATGCTGGGTGCTAAAGCTGTGCCTTTGCAGTTGCCAATTGGTGCTGAAGATAATTTTAAAGGTGTGGTTGACCTGATCACCATGAAAGGTATTGTTTGGAACGAAGCCGATAAAGGTATGACCTTCCAGGAAGTTCCTATTCCTGATGATATGAAAGAAGAAGTTGATCAGTACCGCCAGGAACTGATTGAAGCAGTTGCTGAATACGATGAGAAACTGTTGGAAAAATTCTTTGATGATCCTAACACGATCACTGAAGAAGAAGTACACGAAGCTATCCGTAAAGCAACCATCGATATCTCTATCATCCCGATGATGTGTGGTTCATCTTTCAAAAACAAAGGTGTACAAACAGCGTTGGATGCGGTAGTACGTTACCTGCCTGGTCCTTTGGATATTGAAGCCGTTCAGGGTACTGATCCTGATGACAGCGAAAAAATACTGATACGTAAAGCAGATGCAAAAGAACCATTCAGTGCTTTGGCATTTAAAATTATGACCGATCCTTTCGTAGGTCGTTTGGCGTTCTTCCGGGCATATAGCGGTCATTTGGATGCCGGTAGTTATGTTCTGAATACCCGTACAGGTAAAAAAGAGCGTATCAGCCGTATCATGCAGATGCATGCCAACAAACAAAACCCGATCGATTTCATCGAAGCTGGTGATATTGGTGCAGCGGTTGGTTTTAAAGATATCAAAACCGGAGATACTTTGTGTAACGAAGAAGATCCGATCGTATTGGAATCGATGACCTTCCCTGAGCCGGTTATCTCTATCGCTATTGAGCCTAAAACACAGGCCGACGTTGATAAAATGGGTATGGCGATAGCTAAACTGGTAGAAGAAGATCCTACGTTACGTGTTAAAACTGACGAAGAGACCGGCCAGACCATTTTAAGTGGTATGGGTGAGTTGCACTTAGAGATCATCATCGACAGGATGAAGCGTGAGTTTAAAGTAGAAATTAACCAGGGTGCACCGATGGTTGCTTATAAAGAAGCATTCAGAGAATCAGTTCAGCATAGGGAAACTTATAAGAAACAAACGGGTGGTCGTGGTAAATTCGGTGATATCGCATTTGAGATCGGGCCAGCCGATGCAGAATGGTTGAAAGAGAATCCATTGGGCGGTTTGCAGTTTGTGAACGAAATATTTGGTGGTAGTATTCCAAAAGAATTTATTGCGCCAATCATTAAAGGTTTTACAGGCAGCATGACTCAAGGTGTACTTGCAGGATATCCAATAGTTGATATGAAGGTAAGGGTATTTGATGGTAGCTACCATGATGTGGATTCTGATGCGATCTCGTTTGAACTTTGTGCCAAACAAGGGTTCCGTGAAGCAGGCCGTAAGGCAAAACCAGTTTTACTTGAGCCAATCATGAAAGTGGAAGTGTTAACACCAGACCAGTACATGGGTGACGTTACAGGTGACCTGAACCGCAGACGTGGTATGCTGGAAGGTATGGATAGCAAACATGGTGTACAGGTAATTAAAGCAAAAGTTCCTTTGAGCGAAATGTTTGGTTACGTTACACAGTTACGTTCATTATCTTCTGGTCGTGCAACTTCTACCATGGAGTTCAGTCATTATGCTCCTGCTCCAAACAATGTATCTGAAGAGATCATTGCTAAAGCAAAAGGCAAAATGAAGATTGAAGAATAATACAATCGGATATAACTATAAAGCCCCGCCTGTAAAAAGCGGGGCTTTTGTTTGGCATAATCTTAGCTACCAAATAATATCTTCATAAAAACAAACGCATGAAAAAACTCATTCCGGCATTACTGCTTATTATTACTTTGCCAACTTTTGCCCAGCGTAATAACCTGGATAAGGATCATGAAAATTTCTTCCGCATCGGGGCCAAAGGAGGCGTTAATATCAATAAGATCAGCGGTAAGTCTTACAAAGAAGGATTCAACTTTAACTTCCAGGCAGGTATTTTTTTACAATTCAATTTCAGCGATCGTTTTGGTTTGCAGCCTGAAGTAAATTTTGTACAAAGCTCATCTGAATTCAGTAATGATGCCAATGATATTTACTACGATCTTTTTTTAGATGGCAGCCAGAAAAAATCGAAACTGAATTACCTGGAAGTACCCCTGCTGCTGAATATTAATGTAGGAGCAAGCAAAAGAGTAAAGCTGCAGATCGGCCCTTCTTATGGTGGCTTGCTAAAACAAACAGTTGATAGTTTAAAGGCCAATGCCAATATTTATAAGAATGGTGAATGGGCTGCCATTGGTGGTTTGTTTATACAGCTGCCATTTGTAAACCTGGGAGCCAGGTATAAAATGGGCTTAACCGAACTGAATGCCATCGACAACCAGCAAAAATGGAGAAGCCAGAGCATACAGGTGTTTGTGGGGGTGACGTTTTAAGATGGCAGATACTGGATGCTGGATACTAGATACTTGATGGCAGCATTATTATTTACATAGCGTTATTTACCAGTAGCACCCCCATCCAGCAACCAGTGACCAGCATCCAGTATCTTCCCTTCTCTTGCAATTTTAAAAATCCATTCGTACATTAGTTGCATAATCATCCTCTATGCAAAATATACGATTAGAAAACCTGTTGCTGATTGATATTGAAACAGTATCAGAACAACCAGCCTTTAGCGGACTTAGCAATGAATGGAAACAACTGTGGGAAGAGAAAGTACAAAGGCAATTACCGGAAAACGTTACAGCCGAAGAATTTTACCCGCAGCGTGCCGGTGTAATGGCAGAGTTTTCGAAAGTGGTTTGCATCAGTGTTGGCTATTTTAAAAGAGATGGCAAAGACATTCACCTGCGTGTTAAATCGTTTTATGGAGATGATGAAAAGATACTGTTGCAGGATTTTATTGCAGCACTGCAAAAGATGGAATCCAACAATAACAAATGGAGCTTTACCGGCCACAACATTAAGGAATTTGATATCCCCTTTATCTGCCGCCGTTTATTGATCAACGGTTTGGCATTGCCTGCTTTCCTCGACTTTCAGAACATGAAGCCCTGGGAAACCAATATGATCGATACTTTTCAATACTGGCGTTTTGGAGATTACAAACATTATACATCACTAAAATTACTGGCGGCGGCATTACATGTACCATCACCTAAAGATGATATCGACGGTAGTATGGTGGGCGATGTGTATTGGAAGGAAAAGAACCTGGAACGTATTGTTACCTATTGCCAGAAAGATGTGGTAACTACTGCGAATATTGTTTTAAGGTTTAAGAATTTACCGTTGCTTGCAGCTGAGGATGTGGAGATTGTGAAATAGCCCTTCGACTTCGCTCAGGATTTATTACACGAATTGAAAGCACTAATTACACGAATTATTTCCTACATGTTCTTTGTGAAACTTAGTGTTTTTCTTAGCGCTCTTTATGGTAGAAATTTTTACCACAAAGTACACAAAGGTTGTCAAGAAGGAACACAAAGAAGTCTTATAAATAATTACCTACTGTAGCAGTAGTTTTTGCGTAGCAACTTCCCCGGCATTGATGATCTTAATAAAATACAAGCCTCTTGCAAATGCAGTTGTATTAATGTTTAGTTTAGAAAGATTTGTTTGCTCTGTATAAACTATATTACCTGCGGCATTAAAAAACTGGATGGTTGAGGCGGCATTATTTATTCTATCCATCGTAACAACAACAACATCTTTTGCCGGGTTGGGTGCAACAGTTATTGAATAACCGAAATCAAAACGAACTGTTCTTACAACAGATACCTGCGTTCTTCCATCTTTATCAACCTGTTTTATGCGGTAGTAGCTGGTACCATTCAATGGTAGATTATCGTATGCCATATACTCCAGGTGATTACTGCTATTACCTGCTGCAGCAATGCCAGCAATGGATTGCCAGGTTCTGCCATCTGCCGATCTTTCAATGATAAAACGGCTGCTGTTTACTTCCTGCTCTGTACTCCAGTTTAGCTTTACAATCTTATCCTGCTTTTGTGCAGTGAACGAACTAAAGTTAACAGGTAATGCTCCCAGGTCTGACCGGGTGTACCAAACCGGCGCAGTAATGATCCTGCTTCCGCTATTAGTAATATCAACATAGTAATAACCGGTAGCAAGGTTTGCCAGGTTATCATCAACATATTGCAAACTACTTCCGGTAGCAGCATAAATTTCTGTTGCATTTACATTGCTGCCGGGTATACCAAACATTATTTTTATTACAGCCCCCACTGTGGAAGTAGAAACATCGGTAAGGTTTACCGCAATAACCGGGGCGCCTGCAGCAACCAGGCTGCTGCCCATGATCTTTGTGTTTATAGTAAAATCAACTTTGATATCGCAGTCCTGCGTGGCATATACATGCATATTGCGGAAACCACTTATGATCTCCGTCTTTGACAAAGCAGGTGCAACCACTGCTGAACGTGAGTAGGTTGTTCTTCCAAATGTGGTGTTATGATTATCGTGATCGATGGCAGGGGCAAGATGATAGCCCTTGGCCAGCAGTTTTTGATAGTACGATAAGTAACTCATGGAAGATCCCGGGTTACTATAGCTTATATTGGTAGAGGTAGAAGGCCCGCTTTCCACAGCTGTAGCACTGATGGCAGCATCAAATGTGGAGCTGTAACCAATGTTTGCCAGGTTACCATAATCATTATCATTGGGATGTGCCAATGATGCAAAGGTGTTGGTAATACTGTTGTTATTGACGGTTTGAAATAATCCATTTGCACTTGTATAATCTGATTTAGCGATAAAGTCGTTATAGTTGTTACCGATCCCCCAACCACCGCTGCCGCTTTCCCATCCCCATAAATTATTCATGCCATCGCCATAAACCAATACATGCCCGCCATTGCTGATAACGCCCCATTCCATACCATACAATGCAACAAAAGATGGATGTGCAGTTGTAAAATTGGCTGCCTGCGTTATTCCCAAACCATAAGTACTGAGTTTATTGCCGGGATTATTGTTTGATGTATAATGATTGTGCTCAGATATACCCAGGAAATCCATACACTGAGATGACATGGCATAAGTATAATCATCAGCTGGTGTATAACCAGGGTTATCCTGGTTGCCATCTGAATAATCGGAGTGGGCATGCAGGTTGCCAAAATAATAATTATATGCAGGATCGTTGGTTGTGGTTGCATTTCCTTCCAACGGGTTAACCGTTAAATATTTTGTACCGCCACTGCATATTTTATTAAATGCAAAAACATAAAAATAATAGGTAGTCGCTGGTGCAAGGCCTGTTGTTAAAAAAGTTTTTTCAGCATTATTGGAAATCACAAAGCCGCCACCTAATGCAGTACCAATTGTGTAATCCGTATTGTTTACAGGAGTTGCCGATAATGTAGGACTCAGACTCCTGATCACCAGGTATCCATCGCACCCGCTGCCGGCATTAAAAGCACCTGCAATAGCATTGCCCGAAACAGTAAATGAAATATTGTTAGGCTGTGTTGATGGGGTGGTGCAGGCAGTTAAATTTGTTGTTGACGTGGAGCCGCTCAGAGGAGTAGCAATATTATAAGCAGGCCCGTTGCTGCAGCCAGCATTGTTGTAACTGAAAAGATGAAAGTAATACAAAGTAGCAGGCGATAAACCTGTTGCTGTAAAAGCCGTTAAATTATTTTGTTGCACAACAGTTGCATTGCCAATAATATTACCTGCGGCATAACTAACCCCGTTAACCGGGTTATTGGTTAATGAGACCACGGTAGTTCTTAATACAAGGTAGCCATCTGCTGTTGCAGCAGTAAATGAGCCGGGTATCGTGTTTACAGTGGCAGTGCCAAAATTCAAAGCAGTTGCTTGGCTTGCCGGTGTGGTACATGCAGGCAAACCAGCCAGCGTTGTTGCATTTCCTTGCAGATCTCCTACAGTTAAATATTTTACGCTGCCAATGCATGCATTGTTTACCGAAAAAACATAAAAATAATAAGTGGTGGATGAAGATAATCCTGTTGCTGTAAAACTGGTTGCATTGGTATTGGATATTACATAACCATCGCCCACATTATCGCCGGGGTTATAGCTTATGCCATCAACGGGCAGCGAGGTTAGGCTGCTGTTATTGCTTACAATTACCAGGTAGTTATTGGGTGCAGGACTTGCAGCAGTAAAGCTGCCGGCAATACTGCTGCTGGTAATAGTTCCAAAAGTTAAATTGGTTGGCTGTGCAGTTGGTGAAGCGCAGGGCGTATTGGGTACTGCAGTAATGGAAATATTATCAATACTCAATTTAGGGCGTGAGCCTGTAGTGCCGCCGCAACAATTATGATAATAAAATCTTAGCCTGGCGGTGGCACTGTTATTAAAAGCTGCAGGTAATGCCACATTGCTGATACTGCCCGATGCCGTCACATTGTTTGTGAAATTGTTTACAAAAGCAGCAGTAACATTGCTGTAGGTAACTCCATCAGTGGTTGCATATATTTTTAATGATCCGTTCCGGTTTCCGGCGGCATTAAAAACGGTGGCCCAGTCAAAGCTGAGTGTGCCTGCATCAACACCTGTAAAATCTAAATACAGATCAAAAGCTGCCGATGATGAATTATCTGTTGTGCCTGCCGACAATAAAACTATAGTGTTGGTTGGCGAAGCCTGATCGGTACCACGATGTAAGCCTCCGGCAGTAGATGGCGGCACCTGGAATATGGTAGTAGCTGCCGTGATCCTGGTAGCAGCAGGAATTACTCCGGTTGTATTTACCGCCACAGCACCAAAATGATTAGCGCCAATGCCGGATGCAAAATTATTGGTCCAGTTTGCTATATCGCTGAAGTCTTCGGTGTAGGTAAGCGAAGGCTGCGATGCCATATACACCGGTGTTTGTGCAAACGATACTGCAGCAAACAATACCAAGGATAGTAATTGTATAAATCTCATTGTGAACCGGCTTTTCGGTAAAGGATATACAGATTAATTGAATGTGTTTTACAAAACTATCATAATTTAATCTAAACACCTACCCGCAAGCCAGGCCGGGTGGGAAAATTGGGTCAAAAACCGGCTTTTTTGCCCTGCATTTTAGGTTACCCAACCCAAACGTTTAGGTTATACAACCTAAAACTTTAGGTTACCCAACCCAAAACTTTAGGTTATCTAACCCAAATAATTAGGTTACCCAACCCCAACGTTTAGGTTATACAACCTAAAACTTTAGGTTATCTAACCCAAATGATTAGGTTATCCAACCCAAAACTTTAGGTTACCCAACCTAAAACTTTGCGTTACCTGACCCGGGTGTTTTCTTTTTCTGAACACCTGATAATATCAGCGGCTGATTTTGGGGCAAAAAAAAGCAGGTTTTGCAAATGCAAAACCTGCTGTACAATGGTTAGGTAACTGTTTATGAATTACCCGTACCGTTCCGGGGGAAAAACTGCGCAATATCTTCTTTTACCGTTGTAATGCCTGGCTCATTCTGGTCGGCCAGGTAACTGATATAGCTGTATTGGTCCAGCGCCTGTTTATAATTATCATGATCGTGCAGAATTTTGGTATCGTCAAACTGCTCGCTGATGGATTGCAGGCGGCTGATGAATTTTTCCAGCACGGCACGTATAGTAAAGTCGGCGCTGAATTCGGCCCAGTCAACCTTGGCACTGTCAAACTGGGGATGGCTGATATGTACATCATTAACCTTATTTACCAGCAGTTTATGCTGCTCGTTAATACTACCGTATTTCTGCCTTTCGTCGGGGGTAAGATTAACTGTTTTCCCGGCAATGATGGATTGTATATTATCCAGGGCTTTGTTGATGCTGTCAATATCGCCGGCCGACAGCTGGTTTTGAATCAAATCTTTTAGTGGCATAATTGTAAAATTTTTAATTAAAGAATGTTAGGGTTTTTCTGCTGGCGAATCGGATCTTTAAATACTGCAGTAATTCGTTTTACATGGATAAGGATGATGGCCGGGTTAAAGGTGATACCTATGCATTTTAAAAACAAGGGAAAAAGCACTAAAAAAAAGGGGATTTTTCCCGCCCATTATTGAAAAGAAAAATGTAGGATCCGGGTTGCCGGCTTTGGTATTAATAAACAGCGGCTGCTATAACCTGCCAGGTGTAATAGCCTGAACGGCTTTGTACACAGGATCATTATCGTATACTTTTAAGTATCCAACATATGGCAACAGGTATTGTATGAATTGAGTTTTTGAAGAAAAGAGGAATAACAGTCATTTGCCGGTAACCCGGCTTAATGATGCACTAAAACAAAAACCGGTTAGCTGTTTGCCAACCGGTTTTTAAATGCTATCTGTTTATATCAGCATCAGTTCACTTTTTTCAGCATGGTAATAAATACCGGAAAGTGATCGCTGTAACCATAATTATAGATGGTACCATCCCAGGTTCTTTTAGGATAGCCTTTAAATTTTCCGGTTTGCTGTACTAAAAATTCTTTGTTGAAAATATTGGCCTTGTAATAATGATATCCTTTCTGTTCTTTATCCAGCCAGGCTTTTGATATAACAACCTGGTCAAATAATCCCCATGAATCCTGATAAGCGATAGTGCCTATTCCTTTTTTATAAAAATCAACCCAGGGGTTATACATGCCACCATCCTTCAGATCGCTGATGCTGCCCTTGGCACCAATGGTTTTTGTAAGGCTGGGGCTAACCGGATCGTCATTCAGATCGCCCATCATAACTATTTTGGTATTTTTATCAATGGCCATCAGCGAATCGATAATTCTTCTGTCAACACTGGCTGCTGCGGCACGGGCCGGTATGGAGCGCTCTTCGCCGCCTGAACGGGATGGCCAGTGGTTAACCATTACGTGAATGGTATCTCCATCCAAAACACCCTTAACATACAGCACATCGCGGGTTAAATAAGATTCTTTTGATCCGCCGGGAAGTGTAACAAAAAGCTTGGTACTGTAAACCGGTGTAAAATATTTGGGGTTATACAGTAATGCCACATCAATGCCCCGTTTATCGGGCGAATCGTAATGCACTATTTTCCAGTTGCGGCTCTTTAATAATTTGCTTTGCACCAGTATATTAAGCACGGTATCATTCTCAATTTCGGCTACGCCAAGCAAAGCCAGGCCATCGGGGTTAACATCTGTACCGATCTGGGAAAGGACTGAACTCAGGCGTTCTACCTTGTCTAAAAATATCCGGGTATTATAATGGCGCTCGCTGTTTGGCAAAAATTCTTCGTCATCTACAATGGGATTATTTACAGTGTCGTAAAAATTCTCCAGGTTGTAAAACCCGATCAGGGATGGTTTATAATTGGCTTTTTGCGCATAGCCAATTGATAATGACATAATTGTAACAGCAATCGTTAAAAAGAATCTGGTCATAAATATTTATAATAATGGCCAAAGTTATTCTTAAGGTATTAATTAAATAATATTTTTAAATGACTAATATGTTAACAAACAAATTTTACTTTGTTGAAGCCATTAAAGGCCTACATTTGCTGACTTTTTTAACAAAACATTTATGATGATTAAAATTAAACTTAGCCTGCTTGTGGCTTTGCTTTCGGGTGTTTTTCTGCCCTCGGCATTTGCGCAGGTAGAACCACCTAAAACAACCCCGGCAGTTCCCGACACAACGATCATCGAAACGCTTACAGAAAATGCCGTGGATAATATCCCGGTAATCTCTTTAGATGAAAGTGACGGACAGGATGGAAGTGCACAAAATATTTCATCGCAGCTTGGTGCCGGCAGAGATCCTTTTTTGAATGCAGCCACTTTTAAATTTGGTGCGGTACGTTTCAGAATCAGAGGTTATGATGCCGACCAGTTCAATACATATATTAATGGTGCCCCCATGGAAAACCTGGATAACGGGTTTACACCTTATGGCCAATGGGGTGGGCTGAATGATGTGTTGCGTAACCGGGAATCTACATCAGGTTTGCGATCTACCACTTTTGGTTTCGGCGACCTAGGCGGACTAACGAGTTTCGATACACGTGCATCGCATCAGCGCAAGCAAACCAGTATCAACTACGCATCATCAAACCGTAACTACAGCAACCGTATCATGTTTACCCATTCAACCGGCTTAAACAAAAAAGGCTGGGCATTCAGTTTTTCCGGATCCCGCCGCTGGGCCGAAGAAGGTTTTTCGGATGGTACTTATTATGATGGCTGGTCTTTTTATGTGGGTGTTGACAAACGCTTCAACGACCGCCACCTGTTGTCATTTGTTGCGTTTGGTACGCCAACCGAAAATGGCCGCCAGGGTTCATCTGTTGATGAAATGGTGAAGCTGGCCAATGATAATTATTATAACCCGTACTGGGGATACCAGAATGGTAAAAAAAGAAATGCCAGTGTTGCCAAATCTTTTCAGCCCATTGGCATTTTAACACACGACTGGAAAATATCAGACAAAACAAGCCTGGTAACTGCAGCCTCTGTTACATTAGGCAACAGGAGTACTACCGGGCTGGACTGGTACAATGTGGCCGATCCAAGGCCGGATTATTACCGCTACTTACCCAGCTACCAGCTTGACCCGGTGTATGCCGAGCAGGTAAGGCAGGAGCTGATGAATAATGTAAACAAGCGCCAGATAAACTGGGATGCTTTATACCAGACAAATTATGCATCTAATGATGTAGTGCATAATGCCAATGGTATTTTGGGAAATGATGTAAGTGGCCGCCGCTCCAGGTATATAGTAGAAGACCGAATCATCAATACCACCAAATACAATTTCAATTCTACCTTAAACAGCTCCATTACAGAGAATATTATTTTTACGGCAGGTATCACTTACCAGTCGCAAAGGAACCACTACTATAAAAAAGTAGATGACCTGCTTGGCGGAGATTTTTATGTGGATGTGAACCAGTTTGGTGAAAGGGATTTTCCTGCCAACCCGGGTGCAGGCCAGAATGACCTGAACAACCCTAACCGCATTTTGGGCGAGGGCGATAAGTTTGGTTATAATTACGACCTGAACATCAAAAAAGGTTCGGTATGGTTACAGGGTGTATTTAAATTCCGCAAGATAGATGTGTTTGTAGCCACAGAACATTCGTACACCAGCTTCTTCCGTTACGGAAATGTAAGAAGCGGATTATTTGCCGATAACTCTTACGGAAAATCAGCTACCTATAATTTCTACAACTCAGGTATAAAAGGAGGTTTAACGTATAAGATCAACGGACGTAACTATATTTTTGCCAATGGTTCTTATGCATCAAGAGCTCCATTCTTTGAGAATGCTTTTATAGCACCCAGGACCAGGGATTTTGTACAGGATAACCTGAAGTCGGAAGAAATACTTTCAACCGAAGCCGGTTATGTAATGAATGCACCTAAATTAAAAATAAGGGCCACCGGTTATTTTACACAATTTAAGAACGGACTGGATGTACTAACTTTTTATAATGATGAGTACCGCAATTTTGTGAACTATGCCATCAGCAATATCGGCAAAATACATATGGGCCTCGAGTTTGGCGTAGAAGCAAAAGTGTATAAAGGTCTTAGTGTAAATGCTGCCGCAGCTATCGGGCAGTACACATACAATACCCGCCAGCAGGCAACTGTAACAGCTGATAACAGTGCTTCTACACTGGATAAAGATGTTACTGTTTATTCCAAAGATTTTTATGTGCCTACACCACAGCAGGCTTATACCATCGGGCTTGATTACCGTTCTCCCAAATTCTGGTTCCTGAACGTTAATTTCAATTATTTTGATAAAATGTATTTAAGCTACAATCCTGTACGCAGAACTGCATCAGCAGTAAGTGGTGTACCGGAAGGCTCTGCCCTGTGGCACCAGATACTGGACCAGACACAACTGGAAAGCCAGTATACCCTGGATGCATTTGCCGGCTACAGCTGGTTAATGAACAGGCGCTTTCATTCATTAAAGAAAAGAACCTTCCTGGTGTTTAATGTGGGAGTAAATAATATCCTTAACAACAGGAATATTGTATCAGGTGGTTTTGAGCAGCTGCGTTTTGACTTTGCTGAAAAGAACGTGAACAAATTCCCTGACAAACGTTTTTACGCATATGGCATCAACTATTTTGCCAGTGTGGGCATCCGTTTTTAATGAATCAGAATAATAACAACCTAGTATCAAACTTTTTAAAATAAACATTATGAACAAGATTTTAAAATTCACATCAGCGGTTATGTTGGTTTTATCGGCAGTAACTTTCAGCGCCTGTAAAAAAACTTTCGATAATCCTCCCGGGGCTGCTGATCCGGCCATCGTTGCCAATACATCTATCAAGTCGCTGAAGGCTTTACATACATCTTCAGGTGCTTATGACATCATCACTTCCGACCTGGTTATTTCGGGCGTTGTGGTTGCCGATGATAAAAGCGGTAATTTATACAAGCAGTTATTTATACAGGATGCAACCGGCGGATTACAGATCATGCTGGATGCAACCGGTTTATATGGCACTTATCCTGTAGGCCGCAAAATTTATATAAAATGTAAAGGTCTTTGCATCAGTGATTATAACGGGCTGATGGAACTGGGTGTTAAAGCCACTGTAGCTGGTTTGCCTTCCCTGGAAGGTATTCCCGGAAACCTGATCAGCCAGTATGTGGTGGGCGGATCTATCAACAACCCGGTTACACCAATTTCAGTGTCACAGTCACAACTGGGTACCAGCATGCAGGATCAATACCTGGGCTGCCTGATAAAACTGGATGACTACGAATTTGCAGATCCTTCTGCTACTTATTCTGATACTTCTGCTTATAAGAGCACAGTAAACCTGGATATTAAAAATTGCTCAGGATCTACCATCATCGTTCGTACCAGCGCCTATGCAAATTTTGCAGGAAAGAAAGTTCCTTCAGGCAATGGCAGCATTGCAGCCATCTATACAACTTTTGGTTCCACCAGACAGTTACTGCTGCGCAGCGATGAAGATGTACAATTTAACAACGGTCGCTGCAATCTTTTTGAAGAATATTTCAATGCTTTGACCACAGCAGATAATAATACAGATTTTGCATTTGCCGGCTGGAAGAATATTGCACCCAATGCAACGGCATTATATAAGAATACCGTTTTTGGCAGCAGCGGAAAAGCAGTAAAAGTTACTGCTTTTGGAACCGGCTTAAATGCAGATACGGCCTGGTTAATAACCCCGGCGATCGCTTTGCCCGCTTCAACATCTCCTCAATTGAATTTTGCAACTGCTTACCAGTTTGCCGTAGGGCCAACAACTATGCATGCCTTTATATCTACAAACTACAATGGAAGCAATAACCCAAATACGGCTACCTGGACACAGTTGACCAACAACAGCCAGATACCAGGTAATACTGCGGTAAACAATTCGGGTAGCTTTAGTTCTTTGGTTAATACAGGCAATATCAGCCTGGCTGCTTATGCAGGTCAGACTGTGTATATCGCATTTAAATATACCGGAAGCGTATCGGGTGGAAGAACGACGAATTTTGAAATTGATGATATAAAAATTTCAAGGCAGTAATACAGATGGAAACAGCAGCATGTAAGAACTATTTTCTGGCTAAATGCTTTTGGTTCTTACATGCTTACAAAAAAACAGGGTTTCAACGACAAATTTTCTTTATGAAAAAAATATACTTTTTAATTACGCTGCTTACCGTTGCATTATGCAGCCGTAGCCAGTCGTTAACTGAAGACTTCAGTTATGCTGCAGGCCAACTGATTACTGCCAATGGATGGACAGCACACTCAGGTGGAGGAACAAATGCAATTACTGTAACCGCCCCCGGCCTCACTTATGCAGGTCACCCAGGATCAGGCGTGGGAAATGCTGTTACCATGACAACCAGTGGAGAAGATGACAATAAAGCTTTTACAGCAATTACCAGCGGCAGTGCTTATATGTCTTTTATGGTAAATGTTAGTGCTGCACAAACAGCAGGAGATTATTTTATTGGTCTTTTACAAAGTGCAACTGTTTTTCCATTGAGGATTTATGCCAAATCAGATGGAGCAGCAGGCTTCTTCTTTGGAGTAAGTAAGAGCAATTCTACTCCAGTGTATGAAACTACATCGAGAAGTTTTGGCACAACCTATTTTATTGTTGCAAACTACGTTTTTAATACAGCTACTACAACCGATGACGTTGTTAACCTGTGGGTAAATCCTGCTTTAGGTGGAACTGAACCTGCAGGGACCCTGGCAAATATTACAGGAACCAGCACAGATAATACTTCAAATTCGGCTGTGTATCTCCGGCAGGGAACTGCTACGTCGGCCTCTACACAGCAGGTAGATGCTATTTTAACAGGTACTACCTGGGCACAGGTAACGCCAACCAGCGGAGGATCGCCTACGCTAACCGCAACTGCACTAACCGGTTTTGGTAACGTTTGTTTAAATACAGCTGCAGGCCCTAATTCATTTACCATTACAGGTACAGCTTTAACAGCAACCAATGTTACTGTAGGTGCATTAAGCGGATTTACATATTCAACAACCGCCGGCGGTACGTATACAACCAGTTTAAGTTTAGCTCAACCAGGCGGCGCCTACTCACAGCAGGTATTTGTGAAATTTACACCAACAGCAGTACAATCATACAATGGTAATATACCTGTAGGCGGCGGTGGTGCAACGGCTATTAATGTTGCAGCTACAGGTGCAGGTGTTAATACCATACCTACCGTTACAAGCGGCGCTGCCAGTGCCATTACAAGCAACTCTGCTACAGTGGCCGGTACCATTCCTGCTAATGGTTGCTCGGCTGTAACAGCTTATGGTGTTGAGTATAGTGTAACCAACGGGTTCCCTAATGGCAGCGGAACGCCGGTGGCATCAACCAATTTAAGCGGTATCAACTTCTCATCAAACCTAAGCAGCCTTTTACCAGGCCTTACTTATTACTATCATGCCTATGCAACCAATGCAGGTGGCACGGCTTATGGAGCACAGGGATCGTTTACCACGGTTAGTTCACCAACATTATCTGTAAGTGCGTTAACCGGTTTTGGTAATGTTTGTATCAATACAACAGCTGGCCCTAATTCATTTACTATTACCGGTTCTAATCTTACAACAGCTAATGTAACTGTTGCTGCATTGAACGGGTTTACCTATTCAACCACAGCAGGCGGAACCTATACCACTACTTTAAGTTTAACACAGCCAGGTGGTTCTTACTCACAACAGATATTTGTAAAGTTTGATCCAACGCTGGTACAATCATACAATGGCAATATTGCTGTTGGCGGCGGCGGTGCTACTTCTGTTAATGCTGCTGCAACGGGTGCAGGGGTTAACTCGGTGCCAACCGTTACAACCGGCGCAGCATCTGCTATTACCACCGTTTCTGCAACACTTGCAGGTACTATACCTTCAAATGGTTGCAGTGCCATCACAGCTTACGGAGTTGAGTATAGTACTACTGCCGGTTTCCCTAACGGTACAGGTACGGCCGTTGCTTCAACCAATTTAAGTGGTATCAACTTCTCATCTAATGTGGCAGGTTTATCGCCTAACACAGTTTATTATTATCATGCTTATGCAACCAATGGCGGTGGCACGGGTTATGGCAGTGAGCAAACCTTTACAACACTTTCGCTTACGCCAACTTTAAACGCTACAGCGCTTACTGCTTTTGGCAATGTTTGTTTAAATACTACTGCGGGTCCAAACTCATTTACTATCAACGGATCGGCATTGAATACTACCAACATCAGTGTTGGGCCTTTAACAGGATTTACCTTCTCAACCACATCAGGTGGCACCTATACTGCTTCATTAAGTTTAACACAACCGGGTGGTACTTATACGCAGCCAATATTTGTTAAGTTCACCCCAACCCTGGTACAATCTTACAACGGAAATATTCCGGTGAGCGGTGGTGGTGCAGCAGCCATTACGGTGGCAGCATCAGGCGCTGGTATCAATACCATTGCTACTGTAACCAGTGGTGCAGCCAGTGCTGTTACTTCTATTTCAGCAACAGTTGCCGGTACAATTCCATCAAATGGTTGCAGCGCTATTACTGCCTATGGTATTGAATACAGCACCACCAATGGTTTCCCTAACGGAAGCGGAACTGCGGTAGCATCAACCAACCTGGCAGGTATTAATTTCTCATCAAACCTTACAGGTCTGGCGCCAACAACTGTTTATTATTACCACGCTTATGCTACCAATAATGGTGGTACAGCTTATGGTGCGCAGGGAACATTTACTACCGCAACACCTACTCTGTCTTCATCAACCCTTACAGGTTTTGGTAATGTTTGTTTAAATACAACTTCAGGTCCTAATTCATTTACTATTACAGGTACCAATCTTACCACAGCCAACGTAACCGTTGCTGCCCTGGCAGGATTTACCTACTCAACAACTGCCGGCGGTACCTATACAGCCACTTTAAGTTTAACACAACCAAGCGGTGCATATTCACAGCAGATCTTTGTGAAATTTACCCCAACTGCGGTACAATCTTACAATGGTAATATTGTTGTTGGCGGCGGCGGTGGCACAAATGTGAATGTTGCGGCAACCGGTGCCGGCGTTAACACTGCAGCTTCTGTTACCAGCGGTGCGGCAAGTGCTATTACACAAACAACAGCTACTGTAGCAGGTACTATTCCGGCAACGGGTTGTACGGCTGTAACTGCTTACGGTATTGAGTTCAGCACAACCAATGGGTTTCCTAACGGATCAGGTACAGCAGTTGCTTCAACCAATCTAACAGGTATTAACTTCAGTTCGGCTCTTACAGGCCTTGCACCAAGCACTACTTATTATTATCATGCTTATGCAACCAATGCAGGCGGTAACAGCTACGGTGCACAGGGCTCATTTACTACTGCGGCACCGGTGTTAACAGCAACAACGCTTACAGCATTCGGCGCAAATTGTATCAATACAACAGCAGGCCCTAATTCATTTACCATTAACAGTAATGCAGTAACTGTAGCTAACATCAATGTGGGTCCGTTGGCTGGCTATACTTTCTCAACAACTTCGGGTGGCACGTATACTGCCTCATTAAGTATTACACATGCAGCCGGAGCATTTACACAAACCATATTTGTGAAGTTCACTCCAACCGCGGTACAATCTTACAACGGCAATATACCAGTAAGTGGCGGTGGTGCACCAATCAGCATCAATGTGGCAGCAAGTGGCAGTGGTGTTAATACTGTTGCAACGGTAGTTACCGGAAATGCAACTATCAATAGTCCTAACAGTGCAACCCTGTCTGGTTTAGTAACCGGTATAGGTTGCAGCCCAGTAATTACTTATGGTATTGAATATAGCGGTATCAGTGGCCTGGCCAACGGACTGGGTACAAAAGTTGATGCAAGCAATTTAAATAGTGGGAACTTCTCTGCCACTTTAAATGGATTGGTACAAGGTGGTAAATATTACTATAAGGCATGGGCCATCAACAATGGTGGTATTGCTTATGGTACCGAGCAATCATTTACTACCAGCAGCATACCGGGTGGATTTGTGATCTATAATATTCCTGTACAGCGTGGAACTAACCTGCACTATACCTACAAGGGTATTAAGCCGGGCCATTACCAGGTACAGATCATCAATAGCCTGGGGCAATCAGTTTTACAACATGAGCTGATCATTGGAGTAGATTTTATTGACGATAACTTTATGGTGCCTTCAAAACTAGCTCCGGGAGTGTATGCTTTGCGTATTACCAGTCCGGATTTCAGGGATGATAAAGCGTTTATGATCAGGTAAACTGGTTATTGAATAAATGTATTGGCAGAGGCTTTCCGGATGGAAAGCCTCTGTTCTTTTAAAGAAGGGAATGCCATAATTTTAGCATTAAAACCAATGAAAATGCCATGCTGACAGCAAATGCCAATTGGTACTATGTTTGCAGCCTGCCCGTAAAATTATCAAATCATGCAAAAAGGAAGTATACGTGTACAAACGGAGAACATTTTCCCGATCATTAAGAAGTTCTTATACAGTGAACATGACATTTTTATACGTGAGCTTGTCAGTAATGCAGTCGATGCCAGCCAAAAGCTGAAAACACTTTCATCTATCGGCGAGGCAAAGGGTGAGCTGGGGGAACTGAGGATCGACATTAAAATTGACAAGGAGAAAAAGACCCTGACCATTTCGGATACCGGAATTGGCATGACAGCTGAAGAGATAGACAAATACCTGAACCAGGTGGCATTTAGCGGTGCTGAAGAGTTTTTGGAAAAATACAAAGGCCAGAATGAAGCCAATATCATCGGCCATTTCGGCCTGGGTTTCTACAGTTCTTTTATGGTGAGTGATAAAGTAGAAGTAATATCTAAAAGTTTTAGAGAAGGTAGCAAAGCTGTTAGGTGGGAATGCGATGGCAGCCCTGAGTTTACCCTGGAAGAAGTAGATAAAGCAAACAGGGGTACCGATATTATTTTACACCTGAATGCAGAAAGCCAGGAATTTTTAGATGGTTACAAGGTGAAGGAGATTCTTGAAAAATTCTGCCGCTTCTTACCGATACCCATTTATTTCCATGATGGGGAGGTAAAAGAAAAAGGAGAAGATGGTAAAGAGGAAGCAGAAAAACAACTTAACAATACTGCACCAGCCTGGACTAAAAAACCGTCTGAACTAACTGACGAAGACTACAAGAATTTTTACAAAGAATTATATCCTTTTGGCGAAACACCTTTGTTCTGGATACACCTGAATGTAGATTATCCATTTAACCTGACCGGTATTTTATATTTCCCCAAGATCAAGCAGAGCTACGAGATACAGAAGGACAAAATTCAATTATACAGTAATCAGGTTTTTGTAACGGATGAGGTAAAAGATATTGTTCCTGAATTTCTGATGCTGATGCATGGTGTCATCGACAGTCCGGATATTCCACTGAACGTAAGCCGCAGTTATTTGCAGGGCGATCCGAATGTGCGTAAGATCAATTCGCATATCACCAAAAAAGTTGCTGATAAACTGGAAGAAATATTTAAGAATGACCGCAAGCAGTTTGAAGAGAAATGGGAGAGCCTGGGTTTATTTGTGAAGTATGGTATGATGACTGATGATAAATTCCTGGAAAAGGCGAATAAATTCCATATTCTGCAGGATGCAAAGGATGATAAATACTATACCCTGGAAGAATACAGGCTGGCAACAGAAACCCTGCAAAAGAATAAGGATGGCAAACTGGTAATACTGTACACTACCAACCCCGTGCAACAGGATGCTTACATACAACAGGCTACAGCAAAAGGTTATATTGTAGTTAAGCTGGAAACCATCATTGACAATGGTTTTTTAAACCAGATGGAAATGAAATGGGAGAATGTGCAGTTTGTAAGGGTGGATAGCGATATCGTTGATAATTTAATTGACAAACAGGAGGGCGGCGATAGTGTACTAAGCAAAGATGATGAAACAAAACTGAAAGAACTTTTTGCAGTAAAAAATCCAGAGATCAATGTATCGGTAGAAGTGAAAGGCTTAAGTGCTGATGCACCTCCTGTAGTAGCTACCAGGCCCGAGTTTATGCGCCGTATGAAAGACATGGCGGCCATGCAGGGCGGTATGGGCGCTTTTTATGCAAACATGCCCGATGAGGTTACACTGACTGTAAACGGTAACCATACGATCTACAAAACGGTGTTGGCCGAGGCTCAAAAAGATAAGCAGGAAAAACTGGTACATAATTTAGCCGACCTGGCCTTGCTTTCGCAGGGATTGCTGAAAGGAAATAGCCTGACAAGTTTTATAAACAGGAGTGTGGAGTTGATGGGGTAGGTATTGAATTGACAAGTTGATAAGTTAAAAAGGATTGCGTTTGATGCAGTCCTTTTTTATTTGTTTTGAAGAATGGATGCTTCGAGGTACTTCATTTTTTTACTATACCAGGTTTCTTTATATCCGGCTTTTAAAAACAACTCTTTGTGCAAAGGGTTTACGTAAATGATCGTTATGTTACGAGGATTATTTTTAAGACTAGCAAAAATATTATTCACTACTGCACTCATGATGATCTCATCAAAGGGGTTGAAGAAAAAAATGCAATCCACATCATCGGGTATTTCAAAATAAAACGCATCGTTGTTGATGACTTTGTATTCAAGTGCTGGTATTTTTTGTTTGGTAATTACCAGGTTTTCATTTGCGGCTTCGCAGAGATCTCTTGCAAAATCAAGCCCGGTAACTTTTTTAAAACCATGGTGGGCGGCTACACAGAGGGCACGGCCTTTGCCACAACCTATGTCGAGTAAATGAGTTGGAGGTTTGTGGTTTGTAGTTTGTGGTTGGTTTAAATTTACCTGCTTAAATGCTTCTTCCAACAGTGCATAGCTTACAGGCATGTAGATAGTGGCATGAGAAATATCAATGCCCTGGTCTTCCAGTTTAAATAACTCATCAGCACCGGTGGTATTGATGCCATATTTCTTTTCGCCCCTGGTTTCCTGCCAGATCATGATCCAGGCAATGCGGATATTCCAGTTGATGAACAGGAAGTAAAAATATTTTATGTAGCTGAAGCATTTCACGATTCACTGCGGCGCAGGTCAATCACTTTTAGTTGTAAACTGGTGTTGCCGTTCCATTCGTTTTCATCCAGAGTAAAAACAAGATCGAATGGCTTTTTTAGTATTTCAAATTTTGATGCCAGGTTAAAGCCGATACCGGTAAAAGAGAATTTATCGTGCTTTACCACAAAACGCAGGTGCTGTTCTTTTACAATTTTTGAATGGCCTGTATCCTGTACATTTTTTGCTACAAAAACTGGTCGCATATTTTCCGGGCCAAAGGGTTCCATCTGGCAGATGATATTGTAAAAATTCTGTGTCAGATCGGCAAAGGAAATTTCAGTATCAATAATGATCTCGGGGATCAGCAAATGTTCTGGTATGGTAGCCGCAACTGTTTCTTCAAACTTATTGGTAAATGCTTCCACATTTTCCGGCAGCAGGGAAAGCCCGGCGGCTGCAAAATGCCCGCCATAACCCAGCAGGTATTCTCTGCAGGCGTGTACGGCTTCGTACAAATTAAAAGA
>Ga0209023_10001569_pt1 | contig 30299 bp, 22 predicted proteins | sample LakOneMetagenome_FD_187468 | JGI IMG/M metagenome (GOLD analysis project Ga0209023, IMG submission 187468) | Freshwater and sediment microbial communities from Lake Erie, Canada (SPAdes) (version 2) | ecosystem: Environmental > Aquatic > Freshwater > Lentic | place: Lake Erie, Canada...
AGTCATCATGTCGGCCATCGGGGTCGGCGCCGAACCAGTCGTCCTCGCCGTCGAGATGATCGAACCGCGACATGACCGACGGACAGGCAAGAAGAACAAGAAGAAGAAGAAGAAGGGGAAGAAGATGCGTCGCAGTGTCGTAAGCGAAGGCGAACACGCCGCCAACATGACCATCCGCCTGTACGACCTCGCCCCCGACTGCGTGCGGTGGATGGCCTGGGACGGCGCGCTGCGCGGAACGCACATCGCAGCAATCCAGACGGCCCGCCCTGTCGTCGCCGTGGCACCGGTCCACATGGTCAGGAAGAAGGGCAAGAAGGCGGGCCAGTCGAAACAGATCGTGAAGGACCGGGTGCTGGGCTACTACCGGGTCTTCGGCGGCTTAGCAGCATCGCCACGGCAGGTGCACGTCAAGGCACTTCACGGCGCGGCGCACATGGAGGTCCGGACCGAAGACGGGTCCACCGCGTGGGTCCGCCTCCCACCACCCAAGATCGAGAGCCGGCAGCGGGTATCTCTGTCGAAAGGCCGGCACGTCTTCTACGGCGTCTACACGATCCCTGCCTGGTGCGGCGGAGGCACCATACGTGTCCACGCGTACACGACCGAGGCCGATAAGAAGAACGGCCTGAACCGCGAGGAATGCCTGCGCCTGATCGCCCCGACGAACAGCGACGCGTCGGAGTCCGATCAACTCGCCGCCGACGACCGTTGGACCATCGCTCACGGACTTCGAGCCAACCACGAAGCCGTCAACAACCTGCTCGAGCTCCGGCTCGCCTACCACAAGCTCGCCCACTCCATGGGCGCCGAACGCGAGTTCCTCGACGTCCTCGCGTTCGGGATGTACCGCAACGCGACAGCCCACATCACATGGATGCGCCGCCGGGAGCTCGCAGCCGAGGAGAAGGCCGGATGAAACCGCCACCGCCACCAACACCCGCCGTCAGCCCCCGTCGCCGGACCGGCACAGTCGGCTTCGACTCCACGCGCACCGCCGACGAGGAGGAGATCACGGCGGCGAGTTCCCGAACCGAATTCGTCACCATCCATCGTCAGCGCGCAGGTACCGTCCTGAAGCCAATCACGAACATTGCAAGCGGTGAGCCTGATTCGACCCGGCGAGAGCCAATCGACTGGGCCGCGTTGGGCGTAGACCGAAGCGAGATCGTGCTCGCACGATTCGGTCCGGAACCGAAGCTCAGTGACCTCGACTCCCCCGCTGTCAGTCTGCAGACTCTGTGGACGGCGGCGTTCTCGAACACACCCACACTGTCCACCGCCGCCGCGGGCCACGCCGCCGTCACCTCCCAGATCCTGACTGCGTTGTGCGCGTTCGCGGACGAAGTAGCGCGGGAGCGCGCACCCGCCATCACGCTGGAGGACGGCATTGACCTCACGGTCGCAACCGCGTTGTTCAGCGGCCGTATGCCGGCGTACGTGATCGCGATGATCGACCGGCATCATCATCCGCTGTGGCGGGGCCTTTCCGCCGCTCTCGCTCGGACCCCTGAGGCTGTCGTCGTTCGGCTGGCAGCCGACGACGACCCGACAGTGCGCCAGATGTTCTCCGTCCTTGGACCCCCAAACCTGGTGCGTGGCCCGTTCACCTCCTTCCCTCCAAACGTCCGGTATGCCATCGCGAAACGTAAACACGTCCGAACCAAGCATCTGAGAGATCTCGCCATGGACGCCGACGACTCGGTCCGGACCGCGGTCGCCGACCGACCCGATCTACCTGTGACAGTCGCCCGCATTTTGACCCGCGACCCGAGTAGCCCAGTACGGGCAAGCCTTGCCTTTCACTCGACGCTCCCCGACATCCGGTCGATCCTGGCCGACGACACCGACGCGAACGTCAGGCGCAGTGCGACACGCCAGCGCCGGTGCCCTTGACCCCGAACGCCGAGGTTTGAACCACTCCGCGACAGCGGCCGGACGGCCGCGTTCTCGCCAATTGGCGAAACCCGAGATGGGCGCTCCCGACCCGCAGCTCACCGGTGGTCGCCGGGTCCCACCGATCCGCTCGTCCGCCGGCGGAACGTCGTCCAACGCGCGTTGGGCCGAACAGTAGGACATGGACGCTACGACACGAATCAGTATCGACATCGACCTGCCGCTCGACGCGAACGGGATCCCTATCGCCGAACACGTACACGCCGCGGTCGGGGCCGCCATCTTCACTGCGTTGGACATGGTCCGCGACGCCTCGCCCGCTTTGTCACGAACCGAACTCGGGAACATCACGTCTGAATCGGCGCAGGCCGTCCTTGACCTTCTCCGGGCTGATCCTCGCCCGTGGAAGCTGGCCGAGATCGCCGCCGCGTTGAACGTCCCCACCGACACGGTGCGACCCCCGCTGCGACGGTTCGTCGACGAGTCCCACCGGGTACGGCGAGTGCACCGAGGCTGGTATCAGGCCATACCCGTCCCGCATGACCCAGTGGCCTTCCCGCGCGTCGACACGCCGGCGTCCGATGACTGTGCGGCAGTCGTGTCGCGGCCGGAGAGCGGCGTGTCGGCGTGAGCCAAGTGGCCTCGCGCCGGTGGGTGTCCTGCGCCGCCGCGTGAGCTCTGAGCGTGAAAGGATCGTTTGAAGTTCGGGGGTTACGACACGAGCGGCCCGTTCTGGTGATGGTTCAGGTTCTCGTTGATGTACACCCCTTTCGAGGTGGCCGGGTCCGAGAATTCGGCCCACACGGCCGGCGGACATCCGTGGTACTGCCATTCGCTGCCGTCTCGGAACCGCACGAAGATCCGTTCGCTTTCAGGGTCATAGGCGATGGCGGTGCATCGACTCGACGTCGCTATCTCTTCCCAGTCGACGTTCATGGGGTCCCTTCATCTTGTCCACGCCATCGGGTGACGACAGTGGTGAGGTCGTTGCCGGTAGCCGGTTGGATGCGCCATCCGTCGAGGCTGGGGTCACCGGCGTGGGGTTCCGGGTCGGGACGCCGGATCAATGTCCGGGTGGGCAGCACCACGGCTTCCCCGGAGATGAGGGCCTCACCGGTGCGCAGCGACGGGAGGACGTTGGCGAGGCCGGAGACGGCGTCGGGTAGCGCGGCCCGGACGGTCGCTTGGTCGGTTCCGTTCGTCAGCCGCAACGCGATGGTGGTGCCACATTGCGCGAGCGCGGTGTCGGGGAGCTCGGAGGGCCGTTGGGTGACCAGCATGAGCCCCACGCCGTACTTGCGGCCTTCTCGGGCGATGCGGTTGGCTGCGGTCTGGGCCAGGCGCACGCTGTTAGTCGGCCCGAGGTAACGGTGCGCTTCCTCGAGGACAACGAGCACGGGCCGGGCCCGGCCGATGCCGTCACCGTCGCCTCGGGTGGCGATCTCGAAGAGAAGTTGGAGGACGACACCGATCGCGACGTCGGCGACGGTCGAAGGGACTCCACTGAAATCGAGGACCGACACCGGGAGTTGATCGCCGAGCCACGCCGAGATCATCGGGACGAGCGGGTCCGGTTCGGTCGGGTCCGGGGGCGCGAGGAAGAACGCGTACTGCGGGTCGGCCAACCGCAGGCGGAGGCGTTCCGGCGCCGGGCTGTAGTAGTGGTACGTCGGGCCTTGGACCGGTTCCCCGGCTGTCGGACCGTACGGTTCGAACACGGCCGGGGTCAGTGTTTGGGGGTCACCGGCCTCTTCGAGACATTCGATGCCGCCGACCTTCTGGGTGACTGTCGCCCGGTTGGCGTAGTCGAGCTGATGCCAGACGCGGCGTAAGTCGAACGGGATCGGGGTGTCCGAGTTGATCAAGTCGGGTTCGTCTTCGAGCCAGTCCGCCGCGGCGGCGAACGCTCGCCGTTCCGCAGTGACCAGCTCCGCGAACCGGTCGGTCACGGTCTTGCCGTCGAGACCCGTGAGCGTGAACAGCAGGTCCGCGGCCGGCAGCGCCCAGAACGGAACCCGCAGGGCATTGTCTCCTTGCCCTCGCACTGACCGGGTGCAGGCGGTGTCCCCGAGACTGGTGGCGTATTCGCCGTGAGGGTCGACGAGCACGATGTTCGCGGACGCCCAGCCGCCACGGATGAAGCTTTGAAGCAGCGACGCGACGGCGCTCGTCTTCCCGGACCCGGTCGATCCGACGATGGCGCAATGACGGGACACGAGCCGCGCGGCGTCCAAGGCCACGCTGACATCGGGCGCGGCGGACAGCCCGCCGAGCGCGACCCGTTCGCTGTCAGGCGGCGGGTAGATCGCAGTGAGGTCTTCGCTGGTCGTGAAATGAACCGGGTCATCCAAACCCGGGTAGCTGCTGATGCCCCGCTGGAACTCGTTGAGTCCGTCGATTTCACCGAGGAGCTGCACTTGCAGCCACCGGTCGCCCTGCTGGGGGGCTTGGGACGGCGGGAGCGGCGCAGCGAGCTCGGCGATGCCGACGAGGACCACGGAGCCGATCAGGCTGACTGGGCCCTGAGGGAACCGGACGAGGGAACCAACTTGGCCGACGGGGACCAGCCGGCCCCGCCAGATCGGGGCGACACCCGCGAGGTCAGGGTCGAGGGCGACAGTCACGGTGGACCCGAGCACATGCCGTACCCGGCCGATGCACGTCGGGTTGCGTTCAGACATCAGCGGGCGCGACCTTGCCGGCGAGGAACGCGGCGAGCCGAGCGAAGTCGCCGAGCAGGAACTTGTTGCCTTCGAACACCCCGGGAATGTCGGAGCCGGGCTTCCAGTCGGTGCGCCGCCCGTCGATGATTGCTTCGGTGGGGCTCAACGCCACGAGGTTGCGGGTCGTAGCCGCTTTCGCGGCGACGGCCTCGGGGATGTCGTCGTAGCAGAGCGCCAGGATCTCGGACCGCGAGTGGCGGCTGGCGGCGTCGAACAGCATTTCGTTGAGGTGCATGTCCCCGAACGAGAACCCGGTGGTGATCGTGATCGTCTCGGGTTCCAGCAGCGCCCGCCGGAACCGGTCCATCAGGATCACGAACGGGACCCGCCGCGACTGGTCGTACTTCTCGTCCGACGGGTAGATCGCGACGCGGCCGGTGGTGTCGTCGCCGGTGGTGCGGACCATGCGTTGCGTCCCGCCGTCGTCGACGTACCGCCAGTTCACTGAGCCGTGCAGCTTCCATAGGCGCACGAACCCGGAGGGGAGACCACGCGGCGACGCCGGGTCTTGGATGTCGACCAGTTCGGGCAGGAAAGCGGCTCGGACACCGCCGACGAACCCGTCGAAATAGGGGACGCCGACCTGCTCGAACCCGGATTCGATGAGCACGTCGTAGTTGATCGTGAACAGTTCCAGGGGCCGTTCCGTCTCCATGCGGGCCGCCCACGAGGCGAGCTGCACGAACGAGTCGAGCTTCGAGCCGCTCGTGTTGACCTGGGCCATGATCTCGTCGCAGATCGCGGCGTCGAGTGTCTCGGCGTCGGTGGCGGTCAGGCCGCCGAGCTTCTCTTTGCTGTCGAGCACCGCCTGGAGCCTGCGGAGGCGACTCAAGCCTTCTTCGAGGTTGCGGTCCTTCAGCAACGCTGTGGCCTGGGTTTTCTGCGGGTCGGCCAGAGACTCCAGGACCCGCGTCTGGAGAACCTCGAGAGTCGGCAAGCCCGCGGCGCATCCCGCGCCGGCGCCGACCAGAAGGCACACGTGACGCGCACGAGAGGCCAGCTTGCTCGCCAACTCGCGGGCGACCACCGCCGGGTCATGACGGTCGTCGACGACAGGAACGGGCGGGTCGGGTTCTACCGACATGAGGCTGCGGGGTCGATGACGACATCGTGCAGACCGGGGTCACTCGTAGCGACTCGGTTGATCGTCATGTCGGGGTTCCTGACCGTTCGTGAGTTACTGGAAATCTGTCCACCCCCGTATTGCGCGTCACGCCACGTCTGGTTCCCGCACGGTGCGGTGACGTCGTTCCGGATCGCTCCCCGAGGCCGTGACGGCCCCCGAAAGGCGGAACGGGTGGGCTCAATCCTTTGCGGGGGGGCGTACGCGGGTCGTGGCTTCGGGGAACAACAACGTGCTCGAGCGTCGGTTCAGCCTGTCGTCGCGCAATCGGTTCCACGTCCTCCTCGACGGATCGGAGCGCGATCGACTTGCCGGCTGTTCGGCGTCTCGCCTGACCACGACGTGTGATGTGACGACGCTCCCCGCGCAGGACAGCCAAGTGCCCTACCATCGTCACTCATATGGCTGCTTGGTAGCGCAGCCGTCACGAATCAACTTGCGGGGGTTGGTCCAATGCGGGATAGCGCCACGAGCGGTCCGTTGACGGTACGGGCGACTGCTCACACCTATGGCTCCGCGTTGGCGAAGCCTAGGAATTCACCGGCGCCGTCCTGGCAGAGTTCGTCCGCCGCCTATTCGTCGGTGACGTCCGCACCGGGGCCCACACCCCCGCACAACTGTTCGGACCGTCATTGGCCGAAGCGTGCGGGGGCGTCTATCCGCTCGACGATCGCACCAACCGATAAGCCCGAGCAACGCCTAGACATCGCTGAACTCGATGCGCGCGCCGATCGGTCAAAGCAACCTGATGCAGTGCAACCTCGGCGCCCACCGCTGGCCTGGTTCCGGCGACCGACCGAGGGGTTCAAGCCCGAGTTCGAACGCGGATCACCTCGCCATGAAAAGCTTGCGCCTCGGCGCGGTCACGTGTAGTGACGGTACTCGGGTCGAGGTTCGACGCCCTCGGGAAGTTCGCGGAGGTCGTCACCGACGTAGCGGGCCAGCGACGGCGCGCAAAACCTTCGCCGGAGCTATCGGTGCCCCCCAACTTGTTCGCACAAGCCGACGAGCAAGGTTGGTCCTAGTCGCCTTCGCCAATTGGCGGGAGAGGCCGAACCAGTCCTTGTTCGACCCAGCTCCTCACCTTCTCGTCCAACGCCAGGTCTCGGTCGCTCCGGGGCCACCACGGCTTCGGAGAGCGTCCCATCTCGGCGTGCAGACCGATCCGGTCGATGGGTATCCGTTCGACGGTGTGCTGCCCGACGATGACCGACGCCCGGGCTGGGTCGGACTCAACCCATTCGAGACCCACGGCGCTGCCGTCCTCGTAGGTGACGGTCGCTTCGGCCGCACCCCACTCCCAGTCGTGCGGCCCGTCGACGTTCAATGTCGTGGGCATCGCTCGGAGCGCGGTCACCAAGGTCGGTCCGACGTGGTCGTGAGTTCCGAGTACGGCCAGAACGAACCGGCCGCCAATCACCGAGAAGTCCCAGCTCTCCAAGGTGTCGGGGTCTGGGTCGGGGCGTGCCTTGACCTGTTCGTGCCAACGATCGGGCAGGTCGATGTAGATGTATCCGCCGCTGCCGTCGTCATCGTTGGGGTCGTCGGAGCAGTAGCCGGAAGCGACCTGGTCCCAGCCATGGGGATCGCCCGGTCCAGACTTCTCGGTCAAGGACACAGTCACTGGAGCGTCGTCGCCGAACACCGCGCGCCGTTCCGCTGCCGCGGCGCGGGACACATCGTCGAGCACGGCCTGGACCTCCGACGAGACAGGCGGTGGAATGTACTCCTCGTCGACGTCGGGAAGCAGTGAAGGCTGGCGGTGCGGGGGCGTGTTCATCATCGGGAATGTTGGTCGGCCCAACTGGTCAGCAGTGACGAGCCCCGAGACCCAACCCCGCTCTTCCGGCTGCGGTCGGGGTGCCACCTTCTTGCCGTCTGCTTGGTCTCGGGCTCGTTGCTTTTCTTCTTCGATCTCGGTTTCGATCTTGGCCCTTGCCGAAGGTGCGAACAGTCGCTTGAACTCTTCACGTTTGTAGTCCGGCATGCGTTCGTGGCCGCGCTTCCACCTGCTGAATGACTGTTGCTTCACCCCGATCTTGTGGGCGATGGCCTTATCTTGATCCCAGCCGTGCGGCGGCGGGTCCATCGCAGAGATCCTCCGGGCGACATCGAACAGCTTGCGCTGTTCCGCCGCCGCGTCGAGTTGCTCGCGGTACCTCGGGTCCTTCTCCGGGAGGACGTACTCGGCGCTCGCCGACGCAAATTGCTTCGGGTCCTTGACGAAGAACTTTGGTGGGTACTTGTTGGCCACGTCGGCAAGCTAGCCGCGCGGCTGGTGACTCGGCTCCCGTTCGCATACTCGTTTTATCGCTCCAGATGACCCTTTCCGGCAAGCCCCAAAAGGGTCCCAAGTCGTTGGGTACCCAACCGCTTGGGGACCCAACCACTAGCGCGCTATTCGCCGGCCAGTGGGTCCTGTTGAGTTCAAGGCATCACCTCAACCAAGGAGCCAGCAATGCACTCGAACGTCACTGCTACCGGAACGATCTGCCGTGTCCGTACCGAACCACGACCGGACGCCGAACTCGACTTGACGGCATCCGATCACGCGGGCGAGCCCGTGTACCGCCCCGAGCACTGCGCGCCGATTCCCTGGCGCGCGGACCTCGACACCCTGTACCTGCTTCGCTTCGACGTCACGGTGCCGTTCATGAGCGACGACGACGCGGATCTCATCATCTACGCAGCCAGCCTGCCGTCGACGGCCACCGTCGTGTCCTATCCCGCCCACGTGTGGGAGGAGACCGACGACGCCTGTCTCCTGCACATCCCGACCGTGTTCGCTCGCCTGACCAACGATCGGGGCGTCCTCCTCAGCTACGCGGCGCCCGACGATGACACCGAAGCCGTCGCCCGCGACCGGGCGCTGACGGAGTACGCCATCAGCCGAGGGTGGGCACACATGGCGGTCGATGCCGCCGACGCGCAGGCCGCAGCTGCCGCCCCGGTGCAGCCGTGGACCGCATGGGTTATCAACCGGTGATCATCTCCGTGACAACGGCACTGGCGGGCCGGCGGCGCACAGCCCCTGGGCATGCGGCCCGTCCGATCGGCTCCAAGACAGTCGGCGGAGACATCTAGGCGACTGCCGACCCATCGTCTCCGACGACGACCCCAACGGCGAAGCCCGGATCATGAGTTCAACTCCCTCGCCTACACCCGCCGCTTCACCGACGACATCCCGGCGGATCGGTCCACTGGCAGGCGAGCCGTGGGCTTTCCTGGGAAAGGCCTTCGCCTGGTGTCCCGCAGAGGCGCACCACGTCGGTTTCGAACCGTTTCCGGCCCATCTCTGCAAGAACGCCGAGCACGGCGCCGTCTGGCTGTCGCGTCCCGGCCACCGGAGCGACCTCCCTCTGCCCAACCACAGTACGACGGACGTGAGCAACGCCGGTCCATCCGCACCTGATCGCTGACGTGACACGATCTGGAATGGCGGAGCCGAATGAGACGCTCCCGAGTCAGCACCCAAGCCCTGTTGCCCATCCACGGAAAGGCCCTCAGTCGCACGATGTCATCGTTGACTGGTGTCGCCCGAAGTCAGGTCAAAGCCGCGTTCGCGGCGCTGACAGAAGTCGCGCCGGACGCCGTTCCTGTCGTGGGATTGGGCCTCAACGTCCCGGCAGGAGCGGTGAGCAGCGCCGAACTGGTCCAAGCTCTCTGCGACCAGGCCGGCGGGTCTCTGCCCACTGTTCTCATGGACGCCGCTGACGCACTGGAAAAGCTACAAGGCACCCAGGCTGTCCAGAACGTCGTCGCCAATGCCGTGGGTGCCCGATCGACGATCGTGACCCCTCCGTTGCGTTGCCTGGCGCAGGTGCCGAGCCGACGCATCGTGACGCTCAATTACGACAACGCGATCCAGGACGCCATCGCGGAGGTGCGCCTGCACTCGCAGACGCTGCTCATCGACGAGGCCGACCAGTTCATGATCGGGCCGAAGGACGCTGGGCTGGTGCAAGTGATGCACCTGCACGGCCATTTCTCGGTCCCGGGATCGATCGTGTTGAGCGCAAAGAGCTACGACAAAGCCGCCGCCGACGACCGCCTTCAGGCCCTCGTGCAGTGGATCGCGTCGACCCACCCGCTGGTCATCGTTGGCACGTCCTACGGAGAGCGCGAAGTGACACTTCGCGACAACCTCCTGTGGGCCGCCAGTTCGTGGCCGACGACGACCGCTAGGAGACACCTGTACATAGGCCGCCCGGACAGCGTCGAGGCGGGCGCCCGGACGACCGCCAAGGCGGGCGGGGTGCAGTTCTTCGATCTGCCGCCAGGGGAGAACAACGACTACGAGTACGTCAGCCGCGCCCTATCCGTGATGAGCCCCTCCGGGTACCAACGCCGGCACGCGCTGTCGGAGCTCCTCCGTAAGAAGCCGAACTACCTGCCGGTCACCCTCGCTGGGGCCGGGGACGAACCCAGCCCCGACGACAGAGGGGCCGCCTGGTGGCGGGCAGCGATACGGGCACGCCAACAAGAGCCCCCCGGACCCGACGTGCTCCTCACACACTCACGGGTGCTCCTGACAGGGGCCGCCGGTTCCGGCAAGACGCAGACGATTCTCCACACGTTCGACCGCCCGACCGACATCGTCATGTGGCTCCCCGGCCTGAAACTCGACGGTGGCGATTCCGCTGAGTCGCGGCTCGAGTTCTGGATGGAGCGACTCGACGTCCCAGTCAGTCTGCTCAACCAGGCGAGCTGCACCCTCGTGTTCGACGGCTTCGACGAACTCGCCACTGACCGGCGCGCCAGTTTCCTACATTTCCTCGCTGAAGCTGACAGCGTTTTGGCTTCGCATCGCGTGGTCATCGCCAGCCGCCCCCATTCGGACACACCCCGGCTGGAGGATCTCGGCTTCGCGAAATACACGATCGTCCCCGATCCCGAATGGCTCGCGCGTTATGCCGAGAACCGGGCCCTCGACGCGGCGAAGGTTTCAGCGTTCCTCGACAACGCATCAGGACTATGGGACTTGGCGGCGACCGCTTGCTACGGAGCCGCCGTAGTCGACGCACTCGTCGACGAAGCCGACGACCTACCTGACGACGCTCTCGGACTTCTGCTCTACGCCCAGGACAAAGTCATGGACTCGGACCAAACTGCGGTTCTTCCGCGAGCAGTACGCCGTCGGCTGTTGGACGCCCTGGCCCTCACGTTCGAAGCCCGGGGAACGGCGAACGCGTCGCGGTCAGAAGTCGCGGCTGCAGTCGGCGAACTCGGGATCATCGAGCCTGGACAAATCGACGAATGCGTCGAATCGTTCCTGGCCCGCTCTCTGCTCCTTGCCGCTGACGACACGCTACGGTTCCCCACCAGTCACGCCCAAGAGGCCCGGGCCGCACGAGCGCTACTCAACTTGGAAGACGATGGACTCGAGGCGCTGCGCACCATGGCCCTTGGCGAAGTCGATGGCTACCACGGGGTGAGACCGGTAGCCCGCCGCACCGTTCAACTGTGCCTCCTCCGCGCCCCTGGCCTTTGGCGCACCCAGATCGCCCGCTACGACGAGCGGGCCGTCCTTCGTTCCGTCCGCGGGGACGCCCCGCCGGCGGAACGCGTCCAGGCGATCGAGGCACTTTGGGCCTGGTACCGGAATACACGGGTGTGGTTGCCGACCGGCGGAGGCTTGTTCGCTGATCCATTGCTCGACGACCAAAGCGCTATCGAACGTCTTGGCACAGACCTCGCGATGCCCCCGTCGTTCGTCAATGCGCTCTACAGGGCCGCCGCCGACGGTGACCACAAGACGATTCGAGGTAACGCCCTTCGAGTCCTCGCCAACCTCGACAAGTCCACCCGCCTGCGAGACATCGCGGTCGTAGCACTAGAAGACGAAGATCAGACCGTGCGCCGTTTCGCAGCTGACGTCATGCGTGACGCACCGGAACCAGACGTCGACGCGCTCGCAGATGCCTATCGCCGCGAACGGGAGTCCCTCCCCCGGGAAGCGATGGCGAGCTCTCTCGCCTTCCTCCTCGCGGGAACTGAGCCAGCGCGCCTGCTGTCCACCTTGTCCGCTGAGTCCGTCCGCGACAGCAGCGTGCTCCGCACCGTCGTGCGTCTGGTGCCGATTGACGCGCAGCTGGACTGGGTGGAAAGCCAGGTCAAGAAGTCCGACGGTCTTCCGTTCGACGGTTGGATCGAGGCGCTCGTCTCCGCCCGCCACGACGAGTTCGAGGAGCCTCAATTTGAACGCCTTCTCGACCACCTGAGCGAAGTGAGCCGCGTGCGAAAACACAGGATCTTGCAAACGATGGCGCAAACGTTCCCGGCCGCCACGCTGCGCCGCGCCCACAGCGCAAACCCTTACGACCGGTACACGTACCTGGCGCTGCTGGTCGGCGTCGACCACAACGCCCTTACTGAGTTTGCTGGCGACATCGGCGACGCTACGTTGCTCGGCGAGATCCCCCAGTCCCAACCAGCACACACGAACCCGAAGCCGCACGCGGGTGCCCTGAGGGACATAGTCGAAGCCGACGACTGCGGTCGGCTCCTCACGCTCGAACCCGACCCAGAAATGATTGGGCAGCTCGACGCCGCCACACGCGACGCGCTCGATCAGATGGTCGCCCGGTGCGTCGAAGCGTCTTCGAAGACCCCGCTGTATCAAAGGTTCACGTGGGCGGACACCGGCGAAAGCCAGCTGCACGGGCCTCGCCTCGAGCTCCGGTGGGTTGCGGCTACCGATCAGCCTTTGTCGGACGACGAGTGGATCGGCTTCCTGGAACGCACGTTCCTGTTCGAAGGAGAGAAGGAATGGCTTCGTCGTCACGTCACCGACGGCCTGCTCGGTAAACTCGCCGTCCGCAGCGTCACGTTCACGGGGCCCTGCCTGCAGCGACTGGTTCGGGTTCTGCCAGCAGAGAAGTGGAGCACCGAACTCGCGACCGCGACCGCGAACCGACTCTTTGTGCCTGGGTCCGATGACTACGCGCGCGTCGAGATGCTTTCGATCTTGGAGTACTTGGGCGCCCGCGACTTGATCCTGGAACTCCGGAAGCACGGACTCGACGTAAACGCAGTCGATGAGACACTCGTACGTATCGGAGATGAAGGCGCTGAACGTCGCTGCCTCGTGCGCGCCGTCGCCGACCCGTCGTACGCGTTCGCCGACGCCTACATGACGGACCCGTGGCTCAGTCGGGTGCGGCACTCGGCCAACGCCGACCTCGTCGCCGACGTGGCCTCGAAGGCGCTCGGTTCGAATGTCGATCACCATGCACAGGACAGAATCTGGAAGGCGTACGAGAACATTTTCGGGGACAGCGCGTTGGCCGCCGTCGACGACCTTGCGTCTCTTCTCGATCCGTCCGTCAGTACCTTCCTGTGGCATCAACGCGATCGCATGCTCGGCGACTTCCTGGAACGAAGGTGTCTCGCGGCCGTCGGTCCGACCCTCGCCGCGGCACTGCATTGCTTGGGGCTCGCCGTCGCTCACTGACGAGGGCTTCGAGCTTTCGCTTGACAACAGAAGAGCTCGATGATCCGCCATCGTTGTCTACGACGCCATGCGGGTCCATGAGAGCACCTGATCGGGCTGTAATGGCCAGCTGACTGCTAGGCCCGGCCCTGCCCGATCGGTCCATTTCTCGCCACCCAAGACCTTCTACTGGGCGCCGAGACCGACGACAGGTTCGATTCGCCATTGGCGAGGGCCGACGGCGGGGTCACCCATGCCAGTAGTAGAACACCGAGCGTCCACCGACGAATCTTAGTCACCCGCTTCCTCGCGAGATCTTGCTATACCGGCATCATGATCCAGATGATGCATACCAACTCAGCATGCGATGACCGCGAGTTGGATGAACTCGAAGTGCTCACCGTTTTCGGCATGGACTGCAATGCCGCCGAACAAGCCCACCGGGCCGTACGCGCTGCCCGCGCAGCAAAGTGGGACGAAGCCGCTGATCGTTTGAGCGCGCTTTGGCCCAAGAGGCACGAATTTGAGGATGGTTTCGGTGGCGACGCAGACGCTCTCGACGAGGCCGACTACCGCGTTGGCTTGTGGTGCAGCATCGCCACCAGTTGCGCGCTGTCTGTTACCCGTGGAGACTACGCTGACATCGAATTGCTCTTGAAACCCTGCGGCAACGATGTGCAGTGGTGGGTCGACACGCTCCTAGTGCCCGGCGCAGACGAGTTCGTCGGCAACTACGATTCTTGCTACGCCGTGGGGCTCCTACGCGCCGGCGGGTTCGGGGTCGAAAAGGTCGACGGTGGCGGCGGCGACTACCGATGGCTCATCCTCGGACGAGACCACCATCAGACCACCGGCGAACCGTCCCGGGATCCCTCCGACTGGGGCTTCACGCTCGACGTCGAACACGCCGGGAGGACAGCAACCGTCGTCGACGTCGGAACCCCGGTCACGCCTCTTGGCACGTCGGGCAGCCCGGCTGACGGGAACACGCGAATCCGCCACTACGAGGTGCGGATCCCTTCGGGCTGGTTCGGATGGGACTACCCGGATCGGCCCCATCTCGGACACAGCCGATGCGCTTGCGGTGACTGTGGATTCGGGGAAGAGCGGATCGTCGAGGACACGAACCGGCTACTGCAGCAGATCCTCGACCAAGCCGGCGGCGCCCTTCCGCCTTCCCTCTCCTGCGAGGATCTGCACTGGGGGTACCGGATCAGCTGAGCGAAGTGCTTCGGTCATCACATCAGCCGGTACGAGTTGTGGCGGCGACGGCGCGATCGAGGCGCCTCCAGTACCGGGGGCCGTGCACCGTCAGTCGGGCCCGCGGTCGTGGCTCCTCGCCGAGGAACAAACAGTCCGCGCTCACCGGGCGGATCCTGTTGGATTCTTGCACCGAGGGCCGACGCTGCCCGATCGGGTCCCCGGCATGCGAGGCAACTTCCGGGGTCGCAGCTGCCGGCAATCCGAACGAGGTGCCGAAACCTCGTATGGTTCGGGCGTGTTCCCAGCGAACGTATCCGGCGACGTCCGACTTCGGCCTGTACGGGCGTTCCTAGCGATTGATCCGGGAGACGTCGAACAATTCCGGAGGGCAGTGGTGTTGGCGACCCACCATTGGGGAGGTCAGCTTTGGCCGATCCTCGAAGTGTCGGATGCCGCGACTGGTGCCCTAGAGGCGGACCGACTGGACGCCGACTTCGTGGTGGCGATCGGCGAAGGTGATCCGTGTCAGGAACTTGCGTCGACCACCGGGTTCCAATGGAACGGCAACATCAACGTCGATCCCTTCGACTACAGCAGCAAATTGAACGTCAACCCACTAAGTATGACCACCGTCCTCAGGGGCAACGTCGCGCCAACTGGGCTCGTCCTGCCCAACTGGGACGACGAGCATCCTCTCGACCTCATGCTGGCCGCGGAGTTCGGCGCGTTCGACGACTCGGCCGAGTCGCATGCTGTTTCAGAACTCTTGAACGTGCAAGCTCGCCGTGAGTCGTTCGGAACTGACTTCGTATCCGCCCACGTCAAGATGACGCCGGCGATCGCGTTCACGACCACCGGCCTCAAAGTCGTCGATCGGCACGCCGGCGCCGGGTTCGTCGTCCTAGACCCCGACAGCGTCAGCGACCTATGTGCGTTTTGGACGGTCCGGTCACAGCACAACACGGTGATGCCGTGGCCGACCCGCGACAACGATCTCGTCAAGGACGCCGCCTTTCGCTTCGCGATCCACGACCTGACGTCGTTTGTCTCGCTATCGGAGCGACCTGAGGTAACCGTGTGGTCCCGTCACGGCATCCCTCAAGATCTGCAGAACGCGGCCCTCGCCGGCGTTCAGGGGACGAAGAGGATCGCACCGATGACCATGTGGAGGACCGCGTTCGAAACACGACCACCGGTTCCCACTGCTGGCAGACCCCGCGGGTTCAGCGTCTCCCCCGCGGGCGGCGGCTTCGAACTTCCACTCCCCGAACTACCGTTTACGATCGACAGGTCGGCATTCGTGGGTTGCATCGCCGCCGAGATCCGCGTGTCCGGTGAGACTGGAGTCGAAGACAGCTTCCGGGCGACCGTCCCGCCGTTGCGATCGCTGGCGACCCAGGTCGCGATCCTGCCAGGGGCGTTCGAGCCGTTCGCTCGTCCGATCACGAACGGCGTCGTGCGCGGCGTTCTCGCGTCGCGGGAAACCGTCCACACCCAAATGCACTCCGGCGAGAAGCTGACTGACTTCCTGTATCAGGCGGTCGGATACACGCCAACGCACAACAAGAACGCCAAACTCATCAAACGGCTCATCCGCCTCCTGGGCGGCGTCCAACCCGACAGCGTCGCCAACCAACCGTCCGTCCGCCAAGCAATGTTCCTCACCGGCCAAGATCCGCACGGCAAATCGGTGCCGCAGCTGCGAGCGATCATTGGGCGGGAACAGGGCGACTGGCCGGAACGCACGCTCCACCACAACGACTATGCGCTCCGTGTGCTCTCGAAGCTCACCAGCGCGGGACTCCTCGCCCCGCGGCTGCAGCTTGACTGCTTCGCCTGCGGCAACACGATCGCCGCCCCACCAGAAGCCATCCAACAGTCGGTCACCTGCGACCTCTGCGGCGCGACGCAGCGACTTGGCCAGTACGTCGCCGAGCAACCGAAGATGCCGTGGCTGCTGACCATCCCCGCTCACGTCGACCCCACACGCCTCAACGAAGTTTGGGCGGTCATGTCGTCCCTATCCGTTCTCGCGCACACCGGGAGCCCATCAGCGACGGCGCCCGCCCTGTACGCCGTCGGGACGACCCTCGACGACGCGAACGGCACACGCGAGGTCGACTTCACGATCCTCATCGACGACTTCGGAGTACCCGCCGTCGTCATCGGCGAAGCCAAAGGCCAGAAGCAAACATTCCACGACAAAGACTTCGACAGGATCGAAGCAATCCAGACGGCGATCCGAGCGTCCGGAGTCGACTGCTACATCGCGGTCGCAAGGCTCACCGACGAACTCACATTGACCGAGCGCAGCCGGTTGCGGGCAATGTGCGACAAGACTCTCCTCCCGATCCGGACCACGCCAGGCGCTGGCACCCTGCCCGTCTACCCGATCGTTCTCCTCAAACCGGCGCTCAGCAGCCACGCGCACGGCGAGAACCACCCCATCGGGAAACTGCGCAACAGCCCCGCACCCGTGTACCTCAGCCGAATCGCCCACCAATCGTGCATCGACAACCTCGGGCTGGACTCGATGGACGACATATCTAGAAGGCCGGTCTGGAAACATGACGAAGGCCCCGGGACACGGCCCTAGCGAGTCTGGCCTTGCACTAGACCCGCACCACAAGCCATGTGCGGCAGCCAACAACTCGCCTGATGCCTCTGGTCCGCGACGAAACGGTGCTCGGGCGCCGGGTCATCGCGCATCGACGATCGTAACGATCTCGCGGTTGGGAATGTCAACCCGGATTGGCCCCACCGTGCTCGTTTGATTTGGCCCCACTTGTCAGGTGGTCTTCTTGCGTGAGCGGGTGGTGCGGAGCCGGTAGGACTGGGTGCCGGTCTCGATGATGTGGGCGTTGAAGGTGAGCCGGTCGATGACGGCGGCGATGAGGCGGGCGTCGGTGATGATCTGGGCCCACTCGCTAAACGGGAGGTTGGATCCGACGGCGACTGATGCCCGTTCGTCTCGTTCGGTCAAGACTTGGAACAGCAGCTCGGCGCCGCGGGCGTCGAGCTGCACGTAGCCGAACTCGTCGATGCAGAGCAGGTCGATCTTGCCGTAGCGGGCGATGAGGCGAGCGAGGCGGCGTTCGTCGGCGGCTTCGACGAGCTCGTTCACGAGTTGCGCGCAGGTGGTGTAGCGCACGCGTCGGCCTTGGTCGCAGGCGGCGTAGCCGAGCGCGATGAGCAGGTGGGTCTTGCCGGTGCCGGAGTCGCCGAGGAGCACGACGGGGTCGCCGGCGTCGAGGTAGTTGCCCGCCGCGAGGGTGGCGATGGTGGCGGGGTTGATGGTGGGCGCGGCGTCGAGGTTGAAGTCGGCGAGGCGTTTGATCCTGGGGAAGCGGGCTTCGTGGATGCGGCGCTGGCGTCGTCGTTCGGCGCGGTCGTCGACCTCGATGGTGAGGGCCTCGGCGAGGAACCCGAGGTAGGTGGACTTGGCCCTCTGCGCTTCCTCGCCGAGCCGGCCGGCGTTGTCGCGGATGGCGGGCAGGCGCAGTTCTTTCGCGGCGGCGTCGATCGCGACTGCGGCGGCGGTGTCGGTGGTCATTGGGCCTCCAAGAGCTGGTCGTAGTGGGCAATCGACGGGGTCGGTCGGTCGAAGCGGGCGAGCTCGCCGATCGGCACGACCGTGGTGTCAGCCGGGTCGGCCGTGCGTCGGGCTTCGACCACCACGATCTCGGGATCGACGGTCCCCGCGGCGAGCGCGGCGCGCAGACCGGCGCGCATCGCCGGGGCGGGCAGACGGCGATGCGCGAGGAGCACTTTGATCAACGCGCGGGTCCCGGCGCTGTCGCCGAGCTTGTCGCGCGCGGCTTTCCAGTAGTGCTCGTGGTCGTCGCTGAACGCGCCCGACGCCCGGGCCCGGGCCAGCGCGGTGGCGCCGGGCAGGGCACCCGGCTTGAGCTTGAGGACCTCGAGGTAGTGGTCCAGCACCAGGCTCTCGTCGCCCTTGGCCACCAGGCGCTCGTGACGGGCGACGACCCGGTTGCCGTCGAGCACTTCGACAGTGTCGGCGCCCAGCAACACGTCGAGGCGTTGGCCGACCAGGCCGACGGGCACCGAGTAGAAGCACTGGCGGACACAGACCCGGGACTTGGTGTCCACGCGCGGGTAGATCGCGAGGCGGGGATCGAAGCGCTCGGCCGGCAACGCCATCAACGTGTCGGCTTCCAGCGCGTAGTGATCGCCGACGGTGATGGCTCGCCCGCCGATGCGGCGGTGGTCGTCGAGCTGGTCGCCGCGGGCGACGTGCGCGTTGAGCTCGGCCATGGTGGCGGCCTTGGGCATGGGCACGAAATGGCGGCGCCGGAACCGGCCCACCTCGCCTTCCACGCCGCCCTTCTCATGGGCGCCGTCGAGGCCGGGCTGACAGAAGAACGAGTCGAACCCGTAGTGCGAGCGCAGCACGACGAACCGCTCGGACTCGAGGCGGTCGCGGCCCTTGAGGACCCGCACCACCGCGGGCTTCAAGTTGTCGTAACGGATCCGGGCCGGGACCCCACCGAAGTGCTCGAACGCGCGGACGTGACCGTCGATGAACGCCTGCTGGGCCTGGTTGCGATACACGAAATGGAACGCCCGGCCCGACGCCGAGAGGCGCATCACGAACATCCAGCCGTCGGTCAACACGCCATCGAGGAAGAACGCGACCTGACCGAAGTCGATCTCACCCTCGTCGCCGAGGCGATGCCACTGGGGCACCTTCACCTCCGCGACCTTGCCCGGCTGGGTCGCTTTCCACGCCGCCACGTAGCGGCGCACCGTCGACTCGCCGATCTGGGCGTCGTGTTCCTCGACCAGGCGCTGCCACACCCGCCGCGCCGTGTGCCGCTGCTTGCGCGGCACGTCACGATCGCCCTCCAACCAGCCGTCGATCGTGGGCTTCCACTCATCCAACAGCGGCGACGCCCGCTCCACGACCTTGCGCGGTGGCGGCACCGGTGACGCCAGCGCCTCGCGTACATAGCGCCGATGCGTGCGGAACCGCCGGGCCAGCTCGCGGATCGACACCTCCGGCTCGTCCCGCCGCGCCTTACGGATCTGCTCGTACAAGTCCACCCTCGACCGTTTCGCCATGACCCCAACGGTTCACGGCGACCAGCCCCCTCAGGTGGACCCAAGTGGGGCCAAATCAGACGAGCACAACCGCCTCAAGTGGGGCCAGATCAGGTGAGCACACTCACGCGGTCTTTCACCTTTGGGCATCCGCCATCCCGACGCCGTGATCGCCGAAAGGATCCGCTGCGTCTGGGCTCGGCGCGACCCCGGGCGCCGAACGGATTGGTGATCGACATCGGCTCCACGATCGCCGAGGTCCACGATCAGGTGCTGCTATGGCGCGTCACCATGGCCCTGGGACCCACTGATGCCCCGCTGCGACTCGGCGCGTGACTGACAAGTCAGTTCAGCGGCCGTCCTGCCACTCGCCTCTAAACAGCACAGCGAACTCTTCCCACTTCGAATGAAACAGAGCATAGGTGTATTGATCCCACCACTTGTCACCGTAGTAGTAGTGCTCCGTCTTTTGCCCTTCGAGTACCAGAAGCGACTCTGCGCCGCCGTCGATGAGGCTGCGGTTGTATTCCGGGAGTTCGAGGTAGATCTTCCGGAAGTTGAAGTGATCAAACAGATACTGAATGAAGATCAGGAGCCCTTCGGCGATCAGACCCCGCGATGGGTCGTCGACGGCAACAGCCTCGGCGGCCGTTCCCGAAAGATCGATTCGCTGCGCAGCGATACAACAGTGACCACTGATCGCGTCGGCGTCGTATGAGCTCACAAGACCGATCGGGTTCCCAGGTTGGCCGACCGGTATCACCATGAACTGAGCGAGGACCTGATCCGTGAACAGCGCCTGACGAAATTCTTCCGGCGAGGGTGTCAGCCCCCGATGCCTCCATCGGTGGTTGTTCCGGGGATCCAGTGACGAAAGATAGAGCGGCTGAACGTCGCCGTCGACGATAGGTCGCAACGTCACATTCGGGCTCCGATAGCCGCCTCTCGGTGGACGTGAGGCGACTTCAGAACGGCGAGCCACCTCGGTCGCCGCTGCCTTGAGCCAGTAGAGGACATCCCTGCCCGTGACACCGTTCATGAGGGCTTCACGCCGGATGTCGGGAGCCGCAAGTTGAACTGCCGCGATGAACGCCTGGAACTGAGAGTGCACGAGGTAGTCGCGAACCGGTTCATCGAGACGATCGCCGAAATCCGTGGGCAGACCAGGAATCCGACTGCGCAAGAACTCGATTCCGGGCGCCAGGTCCGGGTTGGTGACATCTGACGAAGTTGTCATGACGGCTGCTTGCGGTTCCTCTCGAGATTGCTCATGGCTCGTTCCTGCTGCGCAGGACGACTTGGCGCCGGCCGATCGGAAACCGACAATGCGCCATAGGCGAGACCGTTTCCTGCGCGGATGGGGAGAATGCGCCTCTCACTTGGAAGGGAGGCTGGTGCCGGGGTCGTCGGTGCCGGTGCCGGGACCGGACGCGTTCGGGTCTTGGAGCGCTGCCTGCTCCTCGGGCGTCATGGGCGGGTCAAGGGAGCGGTAGAGCGCGTCAAGCTTCCAATCTTTGCCTTCTCGCACGAGGCGGAATGACACGTACTCGATCGGTGCGATCGTGAAGCCGTCTTTGCCGATCGGGAAACTCGCGAGGTCGGAGGGAAGCTGCTTGAGCGCAAACCGGGCTGTGAACAACCCAGTGGCCCCGTCACCATTGGCGACAACGGACTTGAATTCGACGTCGCGCAGCTGTGCATCGGTGAATCCCCCGTCGCCAGGTGCTGCCGAGTGCGAGGCAATCATCCCCTTGATGTCCTTCATGCGCTTGTCGGCGTTCCCGCGCGACCAAACACCGACGATGCTTTCGGAATTGACTTTGGCAGAGGCGTCGTCGTAGGCACCCTTCCGCACCGCCTTGTCCGTCTTGTTGTCGACGGGAACGGCCAGCATCATCTGATCTTGCAGGGCAAGCTTGACGACTGTCGCCTTGACCGAGGCAACGTCGTCCGGGAGCCCGGTCTCGCCCTTGGGGTACGGAATCGTCGTATCCGAACCCGCAGACGCTGGGGTGAACGGCACTCCGGGCTTGGTCGCCGACGTGACACCTGCGGCGTTCGCGGAAGCCGCTGGACCGCTTGTCGGCCCCTTCGACGCCGCCGCGTATCCAATGGCACCGAAGCCGATTGTAACGAAAACGACAATTCCAATCCGGACGGCACTCTTCTTGTTGGTCATCTTCCCGCTTTCCATCAGGTGTTCACATGCATGACGTTGGCGGTCAGGCTCTTGTAACCCGAATCCTGACGCGCCCAGCTGACCTTGCCACCCAAGTTCCACGGCTGCCCCCGGCGATTCGCCGTGTGTGAACTCGTCATCGTTGCGGCTGAGCCGTTGTAATGAACTGTTGTGCCCGTCTTCGGGTCGGTGATATCCCACAGGGCGCCAGACACGGTCCAGTTGACCATGGCCGCGTGCTGCCAGGTCCCGCTTTGGTTCGGCAGGTGGTACACGATGACGTCTGCGAGATCAGCAGTCCCGTCGATCCGGTTGTTCGCAAGCCCCGGATCACCTCGCATGGTCCCGAAGATCACACCGTTGTCGTAGTGCTGTGTCGTCTGATACGTGAGAAACGCGTCGACGTTGTACCAACTTGCCGTGGTGGTATTCCAAGCACTGTTGGACGGCACTCCTCCGCCATCCTCGTAGGAGCCGGACGGATCCCAGCCGCCGTTGGCGGTGTAGTACTGATGCATCGCCTCACTCACGTAGGAGATGCAGTCGTTGTTGTGGGCGACATACGAGAAGTCGTAGTTGTCCGTACACCAACCATCGTTGGCGCAAGTGCTTGAGTAGTGATCGTTCGTGTGCGCCTCGATGTACCAAGCCGCTTGCTGGCGTCGGTACCCGACGCCAGCAAACGCAGGCGCCGGGGCGATCCAGCCTCCCATCGAGGCACCGACCCCGGCGCCCAATGTTGCAAGCAACAAGGTTGCGTTCCGACCCCGGGCGCGTGCGCGCTGTTCTAGGTCCACCTGATCGGCCAAAGCCCCGCTCCTTTGATTTAGGACAAGAGCCGGCAAAGTAGTGCATGCTTTTCCGGCGTGCAAGCACCTTGTTCCAGGAACTTCTTCACTGGCGCTTGAGGCTCCTGCGGTACCGAGCCGCCAGGCCGCACGACGTGGGCCCGATTCCCAACCAGCGGCGACCGAGCCTTCATCTGCCATGTTCACTGCGCGCCCTTTCTACAGCACTACGGCAAATTGACCACGCTGTGCTTCCATTGGGTCACGGATATCACACTCCGATTCACAGACGTGCCGACGCTTTACCCGCCAGGGAGCTGGCTGACGTTGAGCGCCAACTTCCACGCCCCGTCCTCGCGAACGAGGTGGATAGTGCTCCGCTGGATGTTTGAGTTCCATCCCTGTGCGTCGGTCACGAACGAAAACACTTGGTTCGGTGCGTGCGGGTCGCTGGTCACGTGTAGGCGTTCGGAGTATCGGACCGTCGCAGTGGCTTCGGAGCCGACAATCCGAATGTCATCGATCTGCTCGACGCGAATTTCGGCGCGATCGACAAAAGGCTGCGGCATCCGCAACGCTCTCTCCAGGCTCACCTGCGCGAGTGACTGGTGTTCTGGTTGCACAGCAGCCGCGTAGGTCGACTCCACCGTCTGCCGCATCTTTTCGGTCTCGGTGACTCGGAACACTTCCTTGGCCTCAGGCGTCGCCTCCCAGGCGATCGGCGGCCACCGCAACCGTAAGTCATTCGTCAGGAGTTGCGGTGCGGCGGCCTGGATCGACGCTACGTCTGAAGGGCTGGCATCGAGGGCCGCCGAGGCGAGGTCCGATGTCGACCGGGCCCGGACCTGGCTCAAGCCGGTGATGAGGAGGACAACGGCGGCGGCCGCCGCGATTGCGATCATGGGGGCTCGACGCTTCGGCCGGTCGCGGTACGGTCCCTGCGGTACTGACTGCAGGACTACCTCGACAGGTCTGGAATCGGCAGTCACCACGTTCACTGGACCGTCGGTGAGAACTGATTCACGATGGTCCCAGGTCTGGGCGGCGAGCCTCTTTCGTAGTTCGGCGTTGCGGCCCGCGTCGGTGTTCGGAAGTACGTCGCGGATCAACTCGAGGTCGTTCATGGCACGTCCTTGATGGGATCGACGGTGTAGCCGTCGTTGATGAGACCAGCTCTGAATGTGGCTCTTGCCCGATGCAGCCGAGAGCGCACGGTCCCCACCGGCGCCCCAATGGTGCTGGCGATCTCGCTATAGGTCATTCCGCCGAGTGCGCACAGGAGAAGAACCTCTCTTTGGTCCGCCGGCAACTCACTCAGCAGTCGTCGTAGCGTCGGACCGAGGCTCGCGGCGTCGACGCGGCCGGCAGCACCGTCCGCGAGGTCTTCAGCGTCCGCGACAACCATGAGGCGTTCCCTCGCACGCCGGCGTCGCTCGGACCGCCCATGGTTCCGACTGACATTCCGCGCGATAGCGAAGAGCCAGGGCGCCGCCGTGGAAGACGTTCCAACATATTCATGGCGTCGACGGAAGGCCACGGAGAACGCTTCGACGGTAAGCGCGTCCGCCGAATCAGTGCCCAGCGACGACAGGTACGCCTCAACCCGTGACCCGTAACGGTCGAAAAGCACGCCAAATTCGGCTGGATCGTCCAAAGAGCGTCGAATCACGTCAACATCTGAAGCTTCCCCGACGCGCATCGTCTCCATGCTAGAGAATGTCCGCGGCCCGAGATTCGGTTCCGCCCCACCGTCAACCTAAGCCGCATGGGAACCTGCTGCTATGTCTGCCAAGCCGGTGCGCACTGGGGGTTGGCGGCGTCCCCGATCGATGTTTGGTGGATCACGGATCGCAGCTCGGGTATGGTGCCCGCCGCACGGCATGAACAAGCGGGAACAGGACTACCTTGTCGACAATTTCTAGCGCGGGAGCAGCACCTACGGGGTCCACCACCCGGCCCGTGTGGATGCGACATATCGCCCATTTCCTTCCCGACAGAATTGTGTCCTCCGACGAGCTCGCTCGAACGTTCGTGGATAGCGAAGGCCGGGAGATCATGTCTGGTCGGGCACTTCAGCGGCTCACTGGGATTCGTGAACGCCGGTACGCGGCGCCCGGCGTCGGTTCGTCCGACCTTGCCTCTTCAGCGACAGTGAAACTTTTGGCGGAGTGTGACATCCGACCGGAGGCAATAGACACGCTGATTTCAGCCTCAGCCTCTCACGACGTCGCCGAACCAGCGACCGCGAATCGGCTCCAGCACCTTTCGGGGTGCACGAGGGCCCGAGTGTTCGACGTGAAGAACGCGTGCAACAGCTTCCTCGACGGGCTTGAGGTCGCGGCCTCGCTCGTGGCATGTGGACGCGCCGACCATGTCGTGGTTGCGACCGGAGAAGTAATCTCCCGCACCATTTCGACGGTTTCTCCCGACCGCAACTCAGTTTCAGATCTTCTCGCCGGTTTGACGCTCGGCGACGCCGGGGCCGCCGCACTGATTTCGGCGTCGCCTTCGGGTGCGCTCGCCCGAGTCCTCCCCGCCAAGTCTAGAAGCATAGGAAGCTACTGGAACCGCTCAGCGCTCATGGCGGGGGGGAACCTGACAACTCCCGAATCCGAGGTTCCGTACTTCGTGAGCGACAGCCAAACAATATTTGAACTGGTGCTTGAGCATGTTCCTGCTCTCGTTCGAGAGGCCCTAGACGAACAAGGTTGGCTAGTCGACGAGATCGACATCGCAATCCCCCACCAGGCCAGCATTCTCCTGATTCGCGAGCTCGCGAAAGCGTGCGGGTTCCCATTCGAGCGATGCATGGTCACATCCGACCATCTCGGAAACACAGCAGCCGCCAGCATCCCAGTCGCCCTATCACTGGCCTTGGAAGGCGGACGACTACAGCGTGCGCGACGGGTCCTACTCGTCGGCGGTGCAGCCGGCTTCAGCGCGAGCGTCATACCTCTTGAGATCACCGGTTAAGCGATGCGTGTAGCTGTAACCGGCGCCGCCGGATTCCTGGGAGGCGCGGTCGTCGAAGCCCACAAAGCTGCCGGGTTCGATGTGGTCGCCCTTAGTCGGTCGGAGTCGGCTACCCCTGGCGTGCAACACTTGCGTGGGGACTTGACCGATAACGCCTACGTCCGGCGTGCACTGAAGGGCGTCGCAGTGGTCCATCACATCGCGGCACGCGTCCATCCGCTCGGTTCTATGGCCGACTACGTGCGAGACAATGTGGAGGTCACGAAGACCGTTCTGCGGGCCGCACGTGACTCCGGCGCAGAATCCTTCGTGTATTGCAGTTCGCCGAGTGTCGTGTTCGATGGCACACCCATCAGGGGCGGCGACGAATCGCTTCAGCGCCGCCCTCTGAGCTGCTCGCGGTACTCGGTGACCAAAGCACAAGCCGAACGTGAGGTCGAAGCCGCATGCGCGGCTGCGGACATGCGGGCCATCATTCTGAGACCTCACCTGATCTGGGGGCCCGGAGACCGCCATCTCCTTCCCGGCCTCTTGAACATGGTGGACCGCTTGCGCTTCCTGCCTCGGCCTCGGGGGATCGACCCTACGATCGATCCGACTCACGTCACTGACGCAGCCCAAGCGCATTTGCGAGCAACCGACCACGTACACCGGATGGCAGTCGGCAAGTGCGCTACCTACTTCATTTCGGGACCTGATCGGGTGAGCCTCTGGTCCGCTATCGACGAACTGGTCCTCGCCGAAGCCGGGCGTGCCGTACGTTCATTCGATGTTCCCGCGCGAGTCTTCCTGGCCGCCGGCGCAGTGGCAGAAGGGGCAAGTCGAGCGAGCCGCTACCGGTTGCCGGTGTCATTTTGTCGTTTCACGGCGAGGTCGATGATGCAGGACCAGTACTTCGACATCTCTGCCGCCCGCCACGACCTCGGCTACGAACCGCTAGTGCACGTAGCGGATCTGCGATCCGTAGGAAGAAGCTGACGTGGACCACGGCGCTCCAATCACGACGGTGACCGGGACCACTAGCGACGACTCGACAGGGAGAACCACCGTGGCCCTGCTCACCCAGCGTGCCCGACGCCAACCCATGTTCGTGTCCGAAATACCGTGGGAAGTACCGCTGAACGACGACCGCCCCCACATGCCGATGCGGTACGTCCCGACCTATGGCACGCCCAAGTGGGAAAGCTGGGAGCCGACGGATCGGACCAGCGAGATGAGGCGCTACTGCGCCGAGCTCTTCACAGGGTTCATCTGGCTGGAGAACACGATCATTCATTTTCTGGTCCGGCAGGCATTTCGCGAACCCCCGGGTAGCGAGGCACACACGTTCCTCCTCGTCGAGGCCACCGAAGAGTGTCAGCATTCCCTCATCTTCGGCGACTATGTGCAGGCGTGCGGGGTCACGCCGAGAGGCCCGGTTCGGTGGACGAAAGGACTCGCACTGCTGATGCGGCTGACGGCCACCGACCTCGAAGCGATGATCGCGTCACTGATCGCCGAGCTCCTGACAGATCCAATGAACCGCCAGATGGCGGGCGACGACACCATCCACCCAACCTTGCAGGCAATCGCGCGCATGCACGTGGCAGATGAGGCACGGCACATCGCTTTTGCGAAGGGCCAGATTCGTGCAGCCAAACCGTCCGCTTTGCGCAGGCTGCGCGCAAGTGTCCGTGCGCCGCTGGCGGCGCTCACGATCACCCGGGTGTTGGCTGGACGGACCCCGCCCCGAGACACGGGAAGCGCCTACCGCAACCGGACCCGCCACGATCTGCGGTCCTTGCAGACGTTCCTTGATCAGTCCGGGTTTGGCGGGTGGATCTCGGGTTGCCTGTGGACGATTGTGATCAACCACGTTGCGCCCTCCGCCAGCTAGCAACGACGGACGAATCCGTCCATTTCGTGTTCAAGGAGCCGCCCTCAAGATGGCTACGCAAATTCTGCTTCGAAGCACGGAGGGACACGAACGTGACACCTGAGCAAGTCCTCCAGGCGGCGCTCGACACGACCGGTGTCAATTCGGATGGTGGGGTCGCGTGGCCTGGACTCGTCCGTCTCATCGACGCGTTTGGGCAAGAACGAGAGCTCACCGACATAGCCCCGTTGGCGTTCTACGGAAACTGCGGTCGCAAGCTCCAGAACTTCCTCGCGCTGGACGAACTGGCACGTCAACGGTCACCGTCGCCGCTACCCGACACGGTCGTGATCCTCGGACTACCGCGTTCGGGTTCGACGCTGCTCCACAACCTCCTGGCGCTGGAGAGTGGCACAGGATACGGACGCCATTTCGAGATGACCAACAGCTGGTGGATGTTGGGTAACACGTCCAGGGAGGATGCGTGGGCCGATGTTCAAAATCGCCTGGACCTGTTGGACGCACTCAACCCCAACATCCGTGACCTGCATCCCAGTGCCGCCGAATGGCCCGACGAATGTACGCTCATCTTCGAGGCTGCGTTCGCAAGTCACCAATGGCCCGTCACTTACGGACTGCCGGCCTATATGGACTGGCTCAGTGACCTCGACTGGGAGCCGTACTATCAGTACTACCGAAAAGTGTTGCCGGCCGTCATTGTAGGTGGCACGGAAAGAATCGTGCTGAAGTCGCCCGCCCACACCCTCCACCACGTCCTTTTGCGCCAGGCGCTGCCGCAAGCAAAATGGGTGCAAACCGTGCGAAGCAGTAGTGACGTGATTCCGTCTTGGCTTTCGCTGGTCAGATCGCTCTACGAAGTGATGCACAAAGAAGACCGTCTCCCGGCCCAGCTGGTCGAGCGGTGGACCACCTACCTCGAAGCCGTGGCCTCGGCAAGCATCGGCCTAGCTGACGCCGGAACGCCTTGCGTCCAGTTCGACGACCTCGTCGGGGATCCCATTCAAACCATCGGTGTTCTACTTCGCGGCTGGGGCCGCGACTTGACCGAGGACCACATCAAGCGAATGCGAATCTGGCTGGACAGCACTGAAGCCAAGCGCCGGGGACACCACTACGGCTTCGAAGATGTCGCAACCCAATCAAAACGCTCGGCAGCTTTCGGCACATACGATCATAGATTCGGGCCTGTATCCTAGCGTTCGGCCGGTTCAACTGGACGGTTTCCGCTCCGGCCCAAATTCCATCCGGGCGCGGTCTTCATCCTCAGGCGGCGCAGAACTCGCGCGTGGCTGAAGGATCCTAGGGGCAGAGAGCTTGGCACTGACCACAGTGCACGCACCGCCGGTAATTGGGTCTATGATCCCGGGCCGGGTGAGTCAGTCGGTGACTCAACGACGGGAGTGTGGGTGGCTATGAAGATCAGACGGGTGCCTCTTTTCGTGGTTCTGAGTGTTGCGGCGCTGTTGCTGCTCGCTGGGTGCGAGATAACGCCTATTGATCCGTCGCTGTCCGCCGGGGCCTTGACCACCGTGGCGAACGACACCTATGGCTTGGCCGTCGCTGGGACGACCATTACCGCCAGTGCCCCCTCAACTAACACCAGCGGCAACACGCGGATCACGTTCTACAAAAAGGCCGACCCTACTGGCGAAGACATGCAGTCATGCGCAACCTGGTCGAACACCAACAACGGCAGCGAGCAGGAAGGTGCGGCGCTCAGGAACCTAACGTACATCAGTGGATCTGACGCCTGGACCACCTCGATTACGGTCACCAAGAACATCTGGCTCAACAACTTCGCGGTGTTCAACGTTCACACGTGGGACACGTCAACGCCCGATAAGGCTCAGCAGATTGCTTCGTTTGATTTGACGTCGACGTTCGGGACCAACGGTCTCGGCAAGGCTTTCCCCTGGCGGCTATGCGCCCGCGTAGTCGGATCAGTAGTGACTTTCATCGTGTGGCCAACGAACGAGACGCAGCCCGCATGGACGGACTCGACCCACGGCGGGAGTGTGACGTTGCCAGCAGGGTCTCCCACCACTGGTGCTGCCGGACTCTACGTCGGGCACATCACGCCGGGAACGACGGTCGCCTTCTCAAACCCGGTCGTCACGAAATTGCCGGCGGGTGGATCCGCAACGGCGACTTCGGGGTACGAGCCGACGATGCCTCCCGTGGCACCTCATCCAATCCCCAATCTGCCGTAGAGCCGCCACAAGTGCGTTGGAGCCTTCGATCTTGCGCCTCGCTGACGGGTCGAAATCATCTGACCCCGGACGTGACCTCTTCTTTGACGGCACCCGCAAGGACTGACAAGCGTGTCGGTATCCCAGCGGCGAGCTTCTGGAAGAGTCCACTATCGGGAGGATCCGTATGGTCTGGACCATGACCTGGAGATCCGAGCAGATGTATGCGCCGTGATCATGAATCTGATCGACAACATGACGGCGCTCGTCGGTGCCCGTCGAGACTCAGGCGGCCGCCGGCATATCTCGGACTCAGCCGCCGTCCCATATCGTCGACGACTTGCGATGGCGGCGAGAGCAAGCCGAGCGTGCGATGAGTTCCATCTTCACTCGGCACGTTCCCACGGTTTGAGTTTGTCATCTGCCCCGTTGAGACGGCGTCCGTACGCGGCCAGAGCGCCGGGCCACAGCTCGAGCTCCGCTAACCAAAGCGGCGGGCAACATAGATCGCTCCCCTGTCAGCTCGTCACCCGCTGACGAGGCTCCTTGAAGTCACCAAGTCCATCCGCCGTCGACGTTCTCTTCGGGCCCGAGTTCGACGTCCGACAATTCGGCCGTGACAGTCACGTGCGCGACACCGACTGATGGTCACGGCCAGGGTGATGTGCAACCATCGTCGGGCTCTGCTGCCTTTCGCTCACGATGATCATGTTGAAGCTGTCGGCGAAGTGGCCTGAGCCCCTCGTAGTGGTCCAGTAGTTGTGCGGTCCGATCGTCTCCGTCATGGTTGGCGGAGACAGGAAAGGACCACTGATGTCGCGACGACGGCACACGCCGGAGCAGATCATTCGCAAGC
>Ga0209023_10001570_pt1 | contig 30293 bp, 19 predicted proteins | sample LakOneMetagenome_FD_187468 | JGI IMG/M metagenome (GOLD analysis project Ga0209023, IMG submission 187468) | Freshwater and sediment microbial communities from Lake Erie, Canada (SPAdes) (version 2) | ecosystem: Environmental > Aquatic > Freshwater > Lentic | place: Lake Erie, Canada...
TTTCATCCACTACATGTTTAGCGCCTGAGTATTTCTCAATCACCCACAATACATAACGAATATCCACATTAATAGTTCTTTGCAATTTATTGTCGAAGATCACGTCACCAGCCATCGCTTCAATATTGCCATCGAAAGCCAAACCGATCAATTCGCCTTTACCATTCAATACCGGAGAACCTGAATTCCCACCGGTAATGTCATTATCTGTCAAGAAATTCACGTGCATCGATCCGTCTTTATCAGCAAAACGTCCGTAATCTCTATTTTTGTTCATCTCCAACACCCGAACCGGCATGTCAAATTCTTCATCTCCTTTTTTGTATTTCTTAACCATACCGTCCATAGTAGTATAGTTGTTGATTTTAGCATCATTACGCTTGTCAGCCGGTAAAGCGCGAACTTTTCCGTAAGTCAAACGCAAAGTCGAATTCGCATCCGGATATTTAATCGTTCCAATTTTAGATTCTCTCAATCCTTCTACTAACAAACGGAATGCAGCACCATAATCATTTTGCGCTTTTGCAATAGCATCCGATTTAGAACCAATATGAGTAATCATGTCATTAGACAAAGTGTAAATCGGGTCATTGTCCAAAACCGATTGCATCGGATAATCCAAAAAGGCTTTGATCTTATCTACCGAAGTCAAAATACTCATATCAATAGCAGCACTAGCGTATTTCGTGAAATCATTGTTGTTCTCTTTACCAATTTTTTCTACCATCGGTGCAATAGCATAACCCGTAGCTTTGGTAGCATACAATTTCAATTGAGCCGCCAACAAATCTTTCTCCGCTGGGAGGTATAATTCTTTAAAGGTTTCCTCAGCAGCTTCTACAATACCTGGAGCCATTTCTTTACGTTTCGCAGCATCGGCTTTAGCGTAAGTATCCAACTGTTTTCCTATGGTTCTTCCAATAGTTCCAAAAGCCGTCGTTCTAAACAACTGTTGCAAGTAATTGTCATGACGCGCTTTCTCATTCGTCATTCCATAATACTTGTTGATATTGGTAATCACAGTACCATACTTTTCTTTGTTAGCCGGTTTGTTAGCCCATTGATCAAACTTAGCTTCTTGAGCCGCTTTCGATTTGGCCGTTCCAAACTTAGTCAACGCATCAATCATTCCTTGACGGTTTTTCCAATAATTGGCCGTAGAAGCATATTTAGAAGCATACACCAAACGCAAGGCTGCACTCTGATCCATGTATTTCTTCATATTGTCCATTCCGGTTTTAGCGCCTTCCACCCAAGCAGGATAAGAAAACTTCACGTTTTGCTCAATACCTCCCGCTGGCATCCAACGATTCGTTCTTCCAGGATACCCCAAAATCATAGCAAAATCACCTTCTTTTACGCCTCCTAAATTCACAGGCAAATAGTGTTTCGGACTCAAAGGCACATTGCTCTCAGAGTAGTCTGCCGGATTACCATCTTTGTCAGCATAGATTCTAAACATAGAGAAATCCGCCGTATGACGTGGCCATTCCCAGTTGTCCGTATCGCCTCCAAATTTACCCATGCTTTCTGGTGGAACACCTACCAAACGTACATCTTTATAATCTTGGTACACGAAATAATAGTATTCATTTCCTTGGAAAAAAGGACGAACCGATACCGTGTATTTCCCACCCTCATTGTTCTCTTTCTCAATCAAAGCAATTTCTTGATTCACCGCTTTTTCACGTTCTGCTTCCGTCATCTTAGGATTAACTTTCGCCAAGATGCGTTTCGAAACATCATCCATACGTACAAAGAAACGCACATACAAACTAGATGGCTTTTTCTCCGCCTGACGGTTTTCTGCCCAATAACCATCTTTCAAATAATTCTTATCCGCAGTCGACAATTCCGCCACCGCATCATACCCGCAATGGTGATTCGTCAACACCAAACCGTCTTTCGAAATCAATTCTGCCGTACAACCGCCATTAAACTGAACAATAGCGTCTTTCAAACTGTGGTGGTTGATGCTGTAGATTTCCTCTGCAGTCAATTGCAATCCCATTTTTTGCATGTCTCTGTGATTCAAACGTTCGATGAACATCAAAAACCACATCCCCTCATCGGCTTTCACGCTCATTGGCAAAAGCATGATCCCTACGATCAAGGATAAAATAATTTTTTTCATTTTTTAAATTGAATTGGTTAGTAATTTTGAGGAAATAGTCGCAGTGCGGCAGCCTTTGTTACAGGAGCGCCAGAACTACTCTCAAATTGTGCGTGCGAATATAAGGCTTTTTCCAAAAAACAGAAAGGAAGTTGGTGAAAACTAAAACGTTGTAGTGGAATTAATTCGGCAGTCTCCAAAAACAACTCCGTCACATCCAATAGTTTTTGTTTTTGGGCGAATGACCGGGCTGTTCACTATATCTTTTGCGCCGAAAACCAGCGCAAAAGGATGCCGCTACCATCCCTATCGCAGCTTGCAATTCCTAGAGAAAGCTAGTGCTAAAAAAAATCAGAAGTGAAATAGTTCACATTTAATATTATATTTGAATTCTAAATGATACCAAATGAGAAAACTATACATTTTATGCGCCCTCTTCCTGATGTCACTACTCCATGCCCAGAATGCGGCCGACAGAGATCCTAGTTTTAACCAGTTTCCGCTGCCAATGGATCAATACTACGATGAGAAGGGCAGTGGGGAAATCCTCATACAACCTGATGGAAAAATCCTGATGAGACATAGCTTGTCCTTGTCAAGACGCGATGGCAATGTGCTCGATACGTCTTTCAATAGCTTCCCATTTACTGGGGTCACCGGTTTGATGGATATGGAACTCCAACCTGATGGGAAAATTTTAGTGGTCGGTTCCTTTACTACTTTTAACGGAATAGCAAACAAATACATCATCCGACTCAACGCCGATGGAACCAAAGACAACAGTTTTGCCGTGACCGGAACCGGATTTTCAAACCCAGTCGAAAATGTAAAAGTGCTACCCGACGGAAAAATAATAGTGTGCGGTATGTTTCAGAACTACAATGGGGTGTATCGCAATTCGTTGGCCCGACTAAATTCCAACGGAAGCCTCGACACTACCTTTACTTCTGCACTCAATCTCAGTTCCACTTCAGGAAATAAGCTAGTGGTGCTGCCCGATAATAAGCTATTGGTGACCAATAGTGCTATATTGAATCGGTTAAATAGTGACGGCACAATCGACCCAACATTCACACAGGGCTCCAGTGGTGGCGTTACAAATAACTTGGCTTGTCAGGCAGATGGTAAAATTGTCCTTGTTGGAGCTTTCACAACGTTCAATGCGACACCGGCAAAAGGGATTGTGAGGCTCAATGCCAACGGCACTATCGATACTTCCTTTAGCGTCCCTATCGGATTTGCAAACAATGGCCTTACTCCTAAAGCACTACTGTTCCAGCCTGATGGCAAGATAGTGGTCGCAGGAAATTTTAGCAGTTTTAACGGCACGGCCAGTAGCGGCATAGTAAGGTTAAATCCCGACGGGAGTAAGGATACCTCTTTTGTCGTAAACAGTGGCTTTTCAGGATTCGGACAAAGCGGTACCACAGTGTCCACCCTAGCCCTACAAAATGACGGAAAACTGATTGCGGCAGGATACGTCTATTTTTACGACAACTTCCCCATCAACCACATGACCAGAATAAATGCGGATGGAAGCCGAGACGCATCGTTTACCAATATAGGAAAAGGGTTCGATTATAAAACGGATGCAATTGCCCGCCAACCCGATGGGAAAATTCTGGTAGCAGGTGCATTCGGAACCTACAACGGTATTAAAGTGAATCAATTGGTCCGGTTGAATGCCGATGGCAGTCTAGACCCCTCTTTTAGTCTCCCAGGAACAGGCCTTGTCGGCATTTCTCCCTATTCCGATAGCGCAATCAAATGCATTGCCATACAACCCGATGGAAAGATTTTGGTGGGTGGAAATTTTACGGCCTTAGGTAACGTTACCATATACTACTTGATACGACTCAATAGCGATGGAAGCAGAGACACAAGTTTTACCGCCGGGTCGTACTTCAACTATTATGTAACAAATATAATAGTGCAGCCCGACGGAAAAATCTTAGTGAATGGAATGTTCGATGGAAGAGTCGTACGCCTGAATGCTAACGGCACATACGATGGCACATTCACAAGCGCATTCAATTCCACTAACGGGTATGCAGAAGACATGCTCTTACAGCCCGATGGTAAAGTCTTGATTAGTGGTCTTTTCGATACAACTATCAATTCCATTCCAGTCAAAAACATCATGCGCTTAAACAGTAATGGAACCATGGATACTTCATTCAGTTTAGGTTTTACTGCTAGCCGTATCACGAAAATGGGCCTGCAATCCAATAACAAGATTATTATTGCAGTAACGGGAGTAACAGGTTCCTATGCGCCCCAACTAAAACGAATCAATGCTGACGGCTCAGATGACAGCAGCTTCGCCTTTCCCTCTCCAGGGACGTCCCACCAACCACTTGCCTTTTTAATACAGCCCGATGGTAAGGTGATCGTATCAAGTTCCAATAATACCAATAATGGCAACTTTGTGCTAGAACGACTGAACCCTAACGGAACCATCGACAGCAGCTACGATCCTGGTTCTAGTTTTAATGCAGGCGCAACGATGATGCTAGCACAGCCCGATGGAAAAGTCATTATAGCCGGGGAATTTACGACCTACAAAGGATTGCCCGAACGAAGAATCGTTCGCTTGCTCGGGGAAGAATACTACTCCGTTCAAGGTACTAATAAATTCGACGGCAACACTAACGGTTGCGATGCCGCCGATCCGAATTTTCCCTATTTAAACTTTCAGATCACCGGAACTAACAATACCAATTACATCACCAATACCTCCGGCAACTATAATTTCGGAGTCCCTGCAGGGACGTATACGGTAACTCCTACATTAGAAAACCCAGCCTATTTTAACATTGCACCTGCCAGCGTCAATGTGACCTTTCCGACACAGACAAGTCCAGCAACTCAAAATTTTTGCGTTACGCCAGTAGGAAACCATCCCGACCTTGAAATTGCAATCCTACCACTAACCGTGGCGAGACCAGGCTTTGATGCTACCTATAAAATCATCTATAAAAATAAAGGCAACCAAACACAATCAGGTACCGTCACACTTGATTTTAATGACGCTGCAACTGATTTGGTTACAGCCAATCCAGTGGCTTCCACACAAGCGCTGAACAGCCTGACATGGAATTATTCCAGTTTGCTACCCCTAGAAATCCGGACGATCCTCGTTACTTTCAATCTAAATTCTCCTCTAGAAACTCCAGCATTAAACAGTGGATCCATCTTGAATTACACAGTCGGAATCACGCCGACAGCAAACGACGCAACACCCAATGACAACAGCGCTATGGTGCACCAAACCGTAGTAAATTCTTTAGATCCCAACGACAAAACCTGTTTGGAAGGCAGCGCCATTACAACAGCGCAAGTGGGCGACTATGTGCACTACGTGATTCGTTTTGAAAACAAAGGAACCTACAGCGCCCAAAATATTTCCGTAAAAGATGCCATAGACACTTCTAAATTCGATATCAATACGCTAACGCCACTAAGCGGTAGCAGTTTGTTTGTGACCAAAATAACCGAGGGAAACAAAGTCGAATTTTACTTTAAAGACATCAACTTGCCTTTTGACGATGCCAATAACGACGGCTATGTAGCCTTTAAAATCAAAACCAAAGCTACCCTAGTAGTTGGAGATTCTTTCAGCAATACCGCTAGTATTTATTTTGATTACAACAGTGCCATCAACACCAATGTGGCAACCACCACGATTCAAGCCTTAGCGGTTCAAAATTTCCCTTTCGAGAAGTACCTAACCGTATACCCAAATCCAGTAAACGACCAACTGATTATCGATAAAAAGGAAAAAATAGAAATCACGTCCCTATCCATCTTTAATACCATCGGACAACAAATTCTGACCATTCCTAACGCACAAAAAACAAACACCATCGATGTTTCAAGTCTAAAAACCGGAACGTATTTCCTAAAAATAAATTCCGACAAAGGAACGTCCCATACGAAATTCATCAAATTATAAAGTAAGAAAGCCTCGTTAAACGAGGCTTTTTTTTATAGCACTTTCTTCTCAACAGTCACCCACTCCAACTTTAGCCTTCAGCGAACAATACAGAGTACATTCCGCAGTTTATAACTATAGCACCAGGGTAACTACTAGCCTTCTCCTTTACCACAACGCCACATTTACTTTACTATAAAGTCATCTTAAAGTAAGGGTTGTAGTATAGTTATAGTATAGATATAGTATAGTTGTAGTATAAAAGGATCTTATAAGAACCACCTCAGAGATACTACAGAGCTTTAATAGAAAGAACATAAAATAATATTCCAACAACCACAAAAGAACAACAGACCCCAAAAAAAAATTAGGCGTTCAAAACCGAGAGTCCACCAAATAAAAAAGCATCCCCGAAGAGATGCTTAGTATCATTTATCAAGTAGCAAGTGTTACCTCTCAATCATTCAACATGCTCCACAACTTGTCTTTCAACTCTGTCAAGCCTTGCTGCGCCACCGAAGAAATAAACAAATAAGGAATGTTCTTGAAATCCTGATCCAGTTGTATTTTCAACTCCGCTTTCAATTCAGCATCCAACATATCACATTTAGAAATCACCAGCATCCGCTCCTTATCCAACATCTCCGGATTGTATTTCGTCAATTCATTCACCAAAATATCATACTCCGCTTTAATATCAGGAGTATCCACAGGAACCAAAAACAACAAAGTCGAGTTTCGCTCAATATGACGCAAGAAATAATGCCCCAATCCTTTGCCTTCCGCAGCACCTTCAATAATCCCCGGAATATCCGCAATCACAAACGATTGGAAGTCACGGTAAGCAACAATCCCCAAATTGGGCTTCAAGGTCGTAAAAGGGTAATCCGCAATCTTAGGTTTCGCAGAAGTCAATACCGACAATAGCGTAGATTTTCCAGCATTAGGAAAGCCTACCAAACCTACATCAGCCAAAACTTTCAATTCCAACACCACATCCATTTCCAATCCAGGCAAACCCGGCTGTGCATATCGAGGCGTCTGATTCGTAGCACTTCTAAAATGCCAGTTCCCCAATCCACCTTTTCCGCCTTGGGCCAAAATGCGCTTTTCACCATCCTCCGTAATCTCAAACAAAATCTCATTGGTTTCCTTATCGCGAACCACCGTTCCTAACGGTACCTCAATAATCTTATCTTCACCATCAGCTCCCGTACTCCGGTCACTACCTCCATCACCACCATAACCCGCTTTCACGTGCCGGGCAAATTTCAAATGGAACAACGTCCACAATCCTTTATTACCCACCAAATAAACGTGCCCACCTCGACCACCATCACCCCCATCTGGGCCACCTTTTTCAATAAACTTCTCCCGGTGCAAATGCGTAGAACCTTTACCCCCTTTTCCTGAGGATACAAAGATCTTTACATAGTCTACAAAATTTCCTTCTGTCATAATTTCTTGTTGTCGGTTGTACCTCGTAGGCCGCAAGTTACTGAAGTCAACTTACAACCTACAACGTACAACTATTTTTAATCCCGCAGGGATTTTACCATCACTTTATCTATTTTCACGCCATCCATATCGATGACTTCTAATTCAAATTTTTGCCAAACCAGCTTCTCACCTTGCTTCGGAATACGAGACAACTCCGTCATGATCAAACCACTTACGGTAGTCACTTCATAATCGCTAATCAATTCGTCCAAATCAAAATACGTTAGGAAATCATGCAACGAATAATGCCCGTCTACCAACCAAGTGCCATCTTCCCGAGCTACCAACTGAAAATCCTCTTTGTAAAACTCCGAGGCATCACCCACCAAAGCTTCCAAAATATCATTCAAGGTAATCACTCCCTGAAAAACGCCATACTCATCAGAGACAAAAGCATAATGAATCCCGCTTTTCTTGAAGTTCTCCAACGCTTTATAAGCCGTAGTTTGCTCCATAATAAAAGGAGCTTCCGTCATGATCTCGGCCAAACTAAAGGTGTCCTTTTCAAAATGAGCAAAGATGTTCTTCAAATTCACCACCCCAACAATATCATCGTAATTATCATCAAAAACAGGATAAATGGAATGCAATTCCTTCAGCATCAAATTGCGAACTTCCGTCTTGCTAGCATGCAACGGCAAAAATACCACCGATTTCCGATGCGTCATCAACGAATTGACCTTGCGATCGCCAATATGAAACACCCGCTCCACAATATCTTGCTCAATCTCTTGTACTTCGCCACCTTCCGTGCCTTCTTTAATAATGGCCTTAATTTCTTCCTCCGTCACTTTCCCATCGGCAGAAGGTTTGATTCGGAATATTTTTAGCAAAAACTCCGTAGAAATCGTAAGCAACCAAATAAAAGGCGCCGTAATAATAGAAATGATTTTCATCGGAAGCGCCACGGCTTTAGCAATGCCTTCCGGATGATTCAACCCAATCCGCTTCGGAAGCAATTCGCCCAACACCAAAGAGAAAAAGGTCAAGATCACTACCACCACTGCTACGGCAATAGAATGAGAAAAAGGTTTCAAGCTTTCAAAACCACTCACAAAGACTTGCACACTTTCCGTAACAGAATCACCACTGAAAATACCCGTTAAGATACCAATCAAAGTAATCCCAATTTGAGTGGTCGACAGTAATTTATTCGGAGAATTGGCTAACTCTAGGGCTATTTTAGCACCCTCGTTTCCTTTCTTTGCGGCAGTTTCCAATCGGTTTTTACGCGCAGAAATAAGCGCGATCTCCGACATCGAGAAAACCCCATTAAGGAGAATTAGAAAGAGAATGATAAATAATTCCAATAGTGATAGATTAGATTAGTGGTGTATGTGTTTGGTCAAATGCCAGCGTTTTCCTTGTAAAATGTACTGGTTCGAATAGTAATGGAAATCTCTCAGCTCGATAAAAACAGCGAACTAAATCTAGTTTTTATAAAAGCACGACTTGCAATGAAGAACCGGAAGGACTACTATAAATTTTCAATAACCGTGCTCAAGCGCTGCGTAATTTCTTCTATTGAACCGATCCCGTTTACAGCATGAAACTTGCCCTGCGCTTGGTAATACTGCATCAAGGGTGCTGTCTTCTCATTGTATTCTTGGTAGCGGTTGCGTATTTTTTCTTCGTCTTGATCGTCTGGTCGTCCCGAGGTTTTCCCCCGTTCCAAAAGACGTTGTACCAAAATCTCATCATCCGCTTCTAAAGCAATGGTCGCCGTAATCGTTTGCTTTTTGGATTCCAAAAACACATCCAACGCTTCCGCCTGAGCAATCGTTCTTGGGAAACCATCAAAAAGAAAACCACTGGATTGTGGGTTCTTATCCACTTCGCTTTGTAGCATTTGGATGGTTACCGCATCCGGAACCAAATCCCCTTGATCCATATACGTTTTGGCTAATTGCCCCAACGCCGTCTCATTCTTAATGTTGAACCTAAAAATATCTCCTGTAGACAAATGGGTTAAATTGTATTTTCCTTTTAAAAATTCAGCTTGTGTGCCTTTTCCTGCACCTGGTTTTCCGAAAAGAACGATATTGATCATTGTGAAAAATTATGTTTTTATGTTAGTAGTGATGGGTTTTCAGTAGTGGAATACTTTATTCAGCTAGTTGGTAAATGTCTCTTAGGTTTCTACCCAAGCCATCATAATCCAAACCATAACCAACGATAAATTTGTCTGGAATGCGAATACCAACATAGTCAATCTTAATGTCTTTCTTGTAAGCATCAGGTTTTAAAAACAACGTAGCAATTTTGAAATGCTTCACTTTTTGTTCTTTAAAAATCGCTTTCAATTCTTCGATAGTGTTGCCAGTATCGACAATATCTTCAACAATGACCACGGTCTTACCTTCTAAATTTTGATTAATTCCTATAAGTTGTTTCACCGAATTAGTCGATTGCGTTCCTTCATACGAAGCCATTTTTACAAAACTTACTTCACACATACCTCGGTAATGCTTCATCAAATCGGCCATCACCATAAAAGCACCATTCAATACGCCTACAAAAACAGGCACATCATCAAAAAAATCATCGTCCATTTGTTTGGCGATATTGGCAATAGCGAAGTCAATTTCTTCAGCAGCTATAAACGGAACAAAATGTTTATCGTGGAGTTGTATCACTTTAGTTTAGGTTTAAAAATAAGTGGCAAAGATAGTAAATAGTGTTCGGTTTGAAGTGTTTGCCACGCAGATTTATTTATAGAATTCTAAAAAAAATTGGTCAAAAAACCGATAGTATTCGCAAGAAAAGTAAGCAAATCGAATTGCCAATTCTCAATTGATAAGTATCTTTGCCATCATAAGGCGAAAACCAACAGACGAAGCAAACTCATCCTCATGAAGTATTTCTCTTCCGATTTTAAATTAGGCATTCTTGGCGGCGGACAATTGGGCAAAATGCTCTTAACCGAAACTCGAAAATGGGACATTCAAACCTACGTCCTCGACCCAAGCCCAGACGCCCCGTGTAAAATAGCCTGCAATACCTTCGTTCAAGGCGATTTAATGGATTTCGAAACCGTATACCAATTCGGCAAACAAGTAGACATCCTAACCTTTGAAATCGAATTAGTCAATATCGAAGCACTAGAAAAACTAGAATTCGAAGGCATTCCAGTCTATCCTTCGCCCAAAACATTACGTAAAATACAAAACAAAGGCCTGCAAAAAAGCTTATACCAAACGCACCAAATCGCCACCGCTGCTTTCGAAATATTCCTTCATATAGAGGACTTAAGAAAAAGCATTGCCGAAGGAACAGTAGCGTTCCCATTCGTCTGGAAATGCACCGAATTTGGCTACGATGGTTACGGCGTCAAAATAGTTCGCCAACGATCCGACTTAGACCAATTACCCCAAGGCGAATGTATCGCAGAAGCTCTTGTTCCGTTCCAAAATGAATTAGCAGTCATCGTGGTTCGCAATGTTGCCGGAGAAATCAAAACGTATCCAGTTGTGGAAATGGAGTTTCATCCCGAAGCCAATCAGGTAGAATACGTGATCTGCCCCGCTCGCATTGACGAAAAAATAGCAAAAAAAGCCAACGACATTGCGCTACAAGTGGCCACTATTTTCGAACCCGTTGGTTTGTTAGCCGTCGAAATGTTCTTAACCAAAGAAGGGGAAATTCTAGTCAATGAAGTAGCACCACGCCCGCACAATTCCGGTCATTATTCCATTGAAGCGAGCTACACTTCCCAATTCGAAAACCATTTGCGAGCCATTCTCAATTTACCACTAGGAAACACCGCCAGCAAAGTGGCCGGGATTATGGTAAATTTAGTGGGTGAAGCCGGCTTCTCCGGAAATGTAGTATATGAAAATATCGATAAAATCCTAGCCATTGAAGGCGTGACACCCCATATTTACGGCAAAAAACAAACCCGTCCGTTCCGAAAAATGGGCCACGTCACCATTGTCAACGAAAACATGCAAGAAGCACGCAGCATTGCCGAAAAAGTCAAAAACACCATCAAAGTCATCAGCAACAATCATGTCTTATAATCTGGTCATCTAAAAATCCAACAAATGAAAGTAGCCATCATCATGGGAAGCAGTTCCGACTTACCCGTCATGCAAGAAGCCATCGATATCCTAAAAAGCTTCCACATCGAAACCGAAGTCGATATTGTTTCCGCACACCGTACACCCGAAAAACTCTTCGATTTTAGTAAAAATGCCCATGCGCGAGACGTCGCAGTGATTATCGCAGGAGCCGGTGGTGCCGCACATTTACCCGGAATGGTCGCGTCTCTATCGCCATTGCCCGTTATCGGAGTTCCCGTAAAATCGAGCAACTCGATCGATGGTTGGGACAGTATTTTGTCGATTCTCCAAATGCCAGGTGGCGTTCCCGTAGCAACCGTAGCATTAAATGGCGCCAAAAATGCCGGAATCTTGGCCGCTCAAATCATCGGAAGCCACGACAAAAACATTCAAAACAAAATCATCCAGTACAAAGAAAGTTTGAAAGAAAGCGTCAACGCCTCATCCGACCAACTTAAGAATAAGTAATTGGAGAAGCTATTACCCGCTTTCCACTATATCTTTTGTGCCACACGAGCAGAACGAACTGACGAAGTATATACCGGCACAAAAGGATGCCGTTACAATCGGGGCTAGACGTCGCTTGCAAGGTTGGAAAATCCCTAACCTTAAAATCAAATCGGAATACTCATAGTCATAAATTCAAGATAAAAAACAACATCCTTTGCGAACTTTGCGATAATCATCGCGAACTTTGCGGTTAAAAAAATGCATCATCCATGAACATACTCACCCAAAAATTCCAAACCAAATACGATACCGCGCCGTTTTCACAAATCAAAAATGAAGATTTCCTACCCGCTTTCCATGAAGGAATTGCCTCCGCTAAAGCCGAAATCGATGCCATTGTCGCCAATCCAGAAGCGCCCACTTTCGAAAACACTATTGAAGCCTTGGCATTTAGTGGTGACAGGCTCGACCGAATTTCAAGCATCTTCTTCAATTTGCATTCCGCCGAAACCAATGACGAACTGCAACAAATCGCCCAAGAGGTGTCGCCTTTATTATCAGAATTCAGCAACGATATTCGCCTCAACGCCGACTTGTTTGCTAAAGTAAAAACCGTCTTCGAACAAAAAGACGCCTTAAATCTAACTCCAGAACAAACCACGTTACTAGAAAAAAAATACAAAGGATTTTCTAGAAATGGAGCCAATCTTTCCGAAGATAAAAAACTGCAGTTAAGGGAAATCGACAAAGAACTATCGAAGTTGAGCCTGCACTTTGGCGAAAACATTCTAGCCGAAACCCACGCTTTCGAATTGTACCTAACCGACGAGAAAGACTTGTCAGGATTGCCTGAAGGTGCTATCGAAGCCGCACGTTCTTTAGCAAAAAGTCACGACAAAGAAGGTTGGATTTTTACCTTAGATCATCCAAGCTATTTGCCCTTTGTTACTTATGCCGATAACCGCGAATTGCGTAAAAAAATAGCCATTGCCTTTGGCGCCAAAGGGTTTCAAAACAATGTGCTAGACAACCAAGAAAACGTGCTCAAGATTGCCAAGTTGCGTTTCGATCGGGCCAATTTACTAGGATATGCCACGCATGCTCACTTTGTTTTAGAAGAGCGAATGGCACAAAATCCGGAAAAAGTTACTTCGTTTTTAAAGGATTTATTAGACAAAGCCAAACCGGCTGCCGAAAGAGAATTCAAGCAATTGTCTCAGTTCGCCAAAGAATTGCACGGCATCGAACAATTGGAAAAGTGGGACGGCGCTTACTATTCTGAAAAATTAAAACAACAGTTATTTGATTTGGATGATGAGAAATTGAAACCCTATTTCCAATTGGAGAAAGTCTTACAAGGTGCTTTTACCGTAGCTCAAAAACTATACGGACTGACTTTTACCGAAATCTTCGACATTGACAAGTATCATGAAGAAGTGACCACTTATGAAGTTAAAGATGAAAATGGAAATTTAGTAGCCATATTTTATGCCGATTTCTTTCCGAGAAAAGGCAAACGCAACGGCGCTTGGATGACTTCCTTTAAATCACAATACGTTAAGAATGGTAGTAACGAACGTCCACATATTTCTAATGTTTGCAACTTCACGAAACCTACTGAAACCAAACCTTCCTTGCTAACGTTTAATGAAGTGACGACATTGTTTCATGAATTTGGCCACGGATTGCATGGCATGTTGGCCAATACGACCTATCCTAGTTTGTCTGGCACTTCTGTTTATTGGGACTTTGTAGAATTGCCAAGCCAAATTATGGAGAATTGGTGTTACGAAGCAGAAGCATTAGCACTATTTGCAACACATTACCAAACAGGTGAAGTGATTCCGATGGAATTGGTACAGAAAATAAAAGAAAGCGCCAGTTTTCAAGAAGGCATGGCCACCATGCGCCAGTTAAGCTTTGGGTTGTTGGATATGGGTTGGCACGGCCAAGACCCAACCAGCATCACCGACTTGAAAGCCTTCGAAACCGAACAATTTGCCGCCACTCAATTGTACCCTGACGTGAAAGAAAATGCGATGAGTACTGCCTTTTCGCACATTTTTCAAGGTGGTTATTCTTCTGGATATTACAGTTACAAATGGGCCGAAGTTTTAGATGCTGATGCCTTTGAATACTTTCAAGAAAAAGGCATTTTTAATAAAGAAGTGGCCACCAAATTCAAAGACAACGTACTTTCTAAAGGCGGTACCGAAGCACCAATGGTTTTGTACAAACGTTTTCGAGGACAAGAACCAAAACCCGAAGCCTTATTGAAAAGAGCAGGATTAGTATAGTTGAATTTTTAAACTTTAAAATTTGCAGAGACAAATGCGTTAGGGATGGCAGCGGCATCTCCCGATTCGGAGGAACAAGGCTTCAGTCTTGTTCCTCCGAATCGGGAATATAGCGTAGAGCCCGACCCGCAGGGGAACGCCCAATTAAATCCTATCGGACAAGAGAAACAGCAACCACCACAAAATGGGAATGCTTTCGGTAAAAAAAGAAGTATAATACTTCGAGCGCTTTTCGGAAGCAAAAAAGAGGAAAACGATTACTGTACTAGCTGCAAACAATTGTATTGGGAAAACAAGATTTGGAAAGACGACACTGTCGTTTGCTTTGTTATTGAACCCTTCTAATGCGCAAAACAAAACCATTAAAACGTAGCCCAAGATTTTGGTCTTCTTGATTCCGATTTGCTGAGGCACTGTTTTAAGATGTGGGTCGTCTTTTTTTAAATCGATGATTTCGAAAATGAGAACCAGTGAAAAAATCAATAAAAAACGTTGCACTGCTTTGAGATAAAAATCAGAAGTAATCGGAATTCCGGCGTTGATTATTGGCAAGACTAACGTGACTCCCACCCAACAAATAGCCACGATATAGATTTTGATTCCTGCCCAATTGCGAGCGTTTCTCTTGTTTGGAAAGAACGGCAATGTGTACAATAAGGTTAGCATAAAGAAGGTCATGGAGACGATTTGCGTGATTCGTTCCAAGCGATAAAAGCAAACGGTTGCCACTAAGAAAGCCAAAAAACTAAGAGAGGCAATGCCGATAATTTGATTGTTCCTTTTTACTTTTTTAGTTCTTACGAGCGCATCGTATTTTACAAAATTGTATCCTACAATCGTCCCAAAAAAAGCGAAGTAAGCGATCGATTCACCGTGAGGAATGTCAAAAATATGTTGCGTCATTTTAACCAGCGCCAAACAAGAAAAGGCCACATGAATGCTGGCTTCTATATAGAAATCAAAAAGGCGTTTTAAAATCTTCATTGGCCAAATTTAGCGAAACTGTTAATAAGAACCCTTTTTGGTTGAAACCCATTTTCAAAAACAGCTCTAATTTAGGCATAATCCCAGTGAAAATGGGTTCATGAACACCTTAAACAAAAAAATATATTTTGTGAATAAATATTAGTAGAAATGAAGTGTTAATAGCGTCCTTCTTTTGAGATTAATCCATAAATTTGTGCATCAAAAAACACAATCCCTTTTTTACCTTATATGAAAACAGATGCTTTTGCTTTAAGACACATTGGCCCTAGAGAAAATGATATTCAACACATGTTGAAAACCATTGGAGTAGAATCTATAGACCAATTGATTTATGAAACTTTGCCTAATGATATTCGCCTTAAAGCACCTTTAGCGTTAGATTCGGCAATGACAGAGTATGAATTTGCCAACCATATTCATGCTTTAGGAAATAAGAATAAGATGTTTCAATCGTATATAGGCTTAGGGTACAATCAAGCTATTGTTCCTGCGGTAATTCAAAGAAATATTTTTGAAAATCCGGGCTGGTACACTGCTTATACGCCCTATCAAGCGGAAATTGCGCAAGGTCGTTTAGAAGCAATTTTGAATTTTCAAACCATGGTAATTGAACTTACCGGAATGGAGATAGCCAATGCTTCGTTATTAGACGAAGGAACAGCTGCTGCGGAAGCGATGGCGCTGTTGTTTGATGTTCGAACTCGAGATCAAAAGAAAAACAACATTAATAAATTCTTCGTATCTGAAGAAGTTTTACCACAAACCATCTCGGTTTTACAAACTCGTTCGACTCCAATTGGCGTAGAACTGGTTATTGGGAATCATGAGACTTTTGACTTTTCTTCAGAGTTTTTTGGAGCGATATTGCAATATCCTGGCAAATTTGGCCAAATTTACGATTATGCTGGATTTATTTCCAATGCGAAATCCAATGATATCAAAGTGGCGGTGGCGGCTGATATTTTGAGTTTGGTAAAATTAACACCTCCCGGCGAAATGGGAGCTGATGTGGTCGTTGGAACCACACAACGTTTTGGAATACCATTAGGTTACGGTGGCCCACACGCTGCCTTTTTTGCTACTAAAGATGAATTCAAAAGAAGCATGCCGGGAAGAATCATTGGTGTTACTGTAGATACTAACGGAAATCGTGCTTTGCGAATGGCTTTACAAACTAGAGAGCAACACATTAAAAGAGACAAAGCTACTTCGAACATCTGTACCGCTCAAGTTTTGTTGGCGGTTATGGCTGGAATGTACGCTATTTATCACGGTCCAAAAGGCTTACGTTATATCGCGAATAAAGTACATGCCTCGGCCATTACTCTAACAAATGAGTTGGAAAAAATAGGATTATACCAAACAAACTCCCTTTATTTTGACACTATAGTTATTAAAGCGGATGCCAAAAAAGTTCGCGTTATTGCGGAACAAAAAGGAGTTAATTTCAATTACGTTGACGACAGTACGATTTCGATTTCATTAAATGAAACTACTAGCGTTGCCGATCTAAATACGATTGTTTCCATTTTCGCTGAAACAAATAGCAAATCAGTTACACCCATTTCAAATATTGTAGAAATCCAAAAGTTTCCTAGCACACTAGAGCGAACTTCAACTTTTCTGCAGCATGAAGTTTTTAATGATTACCATTCGGAAAGTGCTTTAATGAGGTATATAAAAAAATTAGAGCGCAAAGACTTGTCTTTAAATCATTCGATGATTTCGTTAGGATCTTGTACTATGAAATTGAATGCAGCAGCTGAAATGTTGCCGTTAAGTAATCCGCAATGGAACAACATTCATCCGTTTGCGCCACTAGATCAGGCGCAAGGATATCAAGAAATGTTGTCAAAATTAGAACAACAATTAAACGTTATCACTGGTTTTGCCGGCACGACTTTACAGCCGAACTCTGGTGCACAAGGCGAATATGCGGGTCTAATGGTCATTAGAGCGTACCATCAATCTCGTGGCGATCATCATAGAAATATTGCTTTGATTCCAGCTTCAGCTCACGGAACCAATCCGGCTTCAGCTGCTATGGCAGGAATGCATGTAGTTGTCACAAAGACTTTAGAAAATGGAAATATTGATGTGGATGATTTACGAGAAAAAGCCATTCTTCATAAGGACAATTTATCTTGTTTAATGGTAACGTATCCATCGACTCACGGAGTTTTTGAAAGCGCGATTAAAGAAGTGACACAAATTATTCATGACAATGGCGGTCAAGTTTATATGGATGGTGCCAACATGAATGCACAAGTTGGACTAACTAACCCAGCTACCATTGGTGCAGATGTATGCCATTTGAATTTGCACAAGACATTCGCTATTCCTCACGGTGGCGGTGGACCGGGAGTTGGACCAATATGCGTAGCAAAACAATTAGTTCCTTTTTTACCTACAAATCCAGTGATTGCAACTGGAGGTGAAAATGCTATTACCGCTATTTCAGCGGCACCTTGGGGTTCTGCTTTGGTATGTTTAATCTCTTACGGCTACATTTCGATGTTAGGCGCTGAAGGACTAACTGATGCTACAAAATTTGCGATATTGAATGCTAATTATATCAAGGAAAAACTTAGCGGACATTACGACACTTTGTACACAGGAGAAATGGGTCGTGCCGCTCATGAAATGATTTTAGAATGCCGTCCTTTTAAACAAAAAGGAATTGAAGTAACAGATATTGCCAAGCGATTAATGGATTACGGATTTCATGCGCCAACTGTATCTTTTCCAGTTGCAGGGACCTTGATGATTGAGCCAACCGAAAGTGAAAATTTAGAAGAATTGGACCGTTTTTGTGAAGCGATGATTTCCATTCGAAAAGAAATTGAAGTAGCAACATCTGACCAACCAAACAATGTTTTAAAGAACTCTCCTCATACTTTAGCCATGTTAACTTCTGACGTTTGGAACTTTCCCTATACCAGAGAACAAGCTGCTTTTCCTTTGGAATATATCGCTGATAATAAATTTTGGCCAACAGTGCGCCGAGCCGACGATGCTTATGGTGATCGAAATTTAGTTTGTAGTTGTGCTCCTATTGAAGCTTACATGGAAAAATAATTAAACAAAACGGCCCTTTTAGACGTAACGCTCTGAAAGGGTTTTTTGATGAAAAATTTAATGAAAGACATTCAAAATCAAGAAGACTTATTGGTACTTGTAACTGATTTTTACACCAAATTATTAGCGGATCCCGCGATAAGCTATATTTTCACAGCTGTTGTAAAAATTAAACTTGAAGAACATTTACCAGTATTAGTCACTTTTTGGTCTCAATCTATTTTGGGCACTGGAGGTTATTTTAACAATCTCACGCGAATTCATTTAGATGTGAACCAAAAAGAATATTTGTCTCCTGAATTATTTAAAATTTGGACTAGTCATTTTTATGCAGCAGTTAACGAGCACTTTTCGGGAGCCAATGCAGAAAAAATCAAGACACAAGCATTGAATTTAGGGACTGTTTTACAGATCAAAATAGCTCAAGAACCTCACTAAATATTACGATATCAATAATTTTAAATAGTTTTATTTAAACATTTCACAATTTGATAGGATTTGATAATTAATCTTAAAGATTTTACCTTTTTTATTAATAATTTCGTAATGTAATTTACTAAAAATGAACATAAGAATCATAGGCTCTGGAAGCTATATTCCAGAAATAACAGTTAAGAACACCGATTTTAGCGAACACGAATTTTTAAATGAAGACGGATCGCCTTTTGCTTATTCCAATGAAGTGGTCATTAGTAAGTTCAAGAGCATTACCGGTATTGAAGAAAGACGTTATGCCGCTAGTAACTTATGCTCCTCAGATTTAGCTTTTTTTGCAGCAGAGAAAGCTATAAAGAATTCAAATATCGACCCTGAAACTTTAGACTATATCATTTTTGCTCATAATTTTGGTGATGTTAAGCAAGGTGCAATTCAATCGGATACTGTTCCAAGTTTGGCCTCTCGCGTGAAATTTAAATTGCGCATTAAAAACCCTAAATGTGTTGCTTACGATATTCTTTTCGGTTGTCCAGGATGGATTGAAGGAATGCTACAAGCTTATGCTTTCATAAATGCTGGTATGGCCAAAAGGTGTTTGGTAATTGGAGCCGAAACGCTTTCTCGTGTAGTAGATGCACATGACCGTGACAGCATGATTTATTCTGATGGAGCTGGGGCTTCAATAGTAGAAGCAAGCGCCGATTCCTCTGGAATGCTAGCGTATGAAAGTGCAACATTTTCCTATAATGAATCTAATTATTTATATTTCGGAAATTCCTTTAATCCTGAGCTTGATCCGAATGTTAGATACATAAAAATGCATGGAAGAAAAATATATGAATTTGCTTTAAGTCAAGTTCCTCAAGCGATGAAAGATTGTTTAGACAAAAGCGGAGTCAAGATCGATGAAGTCAAAAAAATACTTATTCATCAAGCCAATGAAAAAATGGACGAAGCGATTGTCAGTAGATTCTACAAAATGTATGACCAAAAAATGCCCGATGGTATTATGCCTATGAGTATTACTCTGCTAGGAAATAGTAGTGTAGCTACCATCCCTACTTTATACGACCTCCTTGTCAATCATCAACTTGAAAATCAAGAACTTCACAAAGGCGATGTTATCTTATTTGCATCTGTTGGAGCGGGAATGAATGTAAATGCTTTTGTATACCGATTCTAATTAGGTTTTTATCCGTTTTTACTTCGAATTATCAATATCAGAGATCGTCGTGCGCTTAATTGCTACATTAATTAATGTAAGAATATTATATCTTTTTTCTGCTATTTAATGCATTTCATCGACTTTATTTGTTTTTAATCGACTTTTTGTAATAGTATTGCACTGTTGTTCAAACAAAAGATAAAAATAAATTAATCCCTAAATCAAAATTTATGAAAGCAATTTACACCTACGCCGCACTAGCTTTGTGCACTTTTTCATTTGGCCAAAAACTATTTATTGTTAGTTCCGATGATAAATTTGGAGTAATAAACGAAAGTGGTGTCGAAATCATCCCAGCAAAATACAATTCGGTAGACGAATTTGATAAGATTCACTTAAATTGGTCTAAAGTTGGACTAAACAATCTATTTGGATTTGTTGACAAAAGCGGAAAAATCATCGTAGAACCGAAATACGATGTCATTAACAATTACAATACTCTTAACGAGGGTTGGGCACTAGTTCAAAAAGATGGAAAATATGGTTTCATTGATAATGCCGGCAAGGAAGTGGTCGCACCAATATATGACAAAGTAGGTAGTTTTGGAGAATATGTAAAAGACTGGATCCTAGTAGAATCAAACGGACTAAAAGGGTTCGTAGATAAAGATGGTAATGTTATTGTACCTATTAAATATGTACAAATAGAAAAGTTTGATAGTGTTAGAAAGAATTGGTCATTGGTAAAAGATAGCAAAGACAAATTAGGATTTATCGATAAATCTGGAAAAGAAATCATACCCGTTGTCTATGATAACATTGAAGCTTTCGTGAAAAAGCAAACCGTTATTGCTAATGTAGATTAATACAATTACTTTATATACCGAAAGGGGATTTCTTGATTGAAATCCCCTTTTTTTGTTTCCGCTGCATTTTTTTGGACTTCAATTGAAGTCTATTTTCTTTATATCTTTGTTGCCTTCAACCTTTCTATTAAACAAATACTATGTACGAGAATACTTACCCTAGCAAACGCTTCAACCATACATTGCATTTCATGAAAAAGCACATTACGACCTCTGATCGTATTTTAGATCTTGGTGTTAAGAATCCTTTTTCAGAAATTATGACACAAAATGGATATTCTGTCATAAATACAAGTGGAGAAGACCTAGATAACAACCAAGATGTTCTAAAATCAGAAATCACAGATGTAGTTACTGCATTTGAAATTTTTGAGCACTTGCTTAATCCGTTTACTGTTCTAACAAAAATTGAAGCCAAAAAATTAGTGATTTCAATACCGATGCGCCTATGGTTTTCTTCGGCATACAGAAGTAAAACAGATTTGTGGGATCGTCATTATCATGAATTCGAAGATTGGCAACTGGATTGGCTATTGGAAAAAACTGGTTGGAAAATAGTGGATCGTGAAAAATGGACCAATCCGGTAAAAAAAATAGGAATTCGACCTTTTCTCCGACGCTTTACAAATCGATATTACATCGTTTATGCTGAACGAATAATTAAATAATTTTGTAAGAATTATTAACCAAATTTTATAAATTTTATGCATTTCATCGGATTTATTTGTTTTTTATCGGATTTTTGTAGTACTATTGCTCTGTAATAATTAACCAAAAATTAACGAAATTCAAATCTTTATGAAAGCAATCTACACCTACGCCGCATTAGCTTTATGCACCATCTCATTTGGTCAAAAGCTTTTTATTGTCAGCTCTGATGATAAATTCGGAGTTATTAATGAAAGCGGAGTCGAAATTATTCCAGCAAAATACAACTCTGTTGATGATTTTGATAAAATTCATGCCAATTGGTCTAAAGTTGGACTAAACAACTTATATGGCTTTATTGACAAAAAAGGAAAAATTATAGTCGAACCTAAGTATGAAGTAATTAATAATTACGGTACACTTAACGAAGGATGGGCATTGATCCAAAAAGACGGAAAATACGGTTTTATTGATGATCTAGGAAAAGAAATTGTTCCTCCAATTTACGACAAAATCGGCGGCTTTGGCGAATATGCTAAAGACTGGATGCTTGTGGAATCAGAAGGTCAAAAAGGATTCCTAGACAAAGAAGGAAATATCATCGTTCCTGTTAAATATGTCCAAATTGAAAAATTTGACAACGTAAGAAAAAATTGGGCTCTGGTAAAAGACCGAAAAGACAAGCTAGGTTTTATCGACAAGACTGGTAAAGAAGTAATTCCAGTTGTTTACGATAATATCGAAGCATTTGTTAAGAAAAAATCAGTAGTTGCTGATACAAATTAGTCAAACCCCATGAATTAGTTAAGAAAAGGGATTTCGTAATGAAATCCCTTTTCTTATTAGCAAATTTCATAATTTTACAACTAACATTGGCACTAATTCTAAATGAAGTATTACGTTATAATTCCTGCACATAATGAGGAACAATTCCTTCCATTAACGCTGAATTCTCTTGTCCAACAAACAATCCCCGCTACTAAAATAGTAGTAGTAAATGACAACTCAACCGATAGAACTGAAGTAATAGCAACTTCCTATTTGGAAACAAATAGTACTTTATCTATACTAAATTCTACTTCAAATCCAAATCATTTGCCCGGAAGCAAAGTCATTCAAGCCTTCCAAAAAGGATTGGAAACTTTAGATCAAGATTATGATTTTTTAGTAAAACTAGATGCCGATCTAATTCTACCAACCAACTATTTCGAGACTATTATCAAGCATTTTCAAGAAGATTCAACAATTGGAATGGTCGGAGGATTTGCATACGTAGAAAAAAATGGCATCTGGACTCTCGAAAACCTAACCGATAAAGACCATATTCGAGGTGCCTTCAAAGCCTATAGAAAAGAATGTTTCCTACAAATTGGAGGCCTAAAACCTGCCATGGGTTGGGATACCGTAGATGAATTACTTGCGAAATACTACGGTTGGAAAGTTCACACTGATGCTACATTAATAGTAAAACATCTAAAACCAACGGGCGCCAATTACAACAAAACTGCACGTTACAAACAAGGAGAAGCCTTTTACACCTTAGGCTATGGTTTCTTAATCACGGTAATTGCTTCTCTAAAATTAGCATTAATGAAAAAGAGACCCCTGCTATTCATTGATTACATTAACGGGTATTGGAAAGCCAAATTTGAAAAGAAACAACTCTTAGTGACTGCAGAGCAAGCTTCGTTTATCCGCAATTATCGCATCCAAAAAATGAAAGCAAAATTATTTTAAAAAAACGGTTTGGTATTAACTGCAAACTATTCCTTATTTTAGCCAATAATTTAAAACCATGATGCTCGTTCGCTATTTATCCCAAATTGGAAGGTATTTTTTAATGTGGAAAGAAGTTTTCAATAAACCAACTAAATGGTCGGTAATGCGAAATCTTATCTTCAAAGAAATTGATGATTTAATTATCGGTTCATTGGGCATTGTAGCCTTTATCTCTTTCTTTGTCGGAGGAGTCGTCGCTATTCAAACCGCATTAAATTTAACCAATCCCTTAATCCCAAAATATCTGATTGGTTTTGCCACCCGACAATCCGTGATTTTAGAGTTTGCCCCCACTTTTATTTCCATTATTATGGCGGGTAAGATGGGTTCATTCATTACCTCTAGTATCGGAACAATGCGTGTCACTGAGCAAATAGATGCACTCGAAGTTATGGGAGTTAATTCCTTAAACTATTTGGTATTTCCAAAACTTATTGCTTTACTTTTATATCCTTTTCTCATCGGTATCAGTATGTTTTTGGGAATATTTGGCGGATGGGTTGCAGCGGTTTATGGTGGTTTTGGCTCCAGTTCCGAATTCATTGGTGGACTGCAACAGGAATTCATTCCGTTTCATATTGCCTACGCCTTCATTAAAACCTTTGTTTTTGCTCTGTTATTAGCAACAATTCCCTCTTTCCATGGATATTATATGAAAGGTGGAGCCTTAGAAGTTGGAAAAGCAAGTACGGTATCGTTCGTTTGGACATCCGTTACCATAATCACTATGAACTACATACTAACTCAATTGCTTTTGACCCAATGATAGAAGTAAAAAATATTGAAAAATCATTTGGTGACAGTAAGGTTCTTAAAGGTGTATCCACCATTTTTGAAACTGGCAAAACCAATTTAATCATCGGACAAAGTGGTTCCGGAAAGACCGTATTACTTAAAAGTCTTTTAGGAATTCACACCCCAGATTCTGGAACTATTTCATTTGATGGGCGAATATATTCTGAATTAACGGCCGACGAAAAACGAGAATTGCGCACCGAAATTGGAATGGTATTCCAAGGCAGCGCGTTATTCGATTCGATGACCGTAGAAGAAAATGTAGGTTTCCCTTTGAAGATGTTTACCAACAACTCCAAAACAGAAATTCAAGACCGCGTAGATTTTGTACTAAAAAGAGTAAACCTCATCGATGCTCACAAGAAATTACCTTCTGAGATTTCGGGTGGAATGCAAAAAAGAGTGGCCATTGCAAGGGCCATTGTAAACAATCCGAAATACTTGTTTTGTGACGAACCCAACTCTGGCTTAGATCCGAATACTTCAATACTAATTGATAATCTGATTAAAGAAATTACAGAAGAATACAACATCACAACGGTAATCAACTCACACGACATGAATTCGGTAATGGAAATTGGAGAAAATATTGTTTTCCTGAAAAATGGGCTAAAAGCTTGGCAAGGAACCAAAGAAGAAATTTTCAGAACCGACAATCAAGCAGTAGTTGATTTTGTATATTCTTCCAATCTATTCAAAAAGGTTCGCGAGGCTTACTTGAAAGGATAAAACAATCAAACTTATCTCGTCACGTATACCCATCCTGTTTTTTCCTCTCCTCCTTTAAATTTGATGTAATAATAATACGTCGCATCCGGTAATTCATGATCGTTAAAATCTTGCCCATGCCATTGATTGGTATAATTATCTTGCTTAAAAACCATAGTTCCATACCGATTGAAAATCTCAAATTTGATTTCAGACCCAAATCCCGCTAAATCAAATGTTTCATTTTTTTGATCACCATTAGGTGAAATCCCATTAGGAATAGCACACCTAGTATTTCGAATTGTAATTGATTTCGTACTTGAACAACCATGATCCAAGACCGTAACAGAATAGATTCCTGGATTTAAATTATTTAAGATCAAACTTGAATTAGTACTCGTATAGTTTTCCGGTCCTTCCCAGTAATAACTTGCGGCATTACTATCAAAGGAATTTGGAAATGGCACAAGGGAAAGGATGTTATTGCTATCGATACAATTGGTTTCTAAAGTAAACTCTGGGATCGGGTGTATTGAAATGGAAACATCAGAACTCGATACACATCCATTCGAGGTCGCTTTAACCGTATACGTTCCCGCATTAGAAAAAGTACTGTTTTGAATCGATAAGTTCTGATTAGTCGAAGTATAATTGTTTGGTCCCACCCATTCAAATACTGCGTTTGGAATATTATCTACGTCAAATTGAATACTGTCCCCAAGACAATAATTAGGAGAAAAATGAACCGTCGGATTTGCCAATTGGTCATTGAGCGTGATGGTTATTATTGCCTCATCATAAACACCGCAAAAACCATTTACTCTATAGTTAAAAGTATAAATTCCTTGTGCTAATCCTACAGGCAACCAGGAGCTCCCAGTCAACATACCACTGGTAGAAATTTCAGTCCACACCCCATAACTATCATAAACTCCTTTCAATAAGGTATTTAAGTTAATACTATTCAAACTGCAAATCGACACCGCATGGTCGTCCCCTGCTTTCGGATCGTTTGCATTCGGAATCACGTAGGAGATAATAATATCAACACAAGAAAGTACCGTTTCCGAATAAACTCGTACGAAGTAAGTGCCTGGTGAAGTGGCAATCGAAAATGGCGCAAAATTTAAAGTGCTCGTAGTGCTCAATATCGTAGTAGGATCGCCGGCTTTCCACCACTGGTAACTCAAAAAAGAGAACGGCTGCACATTCAATTGACCCACCTGCCCATCACAAAGACTTGAAGAAGTTACGATTGGATCAGACAAGGCATTCAGGTCAAATAATCGCGTTACGATATTTCCACACAAATCTTTAACCTGAAATTTATAAATGGCTGGTGTCAAATTAGTAAAAATATTGGAGTCTAGAATATCCACAAAATAAGGCTGGCCATTCTTAGCTATAATTTGATAGGTTAGCGGACTGGTATCTCCAGCAACTATCAGCACCTGAGAATTCCCGTTAGAACAAGAAATTTTATAGGCATTTGATATCCCTAAAGTACCCTTAAATTCAAATTCTTTCAGCACCCTAACGCAAGCTATCAAATTTGGGTTACCATTGGAATATATGGCATAGGCTTTAATTATTCTAAAAATTCCCAAAGCAACAATATTATAATTGGCACTACTTAATAAATACGAATTTTGACCATTCGGTACGGAACCTGCTTGATAAGGTGCTCCGGTAAACGGATGCCCCCACTGGTTCGTCACGGGATTATATTTTTGCAAAAGGAAGGAAATATTCCCTTGGTCAATTTCATTGTTCTGCAAAAACAAATTAAAAGAACCGCAATTCCCCTGAAAAGTTGCGGTAGTATTAAAAAAATGATTCCCGATCGTGACTTCAAAGGTATGTTCCGTTCCACAAGTATCTTTCGTATAGAAGGTATAGGTTCCCTCTGGAAAAGAATTCATAAAAAAGCCACCAAATGGAGAAATATTAAAAGACACGTCATAGGGAATACTTTGATTGTAACTTGGTGGAGCTCCCGTAATAATAACAGTTTCTAAATAGATGCTGTAGGTCGGTAAGCTCAGTTTCACAGAACCAAAACCTAACTCACATCCTTCCAGAACAGAAATCTTCGGCGGATCCAAATAAGGATTAAGTGGAATATTAATAGGATACGGGCCATACACGCCTCCACAAACATCATATACCATTACAGTATAATCTCCTGGCCAGAAAAGACCCAATCTAATATCATTGGTTCCTTTTCCGGAACTAATCATATTTGACGCATTAAAGGGCAAAGGAAACTCAAAATTAGGAGGAGCTTGCGTAATAATCACAGACATAGTCGGTGGTGCCAGCGGATTTCTAATTCGTATGGATCCTGTCTTATCGCAACCAATATCATTAAAGGTGTAAATTTCTGGTACAAATTCTAAAACAGGAATCGTTATAGTAACTTCATAAGGTAATCCACATATATTAATCCCCGAAAAAGTATAATTTCCTGGCACAGAAAATGGCTCATAAAAAAGTCCATCTTCTATAGCATAGGAGTAATCATAGGGAATTGGAAAATTAAATCCAGCAGGAGCACTGGTAATAATAACAGTAACTGGCGGCACTTGAAAGGTAGGAATGTTTACCGGAAAGTTTGCAACGCAACCTACGTAAAACATATTGTCAAAATCAACAGCTACTTTAGTTATTGAATATTTCACTTCTATCGAATCTTGAAAGCTTGTCCCACAGGAATCGGTTACTTTAACTACATAATGACCATCTGGTAATTCATTTTGATCCGTAGTAACGTAGGATATCACTCCCGAATTGAAAGGTCCAAGGGTATTAGAATTGAACAAAGCGGGATCAAAGCCTGCTGGGTATTCTAAAAAAGCTACGGTAACGGGAAACAAAACATTACAAATACTAATATTGAGTTCCTTTGGACATACGTCTGCAGGTTGAGGATACAAATTAAAATAAGGAAGTCGTCTTACTGTGGTACCACCATGCACTACTTCATTCCCACAAGGGTCAACAATCCTTATGGAGGTCAAAAAATTAGGATTATCATAAAATGGAATATGAAACACGCTAACGCAAAAGCCAGGATCTCCAGTAAGAACCGTTTGAGTATAAACTAATGGAATTCCTCCATCAGGAGGAAAAAGTGTCATTTCAAAAGTAAACGGATAAGCTATAAAAGCATCTTGTGCCGCATGGATGTAATAGCTAATGGCTGCAGTATCGCAATCTACCAACTCACACTCTTGTACCGCTAGGGATGGGAGCACTAAATTTTGAGGATTAAAAACATACACAATCGTGCAAGCCTGCACTAAGGCGTCACCGCAAACATCGGTAACTTTCACCGTATATTCTCCTAAAGGCAAATTCGTAAACACATTGGACGCTTGCGGAGGAACGACTATAGGACTTATGATTTCATAGGTCGACGCGGTACCACGGGTAACGTCTATCGTAATATTTCCGGTGGTGCAATTCAATGGTTGTGCTGTTGCTTGATACGCTAAGGGTGTTCTTTGATCTAAAATGGCAACTTCTTCTTGTTGAGAATTACTTAAATTACCCAAAGTTTGCAAAGCTATTACGCTATAAGTTCCTGAACTTAGCCCCGTTATCGTTGGCGTATTAACGACGGAAATTGGCGTAGTGGTATCGGGAAGTAAATAAACAGAATAAAATAAAGAAGAACCTGCTGTTGTCCCTGAAGTACTGAAGGTCAGCGAACCATTGCCGGTACAGGTTTCATCGGTCTTGACAATTGAAAATGAAAAATTAGCTAATTGCGCAAAAGAAACTTGCGCTATAAAAAGGAAAAGTAGGACTTTTATGCTTTGGGCTTTTTTCATAACAGACTGGCGTTTAATTTAGTTCTCCTTGATTTCAACTCAAATTTAGTCAAAAAGATTATCGCGTCACATAAACCCAGCCTGTTTTTTCCACTCCTGATTTGAATTTAATGTAATAGTAATAGGTAGCATCCGGCAATTCGTGATCATTAAAATCTTGCCCGTGCCATTGGTTGGTGTAATTATTTTGTTCGTAGACTACATTCCCATACCGACTAAATATTTTAAATTGTAGTACACCAAATCCAGTTAAATCAAAATTTTCGTTCCATTTATCTCCGTTAGGTGAAATACCGGCAGGAAACGTACATACGGTATTTTCAACTTCGATTGAATAAGAAGCACTGCAACCATCTGGAGTCGAAACAGTAACCGTATAAAGACCGGCTTTTCCTTCCGTAATCACTATTGGATTAGAACTACTGGTATAATTTTCTGGGCCACTACAGAAATAAGTGACCTCTGCGCCGTCGTATGAATTGCCAATTGGAACAACTTTAATTTCATATTGATTTCCATTACAGCCGCTAGACAGACTGAATTCTGGCAACCGTTTTGTAGTAACCGTTACACTAGTAGAACCCGAAACGCAGCCAAAAACTGAAGCCTTAACAGTATAAACTCCATCAACTGCCGCCGCAATGGGGTTTTGTTCACTTGACAAATACCCATCTGGCCCACTCCACTCATAAACCGCATTTGAAATTGTACTTGCATACAAGTGAACCATTCCTGTTCCGCAAGCAACAGCGTCAACAGTTGCTGTAGGCGCAGGCGGTGTAGCTCCATAATTGATAAAGACTAGCTCGTCATCAGTGCTTCCGCAAGGTCCATCTACTTTGTATCGGAATTGATAGGTTCCATACGGAATTCCTGCAGGTAACCAATTGTGTCCTACTAACATCCCGCTAGAGGTAAGTTCTTCCCAAGTTCCATTCGGATTAAAATTTCCGGTGAGCAATGAAAATAGGTCAAGTGTTGTCGCTGTTCCACAAACTGAAACTGAACTTCCAGTTCCTGCATTTGGCAAGGTACCGGAAGGAAGAATGGTATAGGATACGATTTGATCCGTACACAAATTAGAGACCGTCGAGTAAATCCTAACATGATAGGTTCCAGCATCGGCGATGCTATTAAATGGAGCAAAATTTAAAGTATTGGAGGTACTCAAAATGGAAGTGACATTATTCCCTTTCCACCATTGGTACTGCAAGAATGGGAAATTTTGAACTGTCAAAGTACCATTTTGACCATCACACAAGATACTTTGAGAAATACTGGGTTGTGGCAAGGAATTTAAATCAAATAGGCGATTTACAATGTTGCCGCAGTCATCTTTCACTTGAAAATTGTAGATGCCCGGTAATAATCCGGTAAACGTACTGGCAGTGGCATTGTTCACTACAAAAGGCAAGTTGTCCTTCAGGGTAATGCTATACGATAACGGTGCAATTCCATTGGCTACTATAACAATATTTCCCGTAGCATTCAAGCAAGGCAAACTATAAGCGGTCACAATTTCTGGACCTCCTAAAAAAAGAAATTCCTTAATTGTTTCAAGGCAAATAGGTGGAAGCCCGTTGCCGTTGGGGTAAACAGAGCTAACTTTCAAAATCCTGAACTTTCCAGTAGTAGCAA
>Ga0209023_10001571_pt1 | contig 30273 bp, 26 predicted proteins | sample LakOneMetagenome_FD_187468 | JGI IMG/M metagenome (GOLD analysis project Ga0209023, IMG submission 187468) | Freshwater and sediment microbial communities from Lake Erie, Canada (SPAdes) (version 2) | ecosystem: Environmental > Aquatic > Freshwater > Lentic | place: Lake Erie, Canada...
GACCAAAGGACAAGGGATCGCTCCCCGCCACGCCCGGACCCGTTCGCACGATAGAGAAGGCACTTGGCCGCACCTGACAAGGATGCAGACGCCTGCCGCTCTCGCGCCGACCATTGCTGCGAAGGATAGATCCTCCCCAGCCGTCCCGCCCCTCAACCCGTGCGACCTAGAAACGCCGATCGAGTGACAAGGACGTGAGTCGCAGCCGAAATCCTATTCTGCAAGATAAAAAGAACAAATAGGAAATAAATAGGAGATTGCCCTGCCCTCATTGCTTCGCTGCGCTCGCAATGACGGAACGGGATTGGCCCAAAATGATCAGCGCCTGGCGCGGGCCGCTGCGATTCCCGATTTATTAGGATTTGTCGGAGACAATCCCCACCGGGAGACCGACAATGGACGCCGACAAGATCATCCACATCAAGTTTCTCGCGATACTCGCCACACTGCTCGCGCTGACCCTCTGGGGCATGTCGCGCCTGATGCTGGTGGAATAGCGGCGGGCCGGTTTCAGCTCAATTGAAGTCGCAGCAAACACCCCGATCCCATACCCGCCCCCAACAGCCCATCCCCTAAGCCGCTTCCTTCTCCAGCACTTTTTCCAGTACGCGCCCAAAGGTTTCCGCATCCTGAGCGCCGGGGATCATGTATTTGCCGTTGATGATGAACGCGGGGACGCCGGTGATATTCTGCTCGACCCAATATTGCTCCTCGGCCCGGACCTGGCCCGCGTGGCGCTGGTCGGCGAGGACCGCGGCAGCCTCTGCCCGGTCCAGCCCAGCGCTTTCCGCCGCGTCGAGGAGGACGGCATCGTCCGATACATTCTTCTGGTCGGTGAAATAGGCCTTGAACAGCGCCAGCTTGAGTTCGGTCTGCCGCCCCTGCCCTTCCGCCCAGTAGAGCAACTGGTGTGCCTTGAAAGTATTGTAGATCCGGCTCTTTTCCGAATAGCGGAAATCGATGCCGAGCGCGGCACCGGCCTCGATGATGCGGTCTCGGTTCCTGGCGGATTGTTCGGGCGCCACGCCGTAGCGCTCGCGCGTATAGTCTGCGAGGGCCTGTCCTTCGGGCGCCGTGCCGGGCGCGAGTTCGAACGGGTGCCAGGTGATCGTCGCATCGGCCCTGTCGCCCAGCACGTCGAGCGCCTGTTCAAGGCCCTTGTAGCCGATTGCGCACCAGGGGCAGACAACGTCGGAGACGATGTCGATTGTCAGCTTTTGCGGCATGGCGAGCCTCCTGGTGCGGGTCGGCGGGCAGACTAGCCTGGCGCGTGCTCAGGTCAACAGCGCAGCACTAATGCAATTGGTTCGCAATTGCAATTAAACTGGTAACTTTTGCCATTTATGCGGTTGATGCCTTGTGCGAATCGGCCTAGGGCGGCCGTAATTCCCCAAATGGCCAAAGGAAGGACATACCCCATGGCACGCAAGAAGATTGCGCTGATCGGCGCAGGCATGATCGGCGGCACGCTCGCTCACCTCGCAGCGCAGAAGGAACTGGGCGACATCGTCCTTTTCGACATTGTCGACGGCATTCCTCAGGGCAAGGCGCTTGATCTTGCGCAGTCGGCACCGGTCGAAGGGTTCGACGTGAATCTGAAGGGCACATCGTCCTACAAGGACATCAAGGGCGCCGATGTCGTGATCGTGACGGCCGGCGTGCCGCGCAAGCCCGGCATGAGCCGCGACGACCTGCTTGGCATCAACCTGAAAGTGATGAAGGCCGTCGGCGAAGGCATCAAGAAATACGCTCCCAAGGCGTTCGTGATCTGCATCACCAACCCATTGGACGCGATGGTCTGGGCGCTGCGCGAATTTTCCGGGCTGCCGCACAACATGGTCGTCGGCATGGCCGGCGTGCTGGACAGCGCGCGCTTCCGCCATTTCCTGGCCGAGGAATTCAAGGTTTCGGTTGAGGATGTGACGGCGTTCGTGCTTGGCGGGCATGGCGATACGATGGTGCCGGTCGTTGAATATTCGACCGTTGCCGGCATTCCGATCCCCGATCTCATCAAGATGGGCTGGACGACCAAGGCCAATATCGACGCGATTGTCGCGCGGACCCGCGCAGGCGGCGGCGAGATTGTCGCGCTGCTCAAGACCGGCTCAGCCTATTATGCACCGGCGACGAGCGCGATCGCGATGGCCGAGAGTTTCTTGAAGGACAAGAAGCGCCTCCTGCCCTGCGCGGCGAACCTTACCGGGCAATATGGCATCAAGAACCTTTATGTCGGCGTGCCGGTCGTGATCGGCGCGGGCGGGGTCGAGCGGATCGTGGAGATCGAACTCAAGAAGGGCGCGCAGAAGAATTTCGACGTGTCGGTGGCGGCGGTGAAGGAGCTGCTGGTGGCCTGCAAGAAGATCGATCCTTCGCTGAAATAATTGGTGTCATTCCCGCGAAAGCGGGAACCCAGACGGGCACCTCAACTGGGTCCCCGCTTTCGCGGGGATGACAACAAGGGAAGTCGAAACGCATGTCCATTTTCGTCAACAAGAACACCAAGGTTATCACCCAGGGGATGACCGGAGAGACCGGCACGTTCCACACCCAGGCTGCGCTCGACTATGGGACGCAGATGGTCGGTGGGGTGACGCCGGGCAAGGGCGGCTCGACGCATATCGGCCTGCCGGTGTTCAACACAGTGGCCGAAGCCGTCCAGAAGACCGGTGCCGATGCTTCGGTCGTCTATGTGCCGCCGCCCTTTGCCGCGGATTCCATCCTCGAGGCGATCGATGCCGAAGTGCCGCTGATCGTCTGCATCACCGAAGGTATTCCGGTGCTCGACATGGTGAAGGTGAAGCGCGCGCTGACCGGATCCAAATCGCGGCTGATCGGGCCGAACTGCCCCGGCGTGCTGACGCCCGGCGAGTGCAAGATCGGGATCATGCCGGGCAACATCTTTTCCAAGGGCTCGGTCGGCGTCGTTTCGCGTTCGGGCACGCTGACCTATGAGGCCGTGTTCCAGACCACCGCCGAAGGGCTGGGGCAGACGACGGCTGTCGGCATTGGCGGCGATCCGGTCAATGGCACCAACTTCATCGACTGCCTCGAGGCTTTCCTTGCCGATGAGGCGACCAAGTCCATCGTGATGATCGGCGAGATCGGTGGCTCTGCGGAAGAGGAAGCCGCGCAGTTCCTGATCGACGAGGCGAAGAAGGGCCGCAAGAAGCCGATGGTCGGTTTCATTGCCGGTCGCACCGCGCCTCCGGGCCGGCGGATGGGGCATGCCGGCGCCATCGTTTCGGGCGGCAAGGGCGATGCGGAATCGAAGATTGCGGCGATGGAAGCTGCCGGGATCCGTGTTTCGCCGAGCCCGAGCGAGCTTGGCCGCACGCTGGTTGAAGTCCTGAAAGGCTAGTTCCTCCCTCCCCAGGAAGGTTGCATTATGGGTTACGAGCAACATGATTTCGAGGTCGAGCAGGGCCCCAGTTGGGCGCGCCCGAACTGGCCGCCGTTCGATACCGACGACCTGACGGCCGCGCTCGACCCCACGCAGATGGCGGTCGCGGTCAAGGCTGCGGCGGACAAGTCGGGCAAGGCGCTGTCCGAAGCCGAAGTGGCGGCAGCGGCCGATGACTCGATTCGCGCGATGATGCTGATCCGCACCTATCGCGTGCGCGGGCATCTGGCGGCGAAGCTCGATCCGCTGGGGCTCACCAAGCAAGACATCCCGCCCGACCTGACGCCCGAATATCACGGCTTTACCGGCGCGGACATCGACAAGGCCGTCTATGTCGGCGGCACGATGGGGCTGCATTGGATCACCGTGCGCGCGCTCGTCATCATCCTGCGCGCCAATTATTGCGGCGCGGTCGGCCTTGAATATATGCACATTTCCGACGTTGAGGAGCGCCGCTTCTTCCAGGACCGGATGGAAGGCGCGGACAAGACGATCGGCTTCACCCCCGAAGGCAAGCGCGCGATCCTCGCCAAGGTGATCGAGGCCGAACAGTACGAGAAATTCCTCGGCCGCAAATATGTCGGCACCAAGCGCTTCGGGCTCGACGGCGGCGAGGCGATGATCCCCGCGCTCGAGAGCTTCATCAAGCAGGGCGGCGCCCTGGGCGTGCGCGAGATCGTGATCGGGATGCCGCATCGCGGGCGCTTGAACGTGCTCGCGAACGTGATGGCCAAACCCTATCGCGTGATCTTTCACGAATTTTCAGGCGGTTCGGCCAACCCCGACGATGTCGGCGGCTCGGGCGATGTGAAGTATCACCTCGGCACCTCGACCGATCGCGAGTTCGACGGGATCAAGGTGCATATGTCGCTGGTGCCGAACCCCTCGCACCTCGAGGCGGTAGACCCCGTGGTGCTGGGCAAGGTGCGCGCCAACCAGACGATGCGCGACGATCTGGGCGAGCATGTCCAGGTCCTGCCGATCCTGCTGCATGGCGATGCGGCCTTTGCGGGGCAAGGGATCGTCTGGGAATGCCTCGGCTTTTCGGGGATCCGCGGATACAATACCGGCGGCTGCATCCATTTCATCGTCAACAACCAGGTGGGCTTCACCACCTCACCCCAGTTCGCGCGCTCATCCCCCTACCCGTCCGACGTGGCCAAGGGCGTGCAGGCGCCGATCCTGCATGTGAATGGCGACGATCCCGAGGCGGTGACCTTCGCCTGCAAGATGGCGATCGAGTTTCGCCAAAAATTCCACCGCGATATCGTCATCGACATGTGGTGCTACCGGCGGTTCGGGCACAACGAGGGCGATGAGCCGAGCTTCACCCAGCCCTTGATGTATGCCAACATCAAGAAGCACCCGCCGGTCTCCGAAGTCTACGCACCGCGCCTGATCGAACAGGGCGTGATCGATGCGAACTGGGTCGGCGAGCACATCATGCGCTTTACCGCGATGCTCGAAACCGAATTCCAGGGCGCGGCCAGCTACAAGGCCAATGAGGCCGACTGGTTCGGCGGCCGTTGGGCGGGTTTGAGCAAGCCGGCAGATCCCGAAAGCGCGCGGCGCAATGTCGAGACGGGGATTTCGAAGAAGCTGCTCGACAGCCTGGGCCGGACGCTGACGACGGTGCCCGAAAGCCTGACCATCCACCCGACGCTCGGCCGCGTTCTCGAGGCCAAGAAGGCGATGTTCGCCAGCGGCGAAGGGTTCGACTGGGCGACGGCCGAAGCGCTGGCGTTCGGCGGGCTTCTCTCCGAAGGCTATGGCGTCCGCCTCTCGGGCCAGGATTCGGGGCGCGGCACGTTCAGCCAGCGGCACGCCGTCTGGGTCGACCAGACCGACGAGCACAAATATGTGCCGCTTTCGACCGTTCCGCATGGCCGGTTCGAAGTGCTCGACAGCCCGCTTTCCGAATTCGGGGTGCTTGGCTTCGAATATGGCTATGCCGGGGCCGACCCCAAGGCGCTGGTGCTGTGGGAAGCGCAGTTCGGCGATTTCGCCAATGGCGCTCAGACCATGATCGACCAGTTCATTGCCGCGGGCGAAGCGAAATGGCTGCGCGCCAACGGCCTCGTGATGCTCCTGCCGCACGGATATGAAGGCCAAGGGCCCGAGCATAGTTCGGCCCGGCTCGAGCGCTATCTCCAGCTGTGCGCCGAGGACAATCTCCAGGTCGCCAATTGCACGACGCCCGCCAATTATTTCCACCTGCTCAGGCGGCAAATGCACCGTCCGTTCCGCAAACCCCTGATCGTGATGACGCCCAAATCGCTGCTGCGGCACAAGATGGCGGTCTCGAGGGTCGAGGATTTTGTCGATCAGGCCCATTTCATGCGGATACTTTCGGACCCGCAGGCGCCTGCGGACAAGGATGTGAAGCGGCTGGTCCTTTGCTCGGGCAAGGTCGCCTATGACCTGATGGACGCGCGCAATGCGGCCGGGGACAAGAACACCGCCATCGTCCGGATCGAACAGATCTATCCCTTCCCCGGCGATCCGCTGGTGAAAAGGCTCGAACGGATGAGCAATCTCGAAGAGGTGGTCTGGGCTCAGGAAGAGCCGCGCAACGCCGGGTCCTGGTTCTTCGTCGGGGAACTGATCGAGGATTGCCTCGCTCGCGCCAAGGTGGCGACCAGGCGGCCGCACTATTCCGGGCGCAAGGCGAGCGCGGCCACCGCAACCGGCCTTGCCAAGCGCCACCAGGCCGAGCAGGCCGCCCTTGTTGCCGATGCGCTGGGCCACAATGTCCGCGCCGAAATCAGACGCCAGCGGAAAGGCTGACCATGAGTACCGAAATCAAAGTTCCCACCCTGGGTGAATCGATCAGCGAAGCGACGCTGGGCCAGTGGCTGAAGCAGCCGGGCGAAGCGGTTGCCGCCGATGAGGCGGTTGCCAGCCTTGAGACCGACAAGGTCGCCATCGAAGTGACGGCGCCGGTTGCGGGCGTCATGGGTGCGCAGGCGGTCAAGGAAGGCGATACCGTGGGCGTCGGCGCGGTCATCGGCTCGATCGAGGAAGGCAGCGGTGCGCCTGCCGCCGCGAAGCCGGCCGCAGCCGCCCCGGCTCCGGCCGCAACGGCGCCGGAACACGCCGCCGAAGCGCATGGCGACCTGACGCTTTCCCCCGCCGTGCGCCGCCTGGTGCTCGAGCTCGGGATCGACCCCTCGAAGATCAAGGGCAGCGGCAAGGATGGCCGGCTGACCAAGGAAGATGTGCTGGCAGCCGCCAAGCAGGGTGGCGAAGCTCCCGCCGCCGCCGCTGCGCCAGCGCCCGCCGCCGCCCCGGCGCCGGGACGCGGCGAGGAACGCGTGCGGATGACGCGGCTCCGCCAGACAGTCGCCCGCCGCCTGAAGGAAGCGCAGAATACCGCAGCGATTCTCACCACCTTCAACGATGTCGACATGACCGAGGTCATGGCCGCGCGCGCGAAGTACAAGGATCTGTTCGAGAAGAAGCACGGCGTCCGCCTCGGCTTCATGGGCTTCTTCACCAAGGCTGTGTGCATGGCGCTGAAGGACATCCCGGCGGTCAATGGCACGATCGAGGGTGAGGAAATCGTCTATCGCAACTATGCCGACATCTCGGTCGCGGTCAGCGCACCCAACGGCCTTGTCGTGCCCGTCATCCGCGACGCGCAGGCCAAATCGGTGGCAGAGATTGAACGCACGATCGGCGATTTCGGCAAGCGCGCCAAGGACGGCACACTGACGCTGGACGATATGGCGGGCGGCACATTCACCATCTCCAATGGCGGCGTGTTCGGGAGCCTCCTCTCCACCCCGATCATCAACCCGCCGCAGAGCGCGGTCCTCGGCCTCCACCGCATCGAGGACCGGCCCGTGGTGCGCAACGGACAGATCGTCATCCGCCCGATGATGTATCTGGCACTCAGCTATGATCACCGCCTGATCGACGGCCGCGAGGCCGTGACCTTCCTTGTCGCGGTGAAGAACGCGATCGAGGATCCGACCCGGTTGCTGATCGATTTATAAGGAGCCGCGTCATGGCTGAATATGATTACGACATCCTCATCATCGGCGCAGGCCCTGGCGGCTATGTCGCGGCGATCCGCGCGGCGCAATTGGGCCTGAAGACCGCCTGTGTCGAAAGCCGCGAAACGCTGGGCGGGACTTGCCTCAATGTCGGGTGCATCCCGTCAAAGGCGCTGCTCAATGCCTCCGAACTGTTCGAGGAGGCGCATTCGGGCGCGCTCGCGAAGCATGGCGTGAAGCTCGGCAAGGTCGAACTCGATCTGCCCGCGATGCTCGCCGACAAGGATGAGGCCGTGAAGGGCCTGACCGGCGGGATCGCATTCCTGTTCAAGAAGAACAAGGTCGATTGGCTGAAAGGCCATGCCCGCTTCGTCGATGCGCATACGGTAGAGGTCGCGGGCGTGAAGTCGACCGCGAAGAATATCGTGATTGCAACCGGATCTTCGGTGACGCCGCTGCCCGGGGTCGAGATCGATAACGCCAAGGGGATCATCGTCGATTCAACGGGCGCGATCGCCCTCCCCAAGGTTCCTGCGCATATGGTCGTGATCGGCGGCGGGGTGATCGGGCTTGAACTGGGTTCGGTCTGGCGGCGGCTGGGGGCGACGGTGACGGTCGTCGAATTCCTCGACCAGATCCTGCCCGGCATGGACGGCGAAGTCCGCAAGGAAACCGCGCGGATCTTCAAGAAGCAGGGCTTCGACATCAGGACCGGCACCAAGGTGACGGGCGTTGCCGTCAAGGGCAAGAAAGCGACGCTGACGGTCGAGCCCGCGGCGGGCGGCGACGCCTCCACGATCGAGGCCGATTGCGTGCTCGTCTCGATCGGGCGGCGGCCCAATACCGAGGGCCTCAACCTCGAAGCGATCGGGCTGGCGCCGAACGCGCGCGGCCAGATCGAGACCGACCACAGTTTCCGCACGAGCGTTCCCGGCGTCTGGGCGGTCGGCGATGTCATCCCCGGCCCGATGCTGGCACACAAGGCCGAGGATGAAGGCCTTGCCGTTGCCGAGAATATCGCGGGGCTGACCGGTATCGTGAATCACGATGTGATCCCGTCGGTCGTCTATACGCATCCCGAAATCGCCGGCGTCGGGCTGACCGAGGAGCAGGCGAAGGAGCGCGGCGAGGTGAAGACCGGCAAGTTCCCGATGATGGCCAACAGCCGCGCCAAGGCGATCCGCGATACCGACGGGTTCGTGAAGGTCATCGCCGACGCGAAGACCGACCGGGTACTGGGCGTGTGGATCGTCGCTTCGGTTGCGGGCACGATGATCGCACAGGCGGCGCAGGCAATGGAATTCGGCGCGACCTCGGAAGACATTGCCTATACCTGCCACGCGCATCCAACGCATTCGGAAGCCTTGAAGGAAGCGGCGATGGCCGTGACCGGCAAGCCGATCCATATTTGATCCGATGGGCGCCGAGGCCGCACATCTCGCCCCTGCCCTTATCGCCTGGCTCGACCTGTTCGGCATTGCCGTGTTCGCGGCGTCAGGCGCGCTGGCAGCGGCGCGGCGAGGGCAGACGCTGGTTACGTTCGCCTTTTTCGCTCTCGTCACCGGGGTTGGCGGCGGGACGATCCGCGATCTGCTGATCGGCGCGCCGGTTTTCTGGGTGCATGACTGGCGCGTGCCTGCTGCCTGCCTTGCGACCGCAGGGCTGATCTGGATGACTCCGGCCCGGCTCTGGAAGGCGCGCGCGCTCGACTGGTTCGATGCGGTCGGGATGGCCGTCTATGCGGTGTTCGGCGCGGCCAAATCGCTGAGCCTTGGCATCCCGCTGCTCCCGGCAATGATGATGGGTGTGATCACGGCCTGTGTCGGCGGGATCATCCGCGACGTGCTGGCGGGAGAGCCTTCGATCCTGCTGCGCCCGGAACTCTATGTGACGGCAGCCGCGCTGGCGGCAGGGCTGTTCGTGCTGCTCGCCGGGCTGGGGGTTCCGATTATTCCAGCAGCGGTGATTGGTGCGGCTTCGGGCTTCGGCCTGCGCGCGCTGGCGATCACGCGCGGACTGGCAATTCCGTCCTATCGCCGCTAACCGGCCGCGCCCGGCCCAACAGGCCGAGATGCGTGTGCCCGAAGGCCGAGCCGTATTTGAGGCCATAGCCGAGCATCCGGTCCAGGCCGATATGGGCAATCCAGATGAGCGCGACGTCGATGAGGGTCGGTTGCGCCGAGCCGATGCCTGCCAGCCCGATCGCCAGCGGCAGGACATAGCTGTGCGCGAAATTGTAAGTGGCGGCCCCGATCCGGGCGCCGGCGAGATAGCCGAGCATCGAGAGGTCGGGGATCAGGAAGAGCAGAAGAAACTGGCTCCAGTGCCCGCCCTGCTGTGCATAGGCCGCCGCGGCGGATACGAGCACCAGTCCGCCTTCGAGGCGAAGGATGGCGCGCGGCGCGCCGGAAACGGGCGCTGGGGCGTGCGGAACGGATTGCTGGGTGGACATGCAAATTTCCCGTGACCGAATGATGATGAGCGCTTCTCACACGAAGCTTAGCTCATAACAATTGTATGAATTGTTCAATCAGCCTATACAAAATTGATGAGTAGACAGGCGCCCGGCTGGGATTTGTTCGAGACGTTTCTCGCCGTCTTTCACGGCGGCAGCCTGTCGGCCGCCGCGCGCGAGCTTCGTACGGCGCAGCCGACTGTGAGGCGGCGGATCGAAGCGCTCGAACACAGTCTCGGCCTGACCTTGTTCACGCGCTCACCCGCAGGGCTTGTGCCGACCGATGCTGCGCAAAAGGTGCTTTCCTATGCCGAGGCAATGGCCGCGCTGGCCGAAGCCGGGGTTCGTGCCTTGTCCGCGCCGGACAACGCAACCGCCGGAACCGTGCGGATCACCTGCAGCGAGATCGTCGGGGCCGAAGTCCTTCCCATGCTTCTCGCGCCGCTGCTCGCCGGTCATCCCGCGCTCGAAATCGAGCTGGTCGCAACGAACGCGGTGGAGGACATGCTTCGCCGCGACGCCGATATTGCCGTGCGGATGACACGGCCCACCCAGTCCGGCCTGGTTGCGCGCCGGGTCGGTACGATCGCGATCGGGCTGTTTGCCAGCGAAGCCTATCTTGCCAGCCGGGGCGTGCCGCTCTCGGTGCAGGACCTGGCCAGCCACATGCTGATCGGCCGCGATCGCGACGATACGCTCGATCGTGCACTGCTCGAAATTGCGCCTGGAGCGTGGCTTGGTTTCGGGTTCCGGTCGGACAGCGACCTTGCCCAGCTTGCCGCTGTCCGGGCGGGCATTGGCATCGGCGTCTGCCAGATCGCGCTCGCCGCCGGCCCCGGTCGGTTGCAGCGCGTCCTTCCCGAAATCGAATTCAACCTCGATGCCTGGCTGGTGATGCACGAGGATCTTCGCGCAACGGCACGCGTCCGGCTCGTGTTCGATCATCTGGCCGAGGCGCTGGCCGGATACGCCGCAGCAGCGGCTCGGCTATAGCCTCAGCCGCGGACGACACCGACTGCACTAAAGGGCTTGATCTCATCGGGCGGGGTGCCCGCCTCTGCCAGTTCGCGCTGCCACAGGCCGATATCGCTCCAATGCCCGTTCTTGAAGCAGACCTCGCGATAGGCGCCCGCGCGGCGGAAGCCCGTGGCTTCATAGAGCTGGATCAGCTTGTCGTTCGGCGTCATCAGCGTGCAGATCGCCTGAGTGAAATTCTGTTCGGTCAGCGTCGCGAGCAGGCTGGAAAGCAGCGTCCGACGGATGCCCTTCCCTTCGAGTTCGCCCGCCGCATAAACCGCGACTTCGACCCCGAAGCGGTGCGTCGGCCCCGGGCGGAACGGCTTGGCATAGGCATAGCCGAGGATCACATTGCTTTCGGACGCAACGATCCAGGGATAGGTGTCGCCCGCCGCGGTGATGCGCGAGCGCATTTCCTTTGCCGTCGGCGCGCGGGTTTCGAACGAAACCGCGTTCGTCACCACATAGGGCGCATAGATTGCGGTAACCGCCTCCGCGTCATCGGGCTTGGCGGCTCTCAGATCAACCATGAAACAATCCTGTCAAAAAGGGTAAGGCCTTGGGTGGAACGCGCCGCCCTTACAGTGGTTGTGGACGGGCATTCAAGACAGCGAACCTGGATGGCAGGGCCGTCGAGCAAGGCCTTGGCATCGTCAAGCCCGGCAAGGATGAGCGCCTGTTGCCGGTGCGCCATCATCGTGAAGATATCGACGCGGGCAGCAGTGCCTTCATCGACATCGTCTTCGAACAGGCTGGCGAGGAAGCTCGTTTCCGGCTTCAGATAAACGCGCGAGACCGAGTCCGGAGACAGTTTGGCCAGCCGGGCCGCTTCGGCAACGGCATCGTCGAGCGAGCCGAACGCATCGACCAGCCCGAGTTGACGTGCCGTCCCCCCGTCCCAGACCCGGCCTTGCGCAATCTCTCCGACCTTTTCGATCGGAATCTTGCGCGCGGTCGAAACGAGGCGAAGGAAGCGGGCATAAATGTCCTCGACGCCCGCCTGGAGGAAGGCATCGGCCGCTGCGTTGGTTCCGCCGAATAGGTCCGGCTGGCCGGAGAGCGGCGTCGTCTTCACGCCGTCCGCCGTCACACCATATTTGGCAAGCGTCGCCTCGAAGGTCGGGAGGATGCCGAAGACACCAATCGAACCGGTGATCGTCGAAGGTTCGGCAAAGACCTTGTCGGCCGCGCCCGTGACCCAATAGCCGCCCGAGGCCGCGACATTGCCCATCGACGCGACGACCGGCAGGCCCTGCGCCTTGGCCTCTGCCAAAGCGAGCCGGATCTTTTCGGCAGCCAGCGCCGAACCGCCGGGCGAATCGACCCGGACGACAAGCGCCTTCAACTCATGCTCGGCCAGCGCATCGGCGATGAGGTCGGAGATCGTGTCTCCCCCCGCTTCGCCCGCGGGGGCCTTGCCATCGACGATATCGCCCGCGATCGTGACGATCCCGATCTTCTTGCCCGAACGCGAGGCTGGGTGAGCCGCCACATAGTCCTTGAGCGCGCTGAAATGGAAATTGCCGGCCGGGCCGCGATCGTCGCGTCCGGCGATTGCCGCGACCCGCTTCCCGAAGGCGATCCGGTCCCCAAGCTTGTCGATCAGGCCGGCAGACAGCGCCGCCTGCGACAGGCTTCCGTGCGCGGCGGCCAGCCCGGCGATGGGATCGACAACGAAGCTCTCGATCCGTGCCTTGGGCCGGGCCTTTGCGACATTGTCCTTCCAGTTGCTCCAGAGCGCGCCGGCAAGCGCCTCATTGGCGGCCTTGGCTTCGGGAGATTGCTCGCTGCGCGTATAGGGTTCGACAAAGGACTTGTACTTGCCAACGCGATAGACATGGACGTTCACCGCCAGCCGGTCGAGCAACCCCTTGAAATAGAGACGCGAGCCGCCCGGGCCGGCAAAGGCCGCAGCCCCCATCGGATCGAGCCAGACTTCGCTGGCATGAGACGCCAGCAGGTAGGAATCATCCGAATAGCCTGTCGCATAGGCAAGCACCGGCTTGCCCGCGGCCTTCACCCGGTCAAGCGCGTCCCCGATATTTTCCATCGCCACCTGCCCACCGCCCGAAAAAACGTCGAGGTCGAGCACGACGGTCTTGATATCGTCATCCCTTTCCGCGGCCTTCAGCGCCTGGAGAATATCCGACAGCTGATATTGTTTCCCGACCGGCGACTGGCCGAAGAGAAGGTCGCGCGGATCGAGCGTTTCGCGTTGTTCGACGACGGGGCCGTCGAGCGCCAAGAGCAGCGCGCCATCCTTCCCGCCACGGGGATTGGGGTTCGAGGACAGGATCGCATAAAGCGCGCCGAAAAAGACGAGCATGGCCAACAGGACAAGCGCGTCCTTGATGCCGACAAGCAGCGCCCAAGCGCCTTTTACGAGTTTCATGACAACGCCTTTTACACAATCGGGTCTGACCAAGCGTTAGGCGAGGCCGCGTCGACTGTAAACCGAGCGCCGCCCTACCAGCGGATGAGCCGCGGCACGATCAACCGGCCGAGCAGCGCGCACAGCGCCACTGCCCCCGTGTACCAGAGGCCGACATAGAAGACGGTGATGCTGACGCAGTGCAGCCCATAGGCGAAGGCCCCGAAACTGCCCGAGGCCAGGCCGACGAGCCAGCCGATCCGGTTGAGCGCGGTCGGCGCGCCACGCCGCAGCCAGAGCGTCAACGCCGCGCCGATCATCAGCCCGCCGCCAAGGCTGATTGCAAGGCACCAGGGGCCATCGACCGAATAGAGCACTTCGAGCGGGAAGCCGCCACCCGTGATCGAAAGCGCAATGCTGGTCAGCGGAAAGAGCGAGGCCGCGGCCAGCGCCCAGCGCCAGCCGGTGCTGCTCTGCCCGACGCCCGGCCGCGCAGACGCGACGACCGCCGCTAGCGAGGCAAACCCGAGCACAAGCAGCATCCCTTCGCGCATCATGACGACCGGATGCGGGTTGCCCGCGACAATATCAGGGCGCAAGCCGAGCCACGCCGCCACGATCGCCGCGGCAACGGCAGCGGCACACAGCGCCATCATCGTGCCGCCACGCGGTTCGACCGGACGAACCGGTTGGAGGTCAGCGACCAGCGTTTCGATATCGATCGTCATCGTCATTCGCTTTCAATCAGCGCGGCGAGCTTCCTGAGCCCGCGATGGATATTGACCTTCACCAGAGGCTCGGACTGCCCGCTGCGCAGCGCGGCTTCGCTGATCGAATGGCCATCGATCTTCACCAGCCGGATGACATGCGCCTGCCGTTCGGGCAGGAATCCCAGCAAGCGGTCGAGGCTGATCCGGGCCGCGATCGATTCCTCATCATCGTCGCCAATCAGTTCATCGTGGAGTTCGTCCTCCTGCTGGCGATAGGTGCGGCGCAACTGATCGACCCAGCGATAACGCGCGATCGCGGCCAGCCAGGGAAGGAACGGTCGCGACGGATCATAGCTGGCGCGCTTGGCGTGCAGCGACGCCAGCGTTTCCTGCACCAGATCATCGACTTGTGCCGGCACGATGCGACCCGAAAAATAGCGCAGGAGCCAGCGCTGGCAGGCAACCAGCACCGTGCGATAGGCCATCGCGTCGCCAGCTTGGGCAAGCGCCATCAAACGCTGCAGGCTGGCCTCGTCGGTTCTCATGATCGCGTCACTCGCATTCCCTTGGTTCGCTGGAAAGAGTGAAAAGTTACAGGAGCACGCTCCCCCTATTCGTCATCCCGAACTTGTTTCGGGATCCATAAACTTCGAGGCCAACGAACACGCATCGATGCGTATGGATGCTGAAACAAGTTCAGCATGACGGCGGAGGGCATGCCGCTCGAACGGGAAATCGACTCAGGGGGATGACGAGGTCGGCAGAGATCGGCTATCCTGATCGGCTATGTCGGCCGAATCTGCCTCTTCTTCCGCAACCGGAACCGCCTGGCGCGACGAGTTTCGCGCCACGATGGTGCTTGCCGCGCCGCTGATCCTGTCCAACCTCACCATGGCGCTGATCCAGGCGACCGACGTGGTGCTGATGGGCTGGCTCGGGCCGCACGCGCTTGCCGCCTCGGCGCTCGGGCTCAACCTCGCCATGTCGATGACGATCTTCTGCATGGGGCTGGTGATCGCCGCCGCACCGCTGATGGCGGCCGAGCTTGGGCGCCGCTTCAATGCCGTGCGCGAGGTCCGCCGCAGCTTCCGCCAGTCGGTCTGGGTTGCGTGCGTTGCCGTGCTTCCGGCATGGGCGTTGCTGTGGAATACCGACGCGGTGCTGCTCGCGCTCGGCCAGAGCGAAGCGCTCGCGCGCACGGCGCAGCTTTTCATGCACGGCTATATGTGGAGCCTGCTGCCGTTCCTGATCTTCCAGGCGCTGCGCGGCTTCGTTTCCGCGCTCGAACGGCCGGGCTGGATCTTCACGATCAGCGCGGGCGGCGTCGTGCTGAACGCGCTGACCAGTTGGACGCTTATTTTCGGCCATTTCGGCCTGCCGGCGCTGGGCGTTTTCGGCGGCGGATTGGCGACGACCATTGTCTGGTCGATCATGGCTGCCGGGCTCGGGCTGGTCACTGCCCGCAATCCGGCCTTCCGCCGCTTCGACATATTCGGCCATTTCTGGCGGGCGGACCCGGCGCGATTTGCCGAGATTGTCCGCCTGGGCCTGCCCATTGCCTTCACACTGTGGTCCGAAGGCGCAGTGTTTGCTGCCGCCGTCGGGCTGATGGGTCTCATCGGCGAAGCCTCGGTTGCGGCCCATGCGGTTGCGCTGCAACTCGCGGCGTTGACCTTCATGGTACCTCTGGGGCTGGGCCAGGCGGCGACGGTGCGCGTTGGGCTGGGCTATGGCCGCCGCGATGCCGCCGCGATCCGCCGCGCCGGGTGGACGGCGTTCGTGCTTGGGACGGGCTTCATGACGATGATGGCGATCCTGATGTGGAGCATCCCGCGCCAGCTTGTCGACTTCTTCCTTGAGCCCACAGCCGCCAACGCGCCCGTTATCGACCTTGCAGTCCAGTTTCTGGGCGTGGCGGCCGCTTTCCAGATCTTCGACGGCGCGCAAGTGGTGGGCGCGGGCATGTTGCGCGGGTTGCAGGATACGCGCTGGCCAATGGTGTTTGCGGTCTTCGGCTATTGGGCGATCGGCATCGGCGTCGGCGCCTTCCTTGCCTTCCGGCTGCATTGGCAAGGCGTGGGTGTGTGGACCGGGCTTGCCGCCGGGCTGGCGACGGTCAGCCTGCTCATGCTTTGGCGCTGGACCTGGCGCGAGCGGCTCGGCCTGGTGGCGGGGCTTGGCAGAAGCTGAAAAGAATCCCCGAACGCGCTTGACGATGCCTTGCGCAATACCCATATGCGCCCCGTTGGCACTCACTGTGCGTGAGTGCTAATCAGCATTCTAGAGAAGAGGGAATAACCATGGCATTTCGTCCGTTGCACGATCGTGTGCTCGTTCGCCGCATTGAAGCCAATGAAAAGACGGCTGGCGGCATCATCATCCCCGACACCGCCAAGGAAAAGCCGCAGGAAGGCGAGATTGTCGCCGCCGGTACCGGCACCAAGGCCGAAGACGGCAAGGTTACGCCGCTCGATGTGAAGGCCGGCGACAAGATCCTTTTCGGCAAATGGTCGGGCACCGAAGTCAAGATCAACGGTGAAGACCTGCTGATCATGAAGGAATCGGACATTCTGGGCGTCATCGCCTGAACCGCACCCCCATCAAATTCTAACGAAGGAACAGACAAATGGCTGCGAAAGAAGTAAAATTTTCGCGTGACGCACGCGAACGCATCCTGCGCGGTGTGGATATCCTCGCCGATGCCGTGAAGGTGACGCTTGGCCCCAAGGGCCGCAACGTCGTGATCGACAAGAGCTTCGGTGCGCCCCGCATCACCAAGGACGGCGTCACCGTCGCCAAGGAAATCGAACTCAAGGACAAGTTCGAGAATATGGGCGCCCAGATGGTCCGCGAAGTCGCTTCGAAGACCAACGACATTGCAGGGGACGGCACCACCACTGCGACCGTTCTCGCCCAGGCGATCGTCCGCGAGGGCATGAAGTCGGTTGCGGCCGGCATGAACCCGATGGACCTGAAGCGCGGCATCGACCTCGCCGTGACCGCGGTCGTTGCAGACCTCGTGAAGCGCTCGAAGCCGGTTTCGGGCACTGCTGAAATCGCCCAGGTCGGCATCATTTCGGCGAACGGCGATACCGTCGTTGGCGAAAAGATCGCCGAAGCGATGGAAAAGGTCGGCAAGGAAGGCGTGATCACCGTCGAGGAAGCCAAGGGCCTCGATTTCGAACTCGATGTCGTCGAAGGCATGCAGTTCGACCGCGGCTATCTCTCGCCCTACTTCATCACCAATCCGGAAAAGATGCTCGTTGAACTCAACGACCCTTACATCCTGATCCACGAGAAGAAGCTTTCGAACCTTCAGGCGATGCTCCCGATCCTCGAAGCGGTTGTCCAGTCGGGCCGTCCGCTGCTGATCATCGCGGAAGACATCGAGGGCGAAGCGCTCGCAACGCTCGTCGTCAACAAGCTGCGCGGCGGCCTCAAGGTTGCGGCCGTCAAGGCACCGGGCTTCGGCGATCGTCGCAAGGCGATGCTCGAAGACATCGCGATCCTGACCAAGGGCGAGATGATCTCCGAAGATCTCGGCATCAAGCTCGAAACCGTTACCCTCGGCATGCTCGGCCAGGCCAAGCGCGTCTCGATCGACAAGGACAACACCACCATCGTCGATGGCGCTGGTGATGGCGCCGCGATCAAGGGCCGCGTCGAAGCGATCCGCCAGCAGATCGAGAACACCACCAGCGACTATGACAAGGAAAAGCTCCAGGAGCGTCTTGCCAAGCTCGCCGGCGGTGTTGCCGTGATCAAGGTCGGCGGTGCGACCGAAGTCGAAGTCAAGGAACGCAAGGACCGTGTCGACGATGCGCTGCACGCTACCCGCGCGGCTGTGGAAGAAGGCATCGTCCCCGGTGGCGGTACCGCGCTTCTCTATGCCACCAAGGCGCTCGCCGGCATGAAGGGCGTCAACGACGACCAGACCCGCGGCATCGATATCATCCGCAAGGCGATCGAAACGCCACTGCGCCAGATCGCCCAGAATGCGGGCGTTGACGGGGCCGTGGTTGCCGGCAACCTGCTGCGCGAAAATGACGAGACCCGCGGCTTCAACGCCTCGACCGACGTCTATGAGAATCTGGTTGCGGCCGGTGTGATCGATCCGACCAAGGTTGTGCGCACGGCGCTTCAGGATGCGGCCTCTGTTGCCGGCCTCCTGATCACGACCGAAGCCACGATTGCCGAAATGCCCGACGACAAGCCTGCCATGGCCGGCATGCCCGGCGGCGGCATGGGCGGCATGGGCGGCATGGATTTCTGATCCAGCCATCCAGCTTCACGCAAAGAAGGGGCCGGGGGGAAACCTCCGGCCTTTTTCTTGTGCGCGGCTATATCGAGAGCGCCCAATAGAAAGGGCCGCACTCCTTTCGGAGTACGGCCCTTCCCTAACCGGTTTTGCCCGAAGGCTAAACGAGTTTACTTCTTCGCAGCGTCCGCAGCAGCATCGACGGCGCTCTTGGCAGCGTCGGCAGCGGAGTCAACGGCGTTGCCGGCAGCGTCAGTAGCGTTGGTGGCAGCGTTCGTTGCAGCGTCGGCAGCGTTCATCGACGCGTCAGCAGCATTGTCGGCACCTTCAACAGCTTCCGAAGCCATCGTGTCGGCAGCGTTTGCAGCGGCATCGTCAGCCTTCTTGCTGCAAGCAGCAAGGCTCATCGAAGCGGCGAGTACAAGTGACAGAGCAATAGTCTTTTTCATGGGTAAATCCCTCCCGTTTAGGTCAACAAAGCGGCGGTCAGCGCGAAAGGCTATCACGCCCCCTCGGACCGGCGGGGTTTGTGACTAGCGATTCATTCATTTCTTGGCAATCAAGATTCTTCACGCGCGCGCGTCGATTGGTCGCACAGCCTGTTGGCGGCCAAAAAGCCAAAGATTGCGAGCATATTGACATATAAAGAATTCTTTATATGTTACTGCGATGCCCGCGTCGCTCGACATATTCCGCGCCCTTGCCGATCCGACACGGCTGCGAATCGTGGCACTTTTGCGCAAGATGGAGCTTTCCGTCGGGGAGCTTGCCCAGGTCTTGGGGCAGAGCCAGCCCCGCGTTTCGCGTCATGTGAAGATCTTGTGCGATGCCGGCATCGCCCTCCGCCGCAAGGAGGGAAGCTGGGCATTTCTCGCCCCCGGGGCTCCCGAGCGCGTCGATCCGCTCTTTCGCGCGCTCGATATCTGGCAGGCCGATGACGGCGAAGATCATTGGATCCTTGCCGATACGGCGCGGCTTGCCGCGGTCCACGCGGACCGGGCGGCGGCGGCCGAACGCTATTTTTCCGCCCATGCCGCGCAATGGGATGCGATCCGGTCGCTCCATGTTGCCGAAAGCGAAGTCGAGGCGGCAATGGCCACGGCGCTGGCCGAAGCGCCGCTCGGCCGGCTGGTCGATGTCGGAACGGGCACCGGGCGGATGATCGAACTGTTCGGCGGCGGCGCGCAATCGGCGATCGGGATAGACCGCAGCCCGGAAATGCTCCGGCTGGCGCGGGTCAAGCTCAACGGCCTCGATCTGCGATCGTGGGAGCTGCGTCAGGGGGACCTTGCTGCCCTGCCCGTCCCCGATGGCGGGGCGGATACCGTGATCCTGCACCAGGTGCTCCATTTCATTCCGGCCCCCGAAGGCGCGATTGCGGAACTGGCGCGGATCCTTTCGCCGACCGGCCGGTTGCTGATCGTCGATTTCGCGCCGCACGACCGCGAGGACCTGCGCGATCGCGACGCCCATGCGCGGCTCGGCTTTTCGGACGAGCAGATCGCCGGGTGGTTCGCGGCGGCCGGGCTCGAATGCGATCTTGTCGAAAATCTGAAGGGCGGGACGCTGACTGTTAAGCTGTGGCGCGCCCGGAAGCGCCCCGAAGCCCGCCTCAAGGTCATTGCCGCATGAATTTTACGCCCGAAGATGCCCGCCGCGCGCACGCCTCCCCCCTCTTTGCCGACCTGGCGGGCGATGCCGAGGTGAGTTTCGAATTTTTCCCGCCAAAAAGCGAGAAGATGGAAGAAACCCTTTGGGAAACGATGAAGACGCTCGAGCCGCTTGGGCCGCGCTTCGTTTCGGTCACCTATGGCGCGGGCGGATCGACGCGCGAGCGCACGCATGCGACGGTCGAACGCATCGTCCGCGAAACGGGCGTTCCCGCTGCCGCCCACCTCACCTGCGTCGATGCGACGCGGGATGAGATTGCCGAAGTCGCGCGCGCCTATTGGGAGGCAGGCGTTCGCCATATCGTGGCGCTGCGGGGCGATCCGCCCGTGCAGGGCACAAGGTTCGTGCCGCATCCGCAGGGCTATGCCGGGGCAGCAGAACTCGTCGCGGGCCTCAAGTCCGTCGCACCGTTCGAGATTTCGGTTGCATGTTACCCGGAAACGCACCCCGACGCGCAGAGCCCAGCCGCCGACCTCGACAATCTGAAGCGCAAGCTCGATGCCGGGGCGAGCCGTGCGATCACGCAATTCTTTTTCGAGCCCGAAACATTCTTCCGCTTCCGCGATCAGGCAGCCGCCGCCGGGATCGACGCGGAAATCACGCCGGGCATCATGCCGGTCAGCAATTTCGCCGCGATCCAGCGCATGTCCGCCATGTGCGGCACAACGGTTCCGCCCTGGCTGGCGCGGCTGTTCGAGGGACTCGACGAACATCCGGCCGCCCGCCAGCTTGTTGCGGCCACAGTGTCGGCCGAACTGTGCCGCAGGCTCTATGCAGGCGGCGTCCGGCAATTCCATTTCTACACGTTGAACCGGGCCGAACTCAGCTATGCCATCTGCCATTTGCTGGGACTGCGCCCGAAGGAGAAAGCCCAATGACACCGCGCGAAGCCCTGAAAGCAGCCGCTTCCAGCCGCATCCTCCTGACCGACGGCGCGTTCGGGACCGAGATCCAGAACTACAAGCTCGACGAGGCGGCCTATGCGGGCGCGCTCGGGCTTTCGCACGACCAGAAGGGCAATAACGACCTGCTGGCGCTGACCCGGCCCGATATTGTCGACGCCATTACCCGCGCCTATCTGGCGGCGGGCTCGGATATCGTTTCGACCAACACTTTTTCCGCGAACCGGATCAGCCAGGCCGATTATGGCGCGGAACATCTTGTCCGCGACATCAACCTCGCCTCGGCGCGGATCGCGCGCGCGGCGGCCGATGATGCGGCGAAAGACGGAAGGCCGCGCTTCGTGGCGGGCGCGATCGGGCCGACCAACAAGACGCTGTCGCTCTCGCCCGATGTCAACGATCCCGGCTTTCGCGAGATCGACTTTGACACTCTCAAAACCGTCTATCGCGAGCAGATCGACGCGCTCCTCGAAGGCGGGGTGGACTTTATCCTGATCGAGACGGTGTTCGACACGCTCAATGCCAAGGCGGGGATCATGGCCGCACTGGAAGCGCAGCAGGATCTGGGGCGCGACGTGCCGCTGATGCTCTCGATGACGCTGACCGACCTTTCGGGCCGTAATCTTTCGGGCCATACGGTCGAGGCCTTCTGGCACGCCGTGCGTCATGCCAGACCGGTGACGATCGGGCTCAACTGCTCGTTCGGGGCCGAACAGCTTCGCCCGCATGTCCGCACGCTTTCGCAGATCGCCGATACGCTGATCATGGTCTATCCCAATGCCGGCCTGCCCAACGACCTCGGGGCCTATGACGAAATGCCCGATGAGACCGCCGCGCTCGTCCGGGATTGGGCGGAGGACGGGCAGGTCAATATCCTCGGCGGATGCTGCGGCTCGACGCCCGCCCATATCGCCGCAATCGCAAAGGCGGTAGAAGGGCTTGCACCGCGCCAGCCCAAGGCGCCGCCGGTTGCCACGCGGCTGGCGGGTCTTGAACCGATGATATTGGCCGCCTGATTGAGTGACATGACCGAAAAGACCGCCACTTTCGTCAATATCGGCGAGCGCACCAACGTTACCGGATCGGCGGCGTTCAAGAAGCTGATCATGGCGGACGACTATGCCCGCGCAGTCGAGGTCGCGCGCCAGCAGGTGGAGAATGGCGCGCAGATCATCGATATCAACATGGACGAGGGGCTGCTCGACGCCGAAAAGGCAATGACGACGTTCCTGAAGCTGATTTCAGCCGAACCCGATATCGCGCGCGTGCCCTTCATGATCGACAGCTCGAAATGGAGCGTGATCGAGGCGGGGCTCAAATGCGTGTCGGGCAAGCCGATCGTCAATTCGATCAGCATGAAGGAAGGCGAGGCGCAATTCCTCGACCATGCCCGAAAGTGCATGGCCTATGGCGCGGCGGTGGTCGTCATGGCGTTCGATGAGAAGGGCCAGGCCGATACAAAGGCGCGCAAGGTCGAGATTTGCGAGCGCGCCTACGCGCTGCTGACCGGGATCGGTTTCCCCCCCGAGGACATCGTCTTCGACCCCAATATCTTCGCAATCGCGACAGGGATCGAGGAACACAACAATTACGCGGTCGACTTCATCGAGGCCACAAGGGAGATCAAGGCACGCTGCCCGCACGTCCATATTTCGGGCGGACTTTCCAACCTTTCCTTCAGCTTTCGCGGCAATGAGCCTGTCCGCCGGGCAATGCATTCGATCTTCCTCTACCATGCCATTCCGGCGGGGATGGACATGGGGATCGTCAATGCCGGGCAGCTCGACATCTATGACGCGATCGATCCCGAACTGCGCGAGGCGTGCGAGGATGTGATCCTCAACCGGCGCCCGGACGCGACCGAACGACTGGTGACGCTCGCCGACAAGTATCGCGGCACCGATGCCGTCGCCGAAAAGGCCGCCGAGGAGTGGCGCGGCTGGGAAGTCACCAAGCGGCTCGAACATGCGCTGGTCAAGGGCATCGACGCCTATATCGTCGAGGATACCGAGGAAGCGCGCCTCTCCGCCGCCCGGCCCATCGAAGTGATCGAAGGCCCGCTGATGGACGGGATGAATGTCGTCGGAGACCTGTTCGGCTCGGGCAAGATGTTCCTGCCTCAGGTCGTGAAGTCCGCGCGGGTGATGAAAAAGGCCGTCGCGCACCTCATTCCCTATATCGAGGCCGCAAAGGAAAAGGGCGCGCGGCCAAAGGGCCGGATCGTCATGGCAACGGTCAAGGGCGACGTCCACGATATCGGCAAGAACATCGTCGGCGTCGTGCTTCAGTGCAATGGCTATGAAGTGATCGACCTTGGGGTGATGGTGCCCTGGTCGGACATTCTCAAATCGGCGAACGACAATGATGCGGACATCATCGGCCTGTCCGGCCTGATCACCCCGTCGCTCGATGAAATGGTGACCGTCGCCGAGGAAATGCAGCGTGCCGGGCTGACCATCCCGTTGCTGATCGGCGGCGCGACGACCTCGAAGGTCCACACCGCGCTCCGCATCGATCCGGCCTATAAGGGCCCGGTCATACATGTTCTCGACGCGAGCCGGGCAGTCGGCGTTGCCTCGACCCTGCTTTCCGACACGCAGCGCGACGGCTTCGTCGAGACGACCGCCGCCGAGTACCAGCATGTCCGCGACGTGCGCGAAGGCAAGGGGCAGAATCCGCTCGTGCCGATCGCCGATGCCCGCGCCAATGCGTTCAAGATCGACGAAGCGCACAAGCCCGGGCCGCCCGACCAGCCGGGCGTGCATGTGTTCGAGGATTGGGATCTGGCCGATATCCGGCAATATATAGACTGGACGCCGTTCTTCCGCGCCTGGGAACTGGCGGGCAATTATCCTGCGATTCTCGAAGACCCTGTCGTCGGCGAAAGCGCTTCTGGCCTGTTCGCCGATGCACAGGCTATGCTCGACCAGCTTGTCGCCGAAAAATGGTTCACCGCCAGGGGCGTGGCGGGCTTGTGGCCCTGCCGCCGCGAAGGTGATGACGTGATCCTTCATCTCGAGGATGAGAGCCATGTCCGCATCCCCTTCCTCCGTCAGCAGATCGCCAAGCGCGAGGGCCGGGCGAACATGTGCCTTGCCGATTTCATCAGCCATGATGGGGACTGGATCGGCGGCTTTGCCGTCGGAATCCACGGGATCGACGAACATATCGCGCGGTTCCGCGCGGCGCATGACGATTATTCGGACATCCTCCTGAAGGCGCTGGCCGATCGCTTTGCCGAAGCCTTTGCCGAAGCCTTGCATCGCCACGTTCGCACCACGCTTTGGGGCTATGCGCCGCACGAACAGCTGACCAATGACGCGCTGATCCGCGAGCAGTATCGCGGCATCCGCCCGGCGCCGGGCTATCCGGCCTGCCCCGATCACAGCCTCAAGCCGATCCTGTTCGACCTGCTCAACGCCACGGCGAACACCGGCATCACCCTGACCGAGAATTTCGCCATGCTGCCGACGGCGGCCGTCTCGGGCTTCTATTTCGCCCACCCGCAGGCCGAATATTTCGGTGTCGCCCGGATCGGCCCCGACCAGCGTGACGACTATGCCCAGCGGCGTGGTGTCGATATCGAAACCGCGACACGCTGGCTCCGGCCCAATCTCGATTGATCCCCGGCCCACCAGCGTCCCATTAGGCTTTTGTCAAAGTTTACTGCCTATTCACCCTGAGGATTACCGGGCCGCGTAAAGGCCCTGCAACTGGGTTAGGTTGAAATATGAGTGCATTTGGACGACGCAATGCGCCCGGCGGGCCGGGCGGGAACCGCCCAACCTTTGGGGTTGCGCGTCCGATGCAAGGTGGCGGCATCGCCCCGCAGCGCCCGGACGACATGGCCAATGGCGGCTCGCAATTCCCGCCGATAGGCTCGGTTCAGTTGCCCCCGGATGACGATCTGCCCGCGGCACCGGTCGAAAAGATGAGCGCAATGCAGCGGCTGAGCGAGCGCGAGAACGCGATCGATTTGCCGCAACAAAAGGCCGAAGGCTTCGAAGCCTCGGTTCACAAGATCAAGGAACAGGTGCTGCCGCGCCTGCTCGAACGCATCGACCCCGAAGCCGCCGCTACGCTGTCCAAGGACGAACTGGCCGAGGAATTCCGCCCGATTATCGGCGAAGTGCTGGCCGAGCTGAAACTGACGCTCAACCGGCGCGAACAGTTCGCGCTCGAAAAGGTGCTGGTCGACGAGCTTCTGGGCCTCGGCCCGCTCGAAGAGCTGCTGAACGATCCACTGATCTCCGACATCATGGTCAATGGCCCCGAGCAGACCTATATCGAAAAGAAGGGCAAGCTCGAGATCGCGCCGATCCAGTTCCGCGACGAAGCGCACCTATTCCAGATCGCGCAGCGCATCGTGAACCAGGTCGGCCGCCGCGTCGACCAGACCACGCCGCTGGCCGACGCCCGATTGAAGGACGGCTCCCGCGTCAACGTCATCGTGCCGCCGCTTTCGCTGCGCGGCACGGCTATCTCGATCCGTAAATTCTCCGCCAAGCCGATCACGCTCGACATGATGGCCAAGGGCGGATCGATGAACGAGAAAATGGCGACTGCACTGAAGATTGCGGGCGCCTGCCGGTTCAACATCGTCATCTCGGGCGGTACGGGTTCGGGCAAGACGACGATGCTCAACGCCTTGTCCAAGATGATCGATCCGGGCGAGCGCGTGCTGACGATCGAAGACGCCGCCGAACTCCGGCTGCAACAGCCGCACTGGCTACCGCTCGAAACCCGCCCGGCAAACCTCGAAGGCCAGGGCGCGATCACGATCCGCGACCTTGTGGTGAACGCACTGCGTATGCGCCCGGACCGCATCATCCTCGGCGAAATTCGCGGGAGCGAATGCTTCGACCTGCTCGCTGCGATGAACACCGGCCATGACGGTTCGATGTGCACGCTTCACTCCAACAGCCCGCGCGAGGCTTTGGGCCGTATGGAAAACATGGTCATGATGTCGGACATCAAGGTGCCCAAGGAAGCCATTTCGCGCCAGATCGCAGATTCGGTCGACCTGATCGTCCAGGTGAAGCGCCTGCGCGACGGTTCGCGCCGGGTGACCAACATCACCGAAGTGATCGGCATGGAAGGCCCCGTGATCGTCACCCAGGAGCTGTTCAAGTTCGAATATGTTTCCGAAGACGAGCATGGCAAGATCGTCGGCGAATACCGGTCGATGGGTCTGCGGCCCTATACGCTCGACAAGGCCAAGCAATATGGCTTCGATGCGCCGTTGCTCGAGGCCTGCCTTTAGGGCGCAGGCCCGGCGCTACCCGATGCAGGCGCCTTCCTTGACCACCGAATAGCCATCGGCCTTGGCCATGCAGGCATTGCTGAAGGTCTTGCGCCGATGGCCCTTGCCGCCGCACACCGGTGCATATTCCATCGTGCAGGCGACAGTCTGACCCGGAGAGCCAGGTCCGGGCATCGTTTCCATATTGGTGCAACCGCCAAGCGCCACAGCCGCGCCGAGCGCCCAGCCTGCCGAAATCATGCGCGTATTGAAATGAGCCATCGAACATCTCCTTGCACAGGGAATTGGCGCCCGATTTCCGCCACTTGCGAGCAGTGAAGGCAAGGCTATCGACATTCCATCCACGCTGCAACCCGGCCTGACGGGATTGCGTCTGCGGTGCTCAGGCGTATCAATGAGGAATGAGTCTCGATCCGACATTGCTTGCGCACGCGCTGGCCCGGCTGGCCGGTGGCGTCGAACTGCCCATCGAGCATCTCGGGCGGCTTTCGGGCGGCGCCAATATGGAAAGCTGGTCGTTCGACTGGGGCGGCGGCGGCTATGTCCTCAGACGCGCACCCTCATCCGAAATGATGGAGGGGCGCCCGTTCGGCCATGACGTCGAGGCCGCTATCGTCCGCGCGGCGCGCAAGGCCGGCGTGTCGGCGCCGGAGATCGTCGGCGAACTGGTCGCCAGCGACGGTTTGGGCAGCGGCTATGTCATGCGGCGGGTCGAGGCCGATGTCAGCCCGGCGAGGATTCTGGGCGACCCGCCTGCGTCGCTGGTGAGCGATATCGCGCGCGAACTGGCGCGGATTCACACAATCTCGCCTGCCGAATTTTCGCGCCTCCCGTCCGCCGACGCGGCGACGATGGTTGCCGACCTCAAGACGCGCTTTGCAGGCTATGGCGGCGACCGCCCGGTGCTGGCGCTGGCGATCAAATGGCTCGAGGATCATGTGCCGGAGCCGGTACCCGTCGTCTTCCTCCACGGCGATTTCCGCATGGGCAACCTGATGGCAAATGCGAACGGGCTTGCGGCGGTCCTCGACTGGGAGCTTTGCCATCTGGGGGACCGGCACCAGGACCTTGCCTTTGGCTGCATCAACAGCTGGCGCTTCGGCCATATCGACCGGCCCGCCTTTGGCGCGGGCGATCTGGTGGACTTCTGGGCGGCCTATGAAGCCGAAAGCGGTGTTGCCGTCGATCCCGCACGCTTCCGCTTCTGGCTGGTCTATTCCTGTGCCTGGTGGGGACTGTGCTGCCTGCAGATGGCGGAGATCTGGCGGACCGGGCTCGACAAGACGCTCGAACGCGCGGTGATCGGTCGGCGCGCTTCCGAAACCGAGGTCGACCTTCTGATGCTGCTTGAGGAGGACGCGCCCGAAACCCAGCGGCTGCCCATCCGCCTCGACGAGTCACCCGAGCCAAGACGGCAAGGAGAGCCCAGCACGGTCGAAATGATCGAGGCCCTGACGGACTGGCTGGAAAAGGACATCAAGCCCAAGGCCGAGGGCCGAGACCGCTTCATGACGGCTGTCGCGCTGAACGCGCTCGGGATGCTGCACCGCGAGGCCAGCGCCCCGTCGGCAATCCACGACAAGGCGCTCGCCGACGACCTGCTGGCCGGCCGCCTGACGCTTTCGACCCCGGGCCTCCTGGCGAAGCTCAAAAAGGCGGCACTCGCCAAGCTGGCGGCCGACCAGCCCAAATATTCGGCACTTGCCGCCGCAATTCGGAAATGGAGTATATAATGGCGTTGCAACCAGTTCAGTATCAGGTCGATGGTGTCGCACTCACGGGCTATCTTGCCGACGGATCGGGCGGCAGGGCTGCGCCGGGCATTCTTGTCGCGCACGAAGGCGGGGGTCTGTCCGACCACGCGAAGCGCAAGGCAAGCCGGCTTGCCGAACTTGGCTACGTTGCCTTCGCGCTCGACATGTACGGCAAGACGGCGACGACGCCTGAAGAAGCCGCGCCGCTTTTTCAGGGCATGATGAGCGACGGAGAGGCCTTGCGCCGCCGCGCGCTGGCGGGGCTCGATGTTCTCCGCAACGCACCGAATGTCGATCCGAACAGGCTCGGCGCGATCGGCTTCTGTTTCGGCGGCGTCGTGGCGATGGAGCTTGCGCGCGCGGACGCGCCGATCCGCTGCGCCATCGGTTTTCACCCCAGTTTCAAACGGCCGTCGCCTTCGCCGGACGGCCCCATTTCCGCACGCGTGCTGATGATTATCGGCGATGCCGATCCGATCGTCCCGGTCGAAGACCGCGCTGCTTTTGCCGCCGAGATGAAAGCGGCGGGCGCCGACTGGCAGCTCCACGTCTTCGGCGGAGTCGGGCACAGCTTCACCAACCCCGCGGTCGATGCGCTGAACTTTCCCGGCTTTGCCTATGATGCGATCGCGGACAGGCGATCCTGGGCGGTGATGCTGAATCTTCTCGAGGAAGTTTTCTAAGCCGCGAAAATACCGAAAGAAATGATTGGAGAGAGACATGCTGTTCGAAATCCCGGCGGAGATTACCGCCTACCTTGCCGAGCTTGACGATTTCATCGAACGCGAGATCAAGCCGATCGAGCAGCGCGACGACAATATCCGCTTCTTCGACCACCGCCGCGAAAATGCCCGCACCGACTGGGACAATGACGGCCATCCTCGCGCCGATTGGTGGGCGCTGCTTGCCGAGATGCGGGCCGTGGCCGACAAGGCGGGGCATTATCGCTATGCCATCCCGAAGGAATATGGCGGGAAGAACGGCTCCAATCTCGCGATGGCGGCGATCCGCTATCATCTCGCGGCCAAGGGCCTGGGTCTCCACAACGACCTGCAGAACGAAAGCTCGATCGTGGGCAATCTCGTCCAGGTGCTGATGCTCCGTGATTTCGGGACGGAGCAGCAGCAGCGCGATTTCATACCGCAGATGCTTGCCGGCAAGATGGGCTGGAGCTTCGGGCTGACCGAGGAGCATCACGGATCCGACGCGACGCATATGGATACGCGTGCCGTGCCCGAGATGCGCGACGGTGTTCCGGGATACCTCATCAACGGCAACAAGATGTGGACGACCGGTCTGCCCTATACCAGCCACGTCATGACCTTTGCCCGCACCAATGGCGAAGACGGGAAAGCGCGCGGCATTACCTGCTTCGTCGTGCCGAGCGATGCGCCGGGGTTCGAGGTCGGCGAATATATGTGGACGTTCAACATGCCGACCGACCACCCCAAGGTGAAATACACCAATGTCTGGGTGCCCGAGAGCGCGATCCTTGGGAAGCTGGACGAGGGCCTCGCGGTCGCCCAGCATTTCGTTCACGAAAACCGCATCCGCCAGGCGGCGAGTTCGCTGGGCGCGGCGCAATATTGCATCGACGAGGCGGTGAAATATGCGCGCGAGCGCAAGCCCTTCGGCAAGGCGCTGGCCGTCAACCAGGCCATCCAGTTTCCGCTTGTCGAACTGGCGACCGACGCGGAGATGCTTCGCCTGCTGATCCTGAAGACAGCCGCCGAGATGGACACGATGACCAAGCCGGAAGTCGCGATCCGCCTTTCCGACAAGGTCAGCATGTGCAACTACAAGGCGAACCGGCTGGTCTGCAACGCAGCCGATTTCGCGATGCAGGTGCATGGCGGGATGGGCTATTCGCGGCACAAGCCGTTCGAGCACATCTACCGCCATCACCGGCGCTATCGCATCACCGAAGGCGCCGAGGAAATCCAGATGCGCAAAGTGGCGGGGCACCTGTTCGGGTTCATGGGGTAGAAATATGGGTTCGCGCGAAGCCGCGAAGGCGCGAAGGCGATCGTGTCAGGACGCGGCTGATCGTCTTGATGCCGTCCCCGGACGGCGTGCGCCTTCTGGCTGCGCCCGCTTCTTCGCGCCTTCGCGGCTTCGCGCGAACCGTATCCGCCTGCCATGAAGACGCTGCTTATCGTCTGGCATTCGCTGACCGGCGGAAGCGAACAGATGGCGCGGGCGGCAGCGAAGGCGGGCGATGAAGTCTCCATAACCCTCAAGCCCGCGCGCGAGGCGGGGCCCGAAGACCTGCTGGCGGCGGACGGCTATCTCTTCGCCTGCCCGGAAAACCTGGCCAGCATGGCGGGCGTCATGAAGGATTTTTTCGACCGGACTTATTATCCGGTGTTGGGCCGGATCGAAGCCAGGCCCTATGCGGCAATGATCTGCGCGGGCTCCGACGGCGAAGGCGCCGCCCGCCAGATCGCGCGGATCGCGACCGGCTGGCGGCTGAA
>Ga0209023_10001572_pt1 | contig 30265 bp, 29 predicted proteins | sample LakOneMetagenome_FD_187468 | JGI IMG/M metagenome (GOLD analysis project Ga0209023, IMG submission 187468) | Freshwater and sediment microbial communities from Lake Erie, Canada (SPAdes) (version 2) | ecosystem: Environmental > Aquatic > Freshwater > Lentic | place: Lake Erie, Canada...
GCCGCGGGCGTCACCACTTTTTTCCCAGCAGATCCTTCAGCGCGACGTTGTCCAGCATCGAGTCCGCCAGCATCCGCTTCAGCTTGGCGTTCTCGTCTTCCAGCGCCTTCAAACGCCGGGCTTCCGACACGTCCATGCCGCCATACTTGGCCTTCCACTTGTAGAAGGTCGGCGAGCTCAGACCGTGCTTCCTGCACAGATCCGCCACCGGAATACCGGCCTCCTGCTCGCGCAGGATCCCGATGATCTGCTCTTCCGTGAACCGTAATCGCTTCATTCTGTCCGTCCTTTCGAGGGGCGGACTCTAGCTATTCCTGGAGGAGTTTCAGGGGGTCACGTCAAGACATTTGTGAAGTATCCCTCGATCATCGCCCGCGCCGCAGGTCTCGCATCCGAGATCTGACTGGCGGAATTCGAGCAGGAACCGCAGATGATGGTCGCGCTGAGTGCGCCCGTGAGCTTCGGCAACCGCACTCTCATCCTCTTCGCATCGAAGTGGCTCCCTATCCCTTGACGAACGTCATCATATGGCGTCCGGAAGTTTAGTTCCCTAGCTTCACAAGCAAGGCTCAGGAGGGCGGCGGTGTCTAATCAAACGCATTGGGAAACCGTTTATCTGAACAAGGCGGTGGAAGAGGTCAGCTGGTATCGACCCCATCTTTAGGTTTCGCTACGGCTCATTGCAGACTCTGCGCCATCCGCCAGCAGCGCGATCATTGACGTGGGCGGCGGAGAAGCGACGCTGGTCGATGATCTCGTCGCGCAGGGCTACAGCGACGTCACGGTCCTCGACATCTCCCCGGCGGCGATTGACGTGGCGAAGTCCCGTCTGGGTATGTCCGCCGCCGCGGTGCATTGGATCACCGGCGACAATACGGCTGTTGAGCTGGAACCGGCTCGCTACGATGTCTGGCACGACCGGGCCGTCTTCCACTTCCTGACCAGCGCAGGCGACAGAGCCGCATATGTTCGGCAGATCGCCCGCTCTGTCAGGCCCGGGGGCCACGTGATTGTCGCGGCGTTCGGGCCGGACGGTCCGGACAAGTGCAGCGGCCTGGACGTAGTCCGCTACGACGCCGAACATCTTCACGGCGAGTTTGGGCCGAAGTTCCGTCTCCTGGACAGCGTTAGGGAGTTGCACGAGACGCATTGGGGTACGCATCAGCAGTTCATGTATTGCCTCTGTCGGATGGAGTGAGAGGCCAACCCGCCCCAGCGCGCCGCTTCGGCCCTGATCGGACTGAACGCCAGCGGCAAGGCCCCGGCCCTCGCCGTGCCGGTCGAGATGACGGTGCTCCAGTTCCACCCTTGTTCGCCGCCCGCCTTCGGCGATAAGACGAACCTCCCCCACGTCGCTCGATCACGCCCGATCTGTCTCTCGATATGCCAGCGCGGGGAGCTAAAAGCGCTATGTCGCTCGTCGTTTTCAAACCGCGCAAGCCCTCGACAGCCGAACACAGCCGCGGGCGGAGGCGCAGGGCCTCGGCGTCAAACGCGGAGATCGGTTCACATGGAGAGCTCATCATTTCACCCGTTCATCACCGCCCCCAGTTGAGGCTGGCCGGAGCAAGTTCACAGGAACGGCGCGCCCCATCAAAGGCGTGATACAAGTGAAGATTGATGTCGCCTGAGGACGACGAGATGCCTTCTACGAGCCCTTCTGCACGGCCAGCGCCGCGTTGACTCCCTGAGCCAAGTCCTCTGCGGGTCCCTTGCCCCAATAGTGGACGAAATAGAACGCGGGGGTCTCCCCAATCATGTGATTGTGCAAAGCCACGACATGGATGTCTCCGGCCCGTAACGACCGGAGCACCGGCTGCACCTCCTCAGCGGTCATGATGAAGTCCCCGGCCACAGTCGCCATCGCGGTGCTTCCGGAGAAGGCCGCCCACGTCGTCAATCCCATCGATCCTCCGACTTCGACGCCATGCATGCGACCCGTGCGCGGCAAGGTGAACTTGACCACGCCACCGTTCAGCTCGGGATCGACTTCGAAATAGCGCCGCAATGAAGCGACATCGAACTCTCCGGCAACGGTCGGGGTGGATCCAGGAAAGCGTCGTCGAGGTGTCGGCGTCTCCGCACGAACGGCTCGAATGGCGTCCCACACGGCCTTCACCCCGGTGGCCAGGTCGTGCGCCGGCCCCGTGCCGCCGACGTGCATGAAATAGACGGGCGGATCGTCGAAGATGAAGTGATTGTGAAGACCGGTGACCTCCAGGCCGGCGGCGAAGGCGGCGTCCATGGCGGCCGTGATCTCGTCCTCGAACACCACGGTGTCGCCCATCAGCATGACATGGTCGTCGCCGTGCGCTTTGAAAGCGGCCCAGGAACCCAAACCGGCGGCCGGCGCGAGGGGGGCGCCGTCCACTGTCACCGGGACGTCGGTTCGCGACCAGGCGATGCGCACGACACCGTCGGGAGCCACGGTCGCCTGTACGCCGGCCGCGGACGAGATGACCTCCCGCTTGTCGGATTGGGCAGCGCCCTTGGTCGCTATCGCCGTCGGCGATAGCGCCATGACTGCCAGGATCTGGACCATATGTCTGCGGTTCATCGCACGCTCCGTTTCGTAACTGATTATTCGATGCTTGGGGGACTTACGATAGTTGTAGTCGGCCACGCTTTAACTCGCCGGAGCGAAAAAGACCCAGCCCGCTAACCCGGCGGCGGCCAACGCGACCACGACGTTGAGCTTATTCTTCCATGTGTAGAGCAACGCCAAAGCGACCGCGAAGATAGACACGCCAATGATCAGATCCGGGACGCGCTGGGCTGTGACCGTCGCCAAGTCGATCGTCGTAGCGGCGATGAGGCCAACCACGCCGGCTGAGACGCCTGCCAAAAAGGCATGCAGCCGCTTGGCTTCCAGCACCGATTCCAAACGGTCGTAGAGGATCAGCGAAAATGCGAATGCCGGGAGGAATATTCCGACGGTCATGGCTACGGCGCCGAGCGGTCCGCCGCCGAAATAGCCGACGAAAGTTGCGAAGATGATCAGAGGCGCCGGCAGGATGCCCGACAGCGCCAAGCCATCCAGAAATTGGCCATCGTTCATCCAACCTTGACCCACGGCGTCGTTGCGAACGAACGGGATCGCGGTGTAGGCGCCGCCGAAAGTGAGGAGGCCGGCCTTCAAGCCGGAAACGAACAACAGCCAAACGGGCGCTTGGCCGGGGTCACCGATCGCCGTTTGGACCTCTGGCGTTGCGGCATCGGGCGCCAAGAGCATTACCAGAATCGTCAGAGCCGTCGCCCCGGCGGCGACAAGCGCAGCGAATACTCGCAGGCCGAGCGCCCATAGCGCGTAGATCGCCCCGGAGGCCGGAAGGGTGATCCAGAACGGAGCGCCGGCGAAGGCTGCCAGGCCGCAGATGATGGCGAGCATCCACAGGCGACCGTCCAGCAGGATATGCTTTCCGATCCGATGGACGGCGGCGACGATCAACGCGATCACCGCCGCCTGAATCCCCAGGAACGCCGCGCCGAGCGCTGTGTCGATCAGGGCGATACGGAAATAGAGCCATGACAGCGCCATCATGAGGAGAAAGCCGGGAAGCATGAAGCCCAGGCCAGCGAGGATGCCCCCGAGTCTTCCCTTGGCGCGCATCCCCAGGTGGACGCAGAGTTCGTGCGCCTCGGGGCCCGGCAGCACCTGCATCACTGCCAGCAGCCTGTTGAAGCGCTCGCTGGAGATCCAGCGCTCGTCGTCGACCAGTTCACGGCGCACCATGGCGATCTGTGCGACCGGACCGCCCCAGGCCAGCAAGCCGAACCTTAGAAACCGAATGAACAACTGCGCATGCGTCAGGTTGGGCGGCGCGGCCTCCGGGCGCGGTTCCGAGAGATCGACCGTCGTATTGATGTCCGTTCCGGCGCTCATGCCGCTAGGCCCGGAGTCGCGCCAGGGACCTCGTTCCGACCAGACCAACTTCCAGTTTCAGGTGACCAATCGCAGGCGACCCAGGTCATACCACCTCCTCAACTCGCTAGCTCGTTCACCTGTATCATTTGTGGTCATTGAATGATACACCTTGTATATGATTTCGTTCCCCGGCTCGCGCGCCCCGTGGCTGCTGTTGATCCACCAACTGCCCGCCAAGCCCGCCTATCTGCGCGTCAAAGTCTGGCGGCGGCTGCAGGCGATCGGGGCGACTCCGCTGAAGAACGCCGTTCACGCGCTACCGCTTCGCGACGACACGGCAGCTCTGTTCGACGACCTGCTGCGCGAGATCACCGAGGGCGGGGGTGAGGCCATCATTTTGGAGGCTGCGCTGGTCGGTGGCTTGGGAGACGCGGACGTGCGAGCCCTGTTCGATGCGGTTCGCGATTCCGATTACGAGGACCTCGCCCGCGAGGCGCGCACGATCGACGACGGGCAGGTCGCCCGCGAGATTGTTCGCCTGCGCGCGCGTCTGGCCGAAATCGCGGCCATCGACTATTTCGGCACCCACGGCCGGCAAGCTGCCGAAGCGGCGCTCGCAGACCTGGTGACGCGCTCGACGCGGCACCCTGACGTCAGTTCGACGTGTCAGGCGGTGATCGCGACCGCCGACCTGAGACAGCGGGTCTGGATCACCCGGCGCGGCATCCATGTCGATCGTATCGCGTCGGCCTGGCTGATCCAGCGCTTCATCGACCCCGAAGCGACTTTCAAGTTCGTCGACGGCCAAGGCTACGAGCCTGCCGCGGACGAACTCAGGTTTGACATGGCGAATGCCGAGTTCACCCACGAAGGCGAGCGCTGCACCTTCGAGACGCTGCTCGTGCGGACACAACTCGACAATGATACCGCGCTGGTCGCGATCGGCGAAATCATTCACGACCTCGACATCGCTGACAGCCGCTTCAATCGGCCGGAGACGGCCGGCCTGGGCGCCCTCATCGCCGGAATTTGCGCCCGAACGGATGATGACAACGAACGGCTGGCGGAGGGAACCGCCGCGCTTGAACAGTTTTACGCCTATTTCAGCAGAGGGCGAAAGGCGTGAACTGCGAGCTCTGCATGAAAGTTCTCGTAACAGGTTTGACCCAAGGAGGCCGAAGATTATGAACCTCGGTATTTTCTACTTTTCGCTCGCAAGCTTAGTTGTCTCACCGGGATCGGGCGTGACTCAAGATGTTCCGCCTTCCGCAACCGGCTCCGCCCTTTTGGAGCAATGCAGACGCGGGGCGCCCGAGTGCGGAGCCTATCTGCAGGGTATGCTCGATGAGTTGATCGTCCGTCGCGCCGTGTGCGGCGCCCCGAGATATGACCGTCAGCGTCTCCGCCAAGCTTATCTGCGCTGGGCCGAATCAGAGACTTATCTCAGAGACAAGCACATGGCGGCCGGAGCCAACGAGGCGTTGACTAAGGCGTGGCCCTGCGCTCGGCAGATCGATCCCAGCTCCAGCTGAGGGCCTGTTTGAGCCTGCCGACTTGGGCATGCTCGACACGGGCGTGGGCGGGATTATCGCCCTGATCTTCCTGCGGTCGGCAATCCGTGTATTGCGCGCGGCGTTGCCCGCGCGGCCGAGGGCTGGCGCGAGCTGATACACCGGTTCTGTTCGCGCCGTTAGCGGACCTTCCGAACGTCAAGAGCTGACACCAAGTAAGTTGATCAGCGCCAAGATTTCTTCTGACTACGGTTCGATCCCGCGAACGGGCGACTGAGCTTTGTCGAATAGCTCTGTCGCCCGTTCACTACTGCCAAAAACATGCCCAGCGTGGCTCGAGGCGCCCACTCGTTCTGACCGCAGGAGTCCAGTTCGTTGGCGGTGTGCAATCAGAAGAAAAGCGCAGTTTTGCGGCGTGAGGAGGTGATCGGTTTTCGGATCACGGATGGGTTCGCTAGCCATTACAGATACTCCTGGCGTTGAGATCGGGATGCGCCTGCGCGCAAGCACGCAGGCTGACGACGCCCGGCCGGGTCGGGGGATTGGGGGGAAGCCCGGCCAAGGCGACGATGGGGTCAAGGTAGCCCCCTCGCCTGTCGCCGTCCGCCTGGACCGGGAGAACTCAGTGTTCTCCAGTCCGGCGCCGCCGCTGGTCAGCCGACGGGCTAGACCTTCCCGGGGGCCCGCCCCTGGCAACCCCGTCACGAGCGGAAACCTGACACGGCGGCGCCGTGCGGACATCGCCCGAGCACCGGTCGCCAAGAAGGCTTCGGCGCGACAACACGAGACCAGAGACCGTCATGACGCTTCAGCGCCCCCGCTCCGCCCCGCCCCCCTCCTCAGCCCCGGCCGCCGCCTGGCTGGCGAAGGCGGGCGCGGTCGCCTACGTGATCTGGGGCCTGCTCCACGTTCAGGCGGCGTGGAAGGTCTACAGTCTCGGACAGCAGATGGCGGACGGCATGGAACGCGCGCGAGTTCTGCAGAACGCCTGGAACCTGCTCTGCTTCGCCCTGATAGCGATCGTAGCCGCGGTGGTCCTGAACTGGCGGAACAGTTCACGGGGCTGGTGGATCAACCTCGTGGCCGTGAGCGCCACCGATATCGGCTTCATCGCCGTCGTCCTGGCCCCGGGCTATATGCCGCTATTGGCGCTGCGATTGCTCAGGCCTTGGCCGAGCGCGGCGCGGACGTCGCCATCACCTACCAAAACTCCCCGCAGCGCGCGGACAGCGTCGTCGCTGCGATCCAGAAGGTCGGGCGCCGCGGCCTCGCCGTGAAGGCCGACAGCGCCGACACCGACGCCATCGAGAGCGCCGTAGCTGAGACGGTCAATGCGCTCGGCGGCTTGGACATCCTGGTCAATAGCGCGGCCATCGGACTAGCCGGTCCCGTCGCGGATCTGGACCTCGCTCAATTCCAGACCCTGATGGACGTGAATGTTCGCGGACCCGTCGCCTTTTCCAAGGCCGCGATCCCGCACCTCGGTCAGGGCGGGCGGATCATCTCGATCGGCTCCGCCTTGGGTGATCGGGTCCCCTTCCCTGGGGTGACGGCCTACGCCATGACGAAATCGGCTCTACTGTCCTTCACGCGCGGCCTTTCGCGGGAGCTTGGTCCGCTCGGCGTCACCGTGAACCTCGTCTCGCCAGGATCGACCGATACCGAGGCCAATCCGGCTGACGGCGAAGGCGCCGATTTTCAGCGCGGTCTGTCGTCCGTGGGACGCTATGCGGACCCGCGCGAAATCGCCGACGCCGTCGCCTTCCTGGCCAGCCCGGCGGCCAGCATGATCAACGGCACGGTTATAACGGTCGACGGCGGCGCGAACGCCTAGCCTGTCAAAGACGCCCGCATCGGCGCATTGCCGATGCGGGCGTTGACACGGGCGACGCCGTCGGTAGCGGCGCAGAGCAGCGGTTTATAACGTCGATCTGGCGTTGGAAGGCTCGCGGGTTCTGGGATCGAATCCCTACCGGTCGCTCCATGCCTCAAGGACTGAGAACGGCGCTTCACGACGTCTGCTTTGGAGCAGCAAGCAAGGCTGTGGCTTTCTGCGGCCAACCGAGCAGGCCGCGAAGCGTGATCCGATCATTCAGCAAACGGCGCGCGCTATCCGCCAAGCCGCCACCGTTAGGCTTCAGGGATCAGGGGTCCTTATTGACGCCGACCACACAGCTAACGGGATCCCTTTTCTACGCCGGTCCACACTTCAGCGCCTATCTCGCTACTTTCGAGACGGTATAACCACCTGATCGGCCAGCAGTCGGTCGAGCTTCAGGGCGACCGCGCCACCGTTCGCCAGCTACAGGATCAATCGCGCGTCGGTTGACCGCCCCATCGTTGATCCACCTACGCCCGGCCCCCCAGTCCGGGAGTTGATCGTCACCTGACCCCGGAGTTTCCATGACCAAGGCGTCTGATCTGTTCGTCGCATGCCTCGAACAGGAGGGTGTCGAATACGTATTCGGCGTGCCGGGCGAGGAGAATCTCGACCTTCTGGACAGCCTGTCCCGATCAAAACAGATCCGGCTGATCCTCACGCGCCACGAACAGGGCGCAGGATTCATGGCGGCGACCTATGGCCGGCACACGGGCAAGGTCGGCGTCTGCCTGGCGACGCTGGGTCCAGGCGCGACCAATCTCGTCACCACGGCCGCCTATGCGCAGCTGGGCGGCATGCCAATGATGATGATCACCGGCCAGAAGCCGATCAAGTCCTCCAAACAGGGACGATTCCAGATTCTGGATGTGGTCGACATGATGCGGCCGATCACCAAATACACGCATCAACTGGCCTCGGCCGACAACATCCCCGCCCGGGTGCGCGAGGCCGTGCGCCTGGCCCAGGAGGAAAAGCCCGGCGCGACGCATCTGGAACTGCCCGAAGACGTCGCCCGCGAACAGACCGACAACGGCCCGATCCCCGCGAGCCAGGTGCGCCGTCCCATTCCAGACCCCAAGTCGATCCAGATCGCGGCCGACCGGATTGCGCGGGCCAAATCCCCGCTTCTGATCGTCGGGGCGGGCGCCAACCGCAAGATGACCAGCCGGATGCTTACCGAGTTCGTCGAGAAAACCGGCATCCCCTTCATCACCACCCAACTGGGCAAAGGCGTCATCGACGAGCGCAATCCGAAATATCTCGGCTGCGCCGCTCTTTCGTCAGGCGACTTCGTTCATCGCGTCGTCGATGCGGCGGACGTCATCATCAATGTCGGCCATGATGTCATCGAGAAGCCGCCCTTCTTCATGACTGCCGAGGGTTGCGACGTGATCCACATCGGCTTCCGCACAGCCGAGGTGGATCCTGTCTATTTCCCCCAGATCGAGGTGGTCGGCGACATAGCCAACGCCATCTGGCAGCTGAAGGAAGCCCTTGACCCGCAGGCCGACTGGACATTCGCGGACATGGAGCGGTTCCGGCGCGCCGAGATCGCGCATTCCGCCGCCTCGGTGGGTGACACGCGCTATCCGGTCTATCCGCAATACCTGGTCGACCAGATCCGGCAGGTGATGCCGGACGACGGCATCGTCTGCCTCGACAACGGCGTCTACAAAATCTGGTTCACCCGGAACTACCCGGCCTACATGCCCAACACCATGCTGGTGGACAACGCGCTGGCCACCATGGGCGCCGGCCTGCCCTCGGCGATGGCGTCGGCCATGATCTGCCCGGGGCGAAAGGTCATGGCCGTCTGCGGCGACGGCGGCTTCATGATGAACAGCCAGGAGATGGAAACCGCCGTCAGGCTGGGGCTCAACCTGGTCGTTCTGGTTCTCAACGACAACAGTTACGGCATGATCCGCTGGAAACAGGCGCATATGGGTTTTGCCGACTGGGGTCTGACCTACGGCAATCCGGACTTCGTCAAATACGCCGAGTCCTACGGAGCACACGGGCACCGCGCGACCAGCGCGGAAGGCCTGCCAGACCTCTTGCGGGCCTGCCTCGATACGCCGGGCGTCCATCTGGTGGAGGTTCCGGTCGACTATGCCGACAACGACCGTATTCTGAACACTGACATTCGTGACCTGAGCGCCGCGCTCTAGGTCAACCGCCAGCCTATGCCGGAGCGATCCTTTGCCCTCCCTGAAGACGTCCTATCCGCTCTACCTGGCCAATGAGGCGCTGAGCCCGAACCAGGACCTCGAGGTCACCAACAAATACTCCGGCGAGGTGGCGACAAGGGTCGCCCTGGCCGACGCGGCGACGATCGACAAGGCCATCGGCGCGGCGGTTCAGGCCACGCGTCCGATGGCCGAGATGGCGGCCTACGAACGCCAGGCGGTCCTCGCCCATTGCGTGACTCGGTTCCAGGAACGGGCGGACGAACTGGCCTATGCCCTGTGCATCGAGGCCGGTAAGCCGATCCGGGACTCGCGCGGCGAGGTCAGCCGACTGATCGACACCTTCCGCATCGCGGCCGAGGAATCCGTGCGCATGACCGGCGAGGTCCAGCCGCTGGACATCTCCGCCCGCGCCAAAGGATATCAAGGCATGTGGAAGCGCGTTCCGATCGGCCCCTGCTCCTTCATCTCACCGTTCAACTTCCCTCTGAACCTTGCGGCGCACAAGATCGCCCCGGCGCTGGCCGTCGGCTGCCCCTTCGTGATGAAACCTGCGTCGAGGACGCCGCTGGGCGCCTTGATCATCGGCGAGGTGCTGGCCGAGACCGACCTTCCCAAAGGCGCTTTCTCCATCCTGCCGGCGACCCGCGACGGCGCGGATCTATTCACCACCGACGACCGGTTGAAGCTGCTTTCGTTCACGGGCTCGCCCGAGGTGGGCTGGGCCCTCAAGGCCAGATCCGGCAAGAAGAAGGTGGTGCTGGAGCTCGGCGGCAATGCTGCGGTGATCGTCGATCGCGATACCGATCTGGCGGACGCCACGGACCGGATCATCTTCGGGGCCTTTTACCAGTCGGGGCAGTCGTGCATCGGCGTGCAGCGCATCCTGATCCACGAGGACATCTACGAGGCCTTGCGGGACATGCTGGTCACCAAGGTCCGCGCGCTCGTCTCTGGCGATCCTCTGGACGAGAACGTCTTCATCGGCCCCATGATTGACGAGGGGGAGGCGCGCCGGCTTGAGAGCTGGATCGCCGAGGCTACCGCTGCGGGCGCGACCCTACTGTGCGGCGGCGGCCGTCAGGGCGCGATGTTGGAAGCGACGCTGCTGGAGGGCGTAGGTCGGGGCCTGAAGATCCGCGACGAGGAGGCGTTCGGGCCGGTCGCGATCCTGTCCCGTTTCTCCGATTTCGAGGTTGCGCTGGAAGAGGTCAACGACAGCCGGTTCGGCCTGCAGGCCGGTATCTTCACTCGCGACATCCACAAGGCGATGCGGGCCTGGGAGGTGCTGGAGGTCGGCGGCGTGCTCATCGGCGACGTTCCCAGCTATCGCGTGGACAACATGCCGTATGGCGGGGTCAAGGATTCAGGGCTGGGACGCGAGGGGGTCAAGTTCGCCATGGAAGACATGACCGAAATCCGCAACCTGGTGATCAGAAGGCACGGGTAGTCGCCATCGCTCCACATCCGGCGTTGAAGTCCGGAAGCCAGGGGCAGAGACGCTTTGGCCGACGACTGGATGATCGGATCGTGGCTGGCGGCCTCTTCGGATAAGCTCGCTCTTGCGACTCCGAAGTATGGTGGAGCGCATCACCATACGAGGACGGAACATGGGGCGGTTTACGTTGGCTGTCGAAGACATGCCTGAGGACCACTGGGATCTTCTGCTCGCTTTTACGGACCTTATCGAAACCGCGTTGCTCGAACCAAGCGTCAATCTCGAGCCCGCCTACGCATTTCTCCGGCGGCATTTTACGCGCGACACCGGTATGTCCGACCTTGTGCCAGACTTCGTCGAAGACAGCGCGGACCTGCCGGCGCTCACGCGATATCTGGCCAGAACTGGCCTTTCGATTGATGAGCAGATCGCCCACGTGCATGAGGCATTTGAACCCCTCGGCGAATACATGGAGCTCGTTTTTCGCCCGAGATCAACAAACTACGCTCGCACCTTTTGGCCCGACAAACCCAAAGACACGCCATTTGCACCCCTCCCAGGCAGTCTTCCTGTAGCGATCGAGCCAACTCCTTCTTCCTCAGAGGATGAGCCGTTCGATAACTTTGACATGCCGCTTACAGCGCGAGCGCAACGAGTGGTCCGGCTAGCGCCGATTGCTCTTGAAGGTCTGGAACGGCTGATCCGTGATCGGAGCATTCCGGGAGCCTCAAACGCATCTCAACCGCTTCTGTGGGAGGAGATCGACGCTCTCCACAGGCTCCATCGGGAACTCGGCGACCTGCTGCGTTTGGCCCGCGCAGGACGCCCTTTTGAAACCCAATGGGCTGCGGTTAGTGAGCTTTTCCAAGGCGTATTTCGTCTTGGAAAGGAAACTGGAGAACTCTTCGTCAATGGGCTCCCCCCGCTCGCGGCATCCGCCCTCCCCGCGCTAGGTACTTTAAAGGCGTGCGAGGCGATGCTCCATCTGGACACAACTTCTAGCGCGACCATTGCTGCGGGCGTGGTTGCCGGAACCTTTGCCTTGAAACCAGGAACGAAGAAAACATCGACCTAGGTGCGCGCTCATACGATCCGCATCCCCGGTCAGAACCGAAGACCAGGACTCGACTCGGCCTCCTCGCTTACTAAGAGATGATCCGGAAGCGGCCACGGCGTCGCGTGCCGGCCGATACGGTAGGGCGCCATCGACTCCGTCAGCGCCCAGGTCTCATTTCGATCCGTGGTCAGTTCAGGGCGCAAGTAGTTGGCGTATACCCAGCGGAAGCGCGGATTGTCGGGCGTGAACTGGTGGGCCTCTACCATGTTTCGAACGTGCCTGACGGTGTTCACGTCGCGTCCGCCCATGGTCTCGACGCCGACGTGGACGACACCAGGCCGGTCGGCCGGCAGCTGCCGCTCGGCCTTCGCAACCACCTGCCGGAAGTGCTTGGCCTTGTGCCGGATGGCGGCGGGCGAGGAACTTGTCCAGGTCACAACGCTCACACGGTAGATGGTATGGGCGTAGATTGGCCGCTTCTTCGCCGGGCGCCACCGGGCCGAGAAGCTGTGGTCGGCTTCGTGATCGTAGTTGCCGGAGACCAGTTCGATCATCCGGCTCGACCCGTAGAACACGTCGTCATGGGCCATGACCCGGCGCGCCAGATGCCAGGTCGGCGCGGCGATCGCACCGTCCGAGACCTGATCGGACCAGACTGCCCGCTTTTCGCGAAGGGCCGTCTCCACCCGGTTTACGAGATAGTCGGGCGGGACGTCCTGAAGTTCGACCTTGAAGTCGATTGTCAGGATGAAGGACGTGTCCAGGCGCTCCCTCAGGCGATGGACGGGCGCAGCGAGCGCCAAGCCAAGCTGACGCTCTTTGATGGCGTAGGCCGATGGCATGAGGCGCTTGCATTCGATGGCCCAGCGACGAGTGCCCCGGGAGGCATGCAAGTCCGGGGTCGGCGGTCCGCCACGGATTTCTTGTACGAACCGGGTGTCCCAGCCATGCCTGTTCCAGGCTAGGGCGACCAGCAGTTCATAAATGCCGGGCTCGGGCTGGCGCCGATCGCCCGTCATCAGGCGCGCGGCCCGGTCCTCGGCACCCGGTATCGCCCGCAATCGCCCCAACTCCAGGCCGAGGCGCTTCAGGTAGGGAACAGACCGAACCATGGCGTCCGGCACGAAGCTCTCGCGGTTGGCGGCGAAGGCCTCGCCCTGGACGATCCACCACGCCGCGGCGTCGGATGGATCAAAGGGATCGGCGTGTTGGCCTCGCTTCCAAGCTTCGAGCGCCGACGCAAGGTGAGCGCGCTGGACCTCAAGCCGGCCCTCCATTTCACTGACCGGCACGAAGCCTTTCAGCCAATCGACCGCGGCGCGCACGTCTTCGTCACGCCAATCGTGGCCCGTGCGCGGCGCGATCCAGTTTGGGTCGGGGAAAGGCATAGCCCACCATCAACGTTAAAGCTGTGGCGGGGCAAGAGGCCTCTCGTTGGCGGAGGGTGAGTGGCCTGTTGCCTCCGGGCCGCGACCGTCTAACTGTCGGCTGGGAGCTGTAAGGGAGGGTGCTTAAGCGGCAATGATAGAGCAGCGGCTAGAACCTCATGGCCTGGCTCAGTCTCGCTGCCGTCTTGTTCGCCACAAGCTTCAGCGGATCATCGCTCAGGTGCGCGTAGATCTCGGTCGTCCTCGCCTGCTTATGGCCGAGAACCTTTCCGACGAGGAACAGTGACGCGCCATCCGCGATGGCGAAGCTCGCGAAACTGTGCCGGAGGTCATGGAGTCGGACGGTCGTTAATGACCGGACTTCGCGAAGGTCGCCGCCCAGGTCGTGGATCCGCCGATGCAGGATCGCATCCGCTCTTGCCTTGACCTTGGTCCACAGATTGGGGAGGCCGACGAAGTGGCCGTCTCCCTTCAGGGCGGGCAGCACCCAGGGCGATCCCGTGCCAAGCGCCGGCGTCGTGTCCCCCGAGTTGTGGCCCCTCGACGCCTCGGGAGCTCGGGTCTCGTCCCAACGACGCCGGAGCACCGCGATCGCATCGTCGGCCAGCGGCACGACCTTGGCCCCAGTCTTTGACTCGGGGAGGCGCAGGCAGCCCTTGGACCAGTCGACGAAGTCCCATTGCAGCGTCAGGATTTCCGATTTGCGGCACCCGGTCAGCATCAGCAGGCGCACCGAGTCGGCCATGACGGCGTAGCGCTCGTCCTCGCGCTCAAACTCCGCCAAGGCCTCGGCGAGCGCGGCAATTTCCCGCTCGGATAGGTATCGCTCCTTTCGGATCGTTTTGAACCTTTCGACGCCTTTGGTCGGGTTCTTCTGGAGATACTCGGCCTTAATCGCGAACTCGTAGACCGCCCCGAGCGTGATCACCGCCATCGCGGCCACGCGCTTGCCGCCCCTCACCTTCGACCGACGACGGTGTCCAAGCATGACGTTTCTGGCCGTCTTGCCCTGAGAGATGTCGAACTGCATCCGCGACACATCCATCGCGGTGACGTCGCGGGCGAGATGCCGGCCGAGCAGCGGCTTGATGTGGCAATCGAACATGATGCGGTTCGTCTCCCAGCTTGAGTCCTTCTTATTCGGCTTCAGCGCGGGTCCCTGCTCGAGATAGAGGTCGGTCAGCGCTTCCACGGTCAGCGCGTTCCTGTCGGCGACCTTCTGGGCTTGGGGATCGACCCCGTCCCTCACGTCCTGAAGTTTCTCGATCGCCCGGTCACGCGCCTCATCAAGACCATACCCTCCGTCGGCCTTGCCAAGGGTGAGCTTCCGGAACCGGCCTCCCAGTCGATAAAAGAGGACATAGCTGCGTCCGCCTCCGGGCCTGACGCGAACTCCAAAGCCTGTGACCTGGGTGTCCCACACGCAGAACTCGGCGGCTGCGGGTTCTAGGTTTTCAATCAGTTTCTTCGTCAGTTTCGGCATCGAACGGCCCAAAAAAGGTAGCGTATGGGTAGCAGAAAGTGCGATTTGCTACCTGTTTCCGCGATTTGCACATCGTACCGGAAAACAGGATTTCTACAATCTTTTCCGTAAGTTGGAACAGAATGAGATGACCTGAAAAGGCATGAAATAGGAACATTATCCTAATGGCATGCAAGAGGTCAGCGGTTCGACTCCGCTAAGCTCCACCATCGTCACCTCCGAGCACCGCAAGGTGTTCGGAGGGACGGCCATCCTCCCCCACATTTCGATCCGCAGAAGTCGCCAGTCGGCGCGCGACCAGGTGCCCGTCTCTCGTCCGATGACCGACGCGGCAGGCGGCTCGATCCGAACCTCCCGCCGCGATAGTCGCCGATCAGTTCTCGACTTCGGTCGATCCCTGGCGGAACTCTTCGGCCGGCACGAAGGCCGAGCCTTCTTCATCCAGCACCCAGACGCCGATCAGGGCGGGGTGATCCGGGGTGACGTCTTCGTCCAGCAGGTCGCCCTCATAGACGCCGACATTGCTGTAATCGAAATCCAGCAGCAGCTGATCGGCCATGTCGATCATTTCGTCGGCCATGCGGCGTGCATAGCCCACCGCCTCGCTGGCGTCGGAAAAGTCGTCCGTCAACGTGTTGACCTCTGCGGCCTCGCTGCCCTGAACGGCGCTGGTGGTGACGATGGTGAATGCGGACATGGTGATCTTTCTTAAGTCTAAGGACTTCACCTAGCCCGTTTGGCCCCGCAACACGTCGAAATTCGGTTGCGCCATCGACGCTATCGATCGGCCCCGCCCCGGTCGTTGCGCTTCGTCGCGCGATAGACCTTCTGCAGGCCGCCCAGCCGCCGACGTTCCGCAGCCTTGGCGATCCGTTCCGCCTTGTCCCCCGCCGCCGCCAGTTCCGACTTCAGCTTCTGGAAATGCGCCCAGCGCGATCCCTCCAGCGCGCCGTCCGCCAGGGCCGCCTGGACAGCGCATCCCGGCTCGCTCACATGGCCGCAGTTGGTGAAGCGGCACTCCTGCATCAGGTGTTCGATATCGTCGAAGACCGCTTCCACACCCTCTTCGGCGTCGATCAGGCCCACTTCGCGGATGCCGGGCGTGTCGATGATGAGACCGCCGCCGGGCAGCGGGATCAGCTGGCGGTGGCTGGTGGTATGGCGTCCCTGGTCGTCGGATGCGCGGATCGCCTGGGTCGCCATCCGATCCTCGTTCAGGAAGGCGTTGACCAGGGTGGACTTGCCGACACCCGACGAGCCGATCAGGACACAGGTCTCGCCCGGCTTCACCTGAAGACGCAGCGCCTCCAGGCCGACGCCTTCGCGCGCCGAGACGGTCAGGACCAGGGTCTGCGTCTCCAGCGCCGCCACCTGAGCGGCCTCGGCTTGGGGGTCGGCGCTGAGATCCGACTTCGTCAGAACGAGAACGGGCCGCGCTCCGCTGTCCATCGCGGCAGCCAGGAAACGCTGTATCCGGCGCGGATTCAGATCCGCATTCATTGAGGTGACGACGAAGGCCACGTCGATATTGGCCGCCAGGATCTGGGTTCGACGTACGCTGTCCGCCGCCCGCCGCACGAAGGCCGTGCGGCGAGGCAGGACGGCATGGATGGTGGCGGCGCCGTCCTGCGGGTTCGGCGACAGCGCCACCCAGTCGCCCACCGCAGGGGGCCCAGTCTCCTGGGCTTCGTGCCGCAGTCGGCCGGACGCCTTGGCCTGAAGCTCGCCCGCATCCGTGGCGACCAGATAGCCGTTGCGATGCTGGAGGATGACGCGGCCCGGCGTGTGACCGGCATGGGCATGCGGCGCAAACGCCATCGCCCAGACCTCGGACCATCCATACTGTTCGATCAAATCAACGGCATCCCTGTCGCTCGCGCTCCTCAGCCGGCTTGTGCTGAACACTGTCCCAAAGCCTTGCCAGTCGGCGGGGCCGCGAACAAGCATGCTCGCCGTCCCAGCGCCTCGGGAACGAAATGTCGGTCGGCGGCGCTCCGCTATCGAGACGATGTTCAGCGAGGAAACAGCGATGAGCGAGATCAAGGAAGGCATGGAAGTCATCGGAGCCGACGGCGTGCACGTCGGCGTCGTGGATCGGGTCGAGAGCGACCGAATCAAGCTGACTCGGCGCGAGAACACCGGCGCCCACGCCGATCACCACCATTATATCGAGAACGGCTTCGTCGCCGGCGTCGAGGGCGATAAGGTGCGCCTGTCGGCCAACGCCGATGTCGCCGTCACCCTTGAGGAAGAAGAGTCCGGCCGCCCGGTCGATCTCTGACCGAACGGCTGCGCGTGCCTAAAGCAGCGTGGCGGCCAGATTGACCGTCAGCGCCAGGATAACGGCGTTGAAGAACCAGGCGATCAGGCTGTGAAACGTCGCCAGGCCGCGCAGCTTGCGGCTGGAGATCTGCACATCGGCCGTCTGGTTCGCCACGCCGATGATCAGGGCGAAGTGTAGAAAGTCCCAGTAGTCCGCGTCCTCCTCACCCGGAAAGATCAGCCCGCCCTGATCACCCGTGCCGTCGTCACGCGGGGCGTAGAAGCCGTGGGCGTAATGCAGGGCGAAGATGATGTGCACGTACAGCCACGACAGGCCGACGGTGCACACTGAAAAGACCGCCTGCCCGACGGTCGGCTTGCCGTCGCTGGCCACCATGGCGAGGACGAGGACCACGACGCTGGCCACGGCCGCCGCCATGCTGAGCGGCAGGACCAGAACGCCCGCCTGATCCAGTTCCGCCGCGCGACGCCGCATCGCCTCCTGAGAACGCGCGCGGAAGATCCGCACAAAGGTGGCGACGAGAAAGGTCGCCACGCCCGCGTCCCAGCCGGCCGCCAGTCGCATCGGCCAGCCGACGCTGGCCGGCGCCAGCGCCGCCACGGCCGCCATGACCAGCAGCCCGAGCCATAGCGACAAATGCAGACGGAACAGGCGCGCGACAGATCCCATGCCTGCGAGATTGCGCATTCCTGACCGCACGTCCAGCGACCACGCGGCCGGCGAAGCGGCTACGACGAAATGGATTTCGTCTCATTGAGGGACACGTCTGTCGGCGACGTCATAGAAGTGTCGCTTATCGTTTCGGGGGAAACGCGAATGCTGGTGTCGATCGTGATCGGCGAGGTTCTTTATCTGGCGCATCGCTGTCGGCGGGCGCTGATCGCCTCGCCCGTGGTGCTGGTCGGTCTGTGGGCCGTGATGACCGTCATGCCGCACGGGTCGGTGCACTTGCCGAACTGACGACACGCCGTCGGCGGTCTTTCCAGGCGCCGGACCGAATCTGGCGTCCCAGGCGTTGTCAGGTGTGAACCCCACGCCGAGGACGCCCTGACCGACTTCACGCCATCACCCCAACGCATCCGCGTCATCGACCTGGAGACGGCCGGATCCGGCCCTCAGGACGTCTGCGAGATCGGCTGGCAGGACGTGGTGCGTGACGGGGCCGGCCCATGGCGTCTGGATGCGACGCGCGGCGCCCGTTTCGTAAATCCCGGCCGGCCGATTTCGCCCGACACCATGGCGGTCCACCACATTCTGGACGAGTGGCTTCAAGACGCCGGCTATTGGAAGGCCGTCGCGCCGCCCATCCTTCGTCCGGAAGCGGGCGTGATCGCCCTGGCGGCTCACCGGGCCAGCTTCGAGCAGCGGTATTGCACCCCTGCCCTGTCAGGCGGCGCAAAGTGGATCTGCACGTGGAAATGCGCCTTGCGGCTGTGGCCCGACCTGCCGCGCTTCTCCAACCAGATGCTGCGCTATCTGCGTCGACCCGAAGGTTTGGTGCATGAGCTCGGCCTGCCGGCGCATCGCGCCCTGCCCGACGCCTATGTCACCGCCCATCATCTGCGCGACATGCTGAACCAGACGACCGTCGAGCAGTTGCTGGCCTGGAGCCGCGAACCGGGACTGTTGCCCCGCGTGCCCGCGGGCCCCGAACGCGGCAAGGCGTGGAGCGCGGTCGATGCCGACCGCCTTCAGGTCCTGGCGTCGGGACGCGACATCGACATCGCCTTCACCGCCGCGACCGAGCTTCGCCGCCGCGGCCTGATGACGGAAACGACCGTCCGGACGTCGGATCAGAGACGGCTGCTCTAGCGCGCAAACACCAGCCAGAGCTGATGGCGACTGATCTGAAAAGAAAAGAAAATGGTGGACGCGACAGGGGACGCTCCTGCCACGCTTTCCGGTGAGCGTTCCGAAGCGTCTTGATCGTCGATGTCGTCCATGAGAGCGGCTCTGCGGGTGGTGATGAGAGAGTCGCCAAGGCTCTGATCGGACGGGGAGAAGGTCAACGTGTGGAAGCTGGATCACGTCGTCTTGGCGTCCGATGTTGACGCCGAGGAGCAGCGGCTCGCCGTGGTGCTGGCCGAGGCGGGCTACGATGTCGGGAAGCTGTCGCTGAACGCGCTGGCCCAGCAGGTTCTGGCCGAGCGAGCGAAGGCGGTAGTGATGTCTATCGGCATCGAGCCGTCGAACTGGCCGCACTATCCGCTCGGCAATGGCGGCGTCGAGGTGCGCTTCCAGTTCAGCCGTGAGGAAGATCAGGTGAACGCGAAGCTGGCTCTGGCTTAAGCCGGGATGCTCTCCATCGACCGTTTGATGGCGGTCACGGTCATGGGCGACGCACGATGCAGTCGGGCGGTGGCGCGGATGCCCTGACCGTCTCGCAACGATTTCCTGATCGCTTCCACACGGTCGTCAGGCATGGGCTTGCGACCGCTCCGCTTGGTCGTCCGACGCAACCCGGCGAGGATGCGCTCGCGGATCATGGACCTTTCGAACTCGGCGAACACCGACAGCATCTGGAACATCATCCGGCCGCTGGGCGTCGATGTGTCGAGGCCCTGCTGGTGCAGGTAGAGGTCCACGTTCTTGGACTGGATGTCGCTCAAGAAGCTCACGAGGTCTGGAAGGCTGCGGCCGAGGCGATCCACGCTCCACGTCGCGATCTGCTGAAAGTCTTTCCTCGCCACCCCTTTGAGCAGAGCGTCGTAGCCGGGGCGCCGGTCACGGCCCTTCACGCCCGAGATGCCTTCGTCGGTGAAGGTGGCGACGACCTCCCAGCCCTGACGCTCGGCGACGGTCAGCAGATCGCGCAATTGGTTCTCGACGGTCTGGTTCTTATCGGCTGTCGAGACGCGGGCGTAGATGGCGACACGCTTGGTCAGGAGTGTTCTCCGATTGCAGTTGGGAGAACGTCAGGGTCTCATGGATCGGCAGGTCGTCAACGAGATCGGCCCCGACCTATTCGCCGCAAAATCTGCGGTGAATAGCGACCGTAATCACCGCATAGGCGTCAGAGGGTCTTGACCATGCGGTAGTTGCGGAAGGTCTCGCCCCGGAGTTCGACGTCCTGCGCCTCGATCACCTCGAAGCCGTTGCGTTCGAAGAACGGGCGGGCGGTGATGCTGGCCTCGGTGAACAGCCGGTCGATGCCGTGTCGGTTCGCATGGTCATGGATGTGATCCAGCAGGGCACGCGCGACGCCTCGGCCTTGATGGTCAGCATGGACGAACATCATGTCGATGTGGCCGTCTGGCTCCAGATCGCTGAAGCCCGCGATTTCTCCGGCGACTTCCGCCACGAAGGTCGGTCGGCCGCCGAGGCGCGTTGCCCATTGATCTCGGTTCACGGCGACCGGCGCCCATGCGTCGATCTGGGTCGGGCTATAGTCCCGGCTGGCCACCTGCCTCACTGATCCGGCGAACAGGTCGATCAGCACATCGAGGTCTTCTGCGCGGTAAGCGCGGATGAGGATAGTGTCATTCATGGCGTCGCCTGATGTCGGAGGGGCGACGCCTTTAGCTGGGCGAGCGGATATCGTCCAAGGGCATGACGAACATCTGGCTGTAGCCTTGGTGGCCATCGCTCGTGGTGAAGACCACGAACTCCTCGCCCGCCTGTTCCGACGCCTCGCGCACGATGTCGCTGAACTCGTCGATGTGGTCGGGCTTGCCGATCAGCGTGAAGCCATCCCGCTCGACTTTCACGTCGTAAGCAGGGGAGCCGCGCTTCAGCTTGTCGAGGAGCCGTCCCATCGCGCGAAGAAAAACACCGGTCATTTTGACGGTCAAGCGGAGCGGTGTTCCGGCAATCAGATGGTGTCGGGCACAATATATCGACTACGCCAGCAGTGGGTTTGCGGGCCGTGAAACACAGCGATTTCCACCCCTGTTTTCGAGAACGGTCATGGCGGGATTCAAGCGATCTTCCAGACCAATCTGGCGGCGGCACCATCGGGCACGGGGAGGAGGAGTTTCCCCCTTTATCGGCTCTCCTAATAAGACCTCTATTAGCAAGTCCGTTAACGGGGGAAGTTTGGCGGGGAGACACAGTGGTCGCTCCGCTCCTCCCAGAAAACTCTCTTACCACGTCGATTAATATGCCGCCGCCAGTTCTCGACGGTTATAAGTAAGGATAGGTGGCGGACACCGTTGGAGGTCATGTTCCAACGAGGATCAGCAGGTCGATCACGTCCGTCACTACAACCCTGACCTGACACGACCTTCAATGAACATCTACGAACCCATGTGGGCGAAGTATTATGCCCCCAAGCTGTCAGCGCGCGAGATCAATCAGTTCCGCCGAGCAGAGATGCGAGACCCATCGCTTCTCCTGACCGAAGTCATCCAACCCCAATCTTTCGATCCTGCGAACCGTCGCTACATGGCTGTCGCAAACCGGAAAAAGGTCAACGGCAGAAATCACTTCCTGCGGGCCGCACTGGAAGAAGGTCGAGCAGAATGGGAACTGCAATGCCTCTTCACGAACGCTTTGCAGATGTCCTTCCCGTGGGAGGACGACTTCAGCCATCCATCAGACCGCGTGGATATCGCCCGCAATCACATCCTCACCATCGAATTCGATTCGATGAGCCTTCCATTCTTCAAGCAGCAGCTTTCTTGGTTCCGGTTCGAAAAGAAGCCGACCGACAGCCCCATCGGCAAATTCGTTCGGTATCTGCGAGCGAAATACGCCGACTTCGCGGGCCTGAACGTCACCTATTCCGGCAACAAGAGCTTCCACTACCACTTCGCCGTCGAGACTTCCTTGGTCGCTGGTGCGGTGCCAGAGCCGTCGAGCGCACGGATCGGCTTCGAGAAGGCATGGGACCGTCTTCGAGACGAGTTCATCAATTCCACCGATCTCATGGTGCCCTCAACAGAACGACCGGATCAGAGCTTGCGCGAGCCGGAAATGTATCGGCGCCTCCCCAACGGCATGCGTCTGAACGACAAGGAAGAACACTTTTTTGGAGTGCCGGTTGGCGATGTGCTGATGCAGGTCGTGATGTGGGAGCACCTGACCCTCCAGCGAAGCCGGGGCGGTAGTCGGACACTTCTTCAACCCGCCGATTTCGCTATGGCGGCTCCAACATCTGCCACCGCATCTCGGGCGAGCGGCACGCCGATTCAAACATCTATTCAGCCGGGCGAGGAGGCATACTGCGCCGCCAAGCTGGAGGCGATCTTCAACGGGGTCGAAGCTTGGCCGAGATTTGCGGGCTTCGACCGTTCGCAGGGCGATCTGCGGGCGCAGTTCTTCAACTCGCCCGGCGATAAAAACCCGACGTCGATGATGCGGACAGATTTCGCGACCGTGTTGGTTCAAGGGGCCAACCCCTTGGGTCTCACGAACGTCGAACATTCGGGAGGCGTGCTTATGCCCCGACTTCCGCGCCCATTCGGCGAGATGATGGAACTCTGGTCCGAAGAGCACCGGGAGCGTCAACTTCGCCCCGGCGGTCGGGTGCGGGCGCCGGTTGAACAGCAGTTCGCAGACTCTGCCACGACCAAGGTCGCTGCCACCAGCGCGCTCGGCGAGGTGATCAACGACCTCATTCCCAGCAAGATCAACCGACCGGGCGTCGATCTGCTGTGTGCGCCAGAGGGCATTAGCAAGTCGGGCACCTTGCTCGTGAACCTGCCTCGATATCACCGGCTTCTCTCCGGCCATGGTTTGCCATCGCGGATGATGTTCGCGTCTCCGACCTACGACGGAGCGGAGGAAAAGGCTCAAGCTTTCGAGAACGCGATGAGGGCCGCCGACAAAAACCATTTCGCCGCTGTCGTGCTGCCTTCCTTCTCCAGAATCTATGAGGAGGAATTCGGCGGACGTGGAGGGAACTTCATCACTCACACCGCAGCCGCCGAGATGGGCTTTTCATCTCGGTTCGATGCAATCCGAAAACACCAACCCCAGATCATGGAGCACATTCGGAAACGCTATGCGGCCTTGCACTCCTCTTACGAGGGGCGTCACCCCGTCTTCTTCACCGTCCATCCGGTGGCTCAATCGTGGGGCAGCGGCCCTGACAGCCGTTTGATGCTCTCGCCGACCTTTTGGGAAAACCCTACAGAACGCGGCGCGCTTCGGTCAGGGCTGATGGAAGATACTCGGCTGGGCTTCCTCATCCACGACGAGATCGACGCCGCGAGCATCGTCGATTTGCAACCTGCCGAGACAGTCGCGACGGTGCGCGCGTTGGCTGAAGGTGCTGGCTGGACATCGAAGACGACGAAGGCGACGAAGTTCAAAGATCATCATCGGTTTATGGGGCAGCTTCTACTTTCACAGTTCGTGTCTTTCGAGGAAGCATGCCGCATGGCCGAGGTGAGGGAGACGGACTGGGAAGTCATCGCGGCGCATCCGGCCGGTGAGTATGGTCCGCGCTCAAACGGCTTCGAGAATATCTACGATCAGGCGGAAGAGCGTCACTGGTGCGTGCGCCCCCACAAATGGGCCAACATCGCTGCCCACAAGACGCTTATCCTCACGACGGAGGCGGTGCCTGTCGCTTTGGCCGAACAAGCCGGTCAGTGGGACATCACCACTCTCGACACTCCCCTCATCGAGAAAGATCGGGTGGAAACGCTCCCATTGCGGTCTTTGAAGTCATCGACGGCCGCCCAGCACGTCGCTGATAGAGTGCAGGATGCTAAAGCAGCCGGATGCGAGCTTTTCGCGATTGGCAACAAGCTCGACCCGTTCGAAAATACGCGCTCGCATATTGCAGCGAAGGGTTCGAACGAACTCATCGGGAAGGACATCATCCAAACGATGACGCTGATGACCCCAGATGAATATGCGCGCTATCAGGCCCTCAATGCGTGGACCGGCCGAGGTGACCTCGCCCGCCTCAAGCACATCGACGACATCAACCAATCCGCCGGGCGCAACCTCGGCTTCCGCGCGCCTCAAGCCGGGCCAAAGCCCAGCCACACGCTGCTGATCAACCGACGCCTGTTCGATTGCCTCGTTCCGCTGTTCAGCCACCTTCGCTACGATCTCGTCGATGCGACGGCGGCCCAGTCGCGGAAGAATGCTCGGAAACGCGGCCAGAAGGTTCTGCATCCGCTCCTGACCAGTGGAAGCCGTCAACTCCAACGAGTTAGAACTGCACTGACCGACCTCGCCGCCTGACTTCGCGGGACTATGACGGCAAACCTTCCTTGTCGATTAGGCCCGCACTTCCATTAGTTCCTCGATTCGCGTGGTGTATCTGGGCGAACGGTTGTTGGCTCGCGTGGACCATGGCGTCACCTGACGTATCCCGCCCGGCCGCAGCGTTCCTCGGCCGAAGCGGGCATTCACCGCGTCCAGTGCAGTCATCAGTTTCTCCGATCTGACGGGATCGACGGTCGGCAAAAGATCGCGGGGCGTATCCTGATGGGCTTGGAGGTCCAGCAGTATGACGCCCGCCTTGGCGTATCGCGTGTTTGGCTTCCACATCGACCGCCCGGCCGCGACAGCCTGACCGATGATCGCGAAGCTGTCGGCAGTCGGCTCGATCTCGAACGACCTCTGCCCGTGATACCAAGGGTCGCCATTGTGTGGATGGGTGTGAAAGAAGACCTGCATCGCGCTGGCGATCAAACCGTGCTGGCGACATTTCTCGGCCGCGCGACCGGCGTGGACTGCCAGAGCCTCTCGCATGTCCGTCCACGTCTCGACCGGTCGTCCGAACATCCGCGTCACCGCAGCCGTCTGCTTCTGATCCGGCGCCAGCGCGAGAGGCAGACAGGACACGCCATTCAACTCGGCATGAGTCCTCTGCCCGGTGACGGTCATCAACTTCCGAACGCTCGCTGATGGCAGGGCGGCAAACTGCTCGACCGTGAAGACGCCGAGGTCGTTGAGCTTCGTCTGGTTGGCTCGGCCAACTCCCCAGATTTCGTCGATGGGCATGGTGGCGAAAGCTTCGCGCCGGATGTCGATGTCGCTGAAGTCGGAGACACCGGTTGCAGTCTTGGCGTGCTTGTTCGCCAGCTTCGCCAACGTCTTGGTCGGCCCGATGCCGACGCATGTCGGAATCTTGGTGATGCGCCGCACCCGGTCTCGAACCCGGCGGCAGTAATCCACTCTCGCGAAGGCGGTCAGGTCCAGAAACATCTCGTCGATGCTGTAGGGTTCAACTCGCGCGAAATGGTCGGAGAGCACCTCGAAAACCCTCCGGCTCATGTCGCCGTAAAGGGCGTAGTTCGAGGACTTCGCAACGACGTCCCGGTATTCCGCCTTGCGCTTCGACAAGTGCCAGACCTCGCCCATCTTGATCCCGAGGGCCTTCGCTTCGGCTGCCTCTTCGCCATCTTGGCGGCTTGGACGGCACTCAAGGTCGGAAACCGCTTCACGGGATTCGAAGGTAGCCAGCGGAGCACCTCCAACAGTTCACGGCATGCCGAACGGTCTATGGACGTCAGAGAACGATTCTCTCCCCAAACGCTCGACGTGATCCAAAAAAGCCCGTCGTAGATCATCTGGGTTTTGGGTGCTCGGACCTTCGATGGGTCGGCATGGAAATGGCGAAACAGATCGCCAAAGGTCATAAGTGGGACGGGTGCTGCCTCGACCACGACTGGCTGTCGCGTGGCAATCTCGGTGGCAGGTGCATCAGCAGCCGATATCCCCTCCGCTGCCCAGAACGACCGCTCCAGATTGGCGATCACCACCTTGGATTTTCGTATGGCCTCGGATCGCTTGCCTGTTCCGAGAGATCGCCAGACCTCCGTTCGACCGACTGTCGGCTGAACCTTCCGGGGCACCGCCACCCGAACGTGAAAGACCCTTCCCCGGATGATCAGGCCGGGAGGATTTGGGCGCCGACGATGGGGCGGCCGTGAACACGGTTGAGCGAGCCGTTGGGACGGTTTTCGTAGCAGGTTGCTGTAGCAAGCTGCATCATCCGAAGTCGTTGTTTCGGAACCGTTTTCAAGCTGATCCAGACGCTGCTGCTGTAGCAAGCCGCTGTAGCAAATAGGCGTTTTCGACCGCACGAGAGCGGTTTCTTCAACGCTTGCAATGTCTTGGGAAGGAATGGTGGACGCGACAGGGATTGAACCTGTGACCCCCTCGATGTCAACGAGGTGCTCTCCCGCTGAGCTACGCATCCGCCGTAGGGCTCCGAAAAACGTCTTCGGAGCGGGAAGAGCGGTCGTATAGCGGCGAGGCCGGTCGGCATCAAGCCGATTTAGCGGCAAGAATGCGATTTCTCGCCGAACGCCGCTCGGCCCACGCAGCGAAGGTTCAGGCGGCGACCATCCGCTCGACCTCATTGACCAGATCGCGCAGGTGGACGGGCTTGGACAACACCTTCGCGTCCGGCGTGGCCTGGGCGGCGGTCAGGGCCACGGCGGCGAAGCCGGTGATGAACATGATGCGCAGGCCGGGTTGGCGAGCGGCGGCAACGCGGGCGACCTCGATCCCGTCGGCGCCCGGCATGACGATGTCGGTCAGCAGCAGGTCGTAGGGACCGTGTTCCAGGGCGTCGATGGCGTCGTCGCCGTTCTCGCAGTCGATGACCTGGTGGCCTGCCCGCTCCAGCGCGCGCGTCAGAAATCCGCGCAACGAACCGTCATCTTCGGCCAGGAGAATACGCGCCATTCGAGAAACACCCTTGAAACAGATCGCAAACCTAGAGCCCGAACGGTAAACCGCCGATGAAATTCGCCGATCAGCCGACTTCCTTCCACAGCGAAACGCGCTAAGCGGAAGCATGACCGACGGCGGCGACAGCTTTTCGATCACCGCCCCGGCGGCGGACGCGCCCGCGACGGCGCTGGTGTTCGCCTCGCCTCACTCTGGCGACCTGTATCCCGACGACATGGGCGCCGCGCCGGGCCTGTCGCGCGCCAGCCTGAAAAGCGCCGAGGACGCCCTGGTCGGGCGCTTGGTCGCAGAGGGACCGCTCAGAGGCGCCGCGCTGATCGAAGGGCGGATCGGCCGGGCCTATGTCGATCTGAACCGTGATCCGTCCGAGCTTGACCCGGCCTTGATCGAGGATCTGGAGGGGCCGGTGGGAGCCAAGACGGCCGCCGGTTATGGCGTGATCCCCCGATTGGCCGGCGACGGGACGCCGCTTTACGCGCGCCGGCTGACGTTGGCGGAGGCCACGCACCGCATCGCCAGGGTCCACGCCCCCTATCACCAAGCCTTGGGCGAACGGATGCAGACGACGCGCGCGACGCACGGACGGGCGGTGCTGATCGACTGGCATTCGATGCCGGCGCGCGCCGTCGGGGCCGAAGTCGTGCTGGGCGATCGTTACGGCTCGGCGTGCAGTGCGCGGCTCAGCCGGCGGCTGCGCGAGTTGTTCGAGGGCTTGGGCTGGCGCGTTGCGCAGAACCATCCCTACGCCGGCGGTTGGTCCACCCAGCGCTGGGGACGGCCGGACGAGGGCTACGAGGCCATCCAGATCGAACTGAGCCGCAAACTCTATCTGGACGAGACGACGCTGGCCCCCAACGCGACCTACGCCAGGACGCAAAAGGCCCTATCCCGCGTGATCGCCGCCCTGTGCTCAGACGCGTGGTCGGCCTGACTGATCGCTGATCAGATCAAAAAAAAAGCCGCACCCGAGGGTGCGGCATTAAAAGTCTATAGGGAGGAAACGCCCAGGAAGGGCAAGACGCCCGGAGGCGTCAGAGGTCAACTTAGGTTGCGATGCACAATGGGTCAAGACCCATGACCGCCCGCATGGTCACGCCTTGTTACGCACATATGGCGATTCGCCTGACAAGACGGCGCTCTTTCGACGAAAGTCGGACGGGCGCTCAATCTCGCAACTGCGAAAGGATCGGTTCAGTTGTCCAACAACCGCCGTGCGTTGCGAATGGCGCGGGCGGCGGGTGACGCCTCCTGGCGATAGATCAACAGACCGAACGAGGACGCCACGCCCAAGGCCAGCCACAGCGGTCCGAACAGCCAGGCCGCCGCCGCCAGGGCGAAGTAATAGCCGCGCACACCCTGACTGAAGGAACTGAGCGCCGGGTTCAAAAGCTGGCCCGCCGCCTCGCTGAAGGCCTTGCGGTCGGTCTTGGTGTGGATCTCCGGCGCCGCGCCGATCAGCGCCAGGGCGTAGTTCATCTGACGCAGCGCCCAGATGAAATCCAGAAAGCCGCGCGCCAGGCAGATCAGGACCAGCGCAAGCTTTGCCTCCAGAATCTTCATCGGCACGTTTTCGGCGCCGACGGCGGCGAACCCCTGAAGCGCGCTCTCGCCGCCGAACAGGATGCCTGCGACCGCCGCGATCAGCAGCAAGTTGGTGGAGGCGAAGAAGGAGGCGGAGTTGATCGAATGACCCATCAGCTGGCTGTCGATCAGCTTCATCTCGCGATGGGTCATGGACTGCATCCAGGCCGCGCGGACATGCTCCATGTCTTGGTTCAGCGAGCCGCCCCGTCGGCTGATGAAAGCCAGGATGGGGCTGTATCCCAGCCAGCAGATGAAGAAGAGGGCCAGCGCCGCCCAATCGGTCCAGGTCATGATCCAGATGTCCGCGATGATGCGCCGCGACGCAAGTCCGCCGGGCCCGTGTTCGCCACATGTCGCCCTTGCCGTGACGGGCCGGGGAGCCTATCACCCTTCGCCTTTCAAAGTTTCGCAGTCGCAGCAAAGACCCGCCATGAACCTCGACGCCATTCCCGTCGGCCCGAACGCTCCCTGGGACATCAACGTCATCATCGAAATTCCACAGGGCGGCCTGCCGGTGAAATACGAGATGGACAAGGCCTCGGGCGCCCTGTTCGTCGACCGCTTCCTGCACACCGCCATGTACTATCCGGGCAACTACGGCTTCGTGCCGCACACCCTGTCGGACGACGGCGACCCCTGCGACGTGATCGTGCTGAACCCGACCCCTGTCGTTCCGGGCTGCGTCATCCGTTCGCGTCCTATCGGCGTGCTGAAGATGACAGACGAGGCCGGCGGCGACGAAAAGATCCTGGCCGTGCCGGTCGACAAGCTGAACCCCTACTACACCGAGATCGCCAGCTATCGTCAGCTGCCCGCCATCCTGATCGAGCAGATCGAGCACTTCTTCACCCGCTACAAGGACCTGGAGAAGGGCAAGTCGGTCAAGGTCGAGGGCTGGGGCGACGCCGGCGAGGCCGCCGACCTGATCGCCAAAGGCATGCAGGCCCACCAGGACAAGCTGGCCAAGAACAAGGCCGCCAACGCCGCCTGATCCGGGCGACAAGCGCTTGAAGCCTCAAGGCGTCCTCCGATCAGGGGACGCCTTTTTGCTGACCGTCAGGCTCGCCACTCGTGTCGTAGAAGGGCGTACTGACACGTGTTGACGTAGATGGGCTGGCCCGCGGCGTCGTTCACGAACGAGATGAACTCGCAGAACAGCCCTTCGCGCCGCATGCCCAGCCGTTCGCAAAGCCTCTGTGACGCCAGATTGTCGTCCTCGACATAGGCGTACAGGCGACGAGCCGCCTTGTCCGCGAACAGATGGTCGACCAGGGCGCGGGCCGCCTCGGACGCATAGCCGGCGCCCGCATAGGCGCTGTTGAAGTTCCAGCCGATGGACCAGGTGTCCGGCGCCTCGAACATTGCGAAGACATCACCGATGACATGGCCGTTGGCCTTGGACTGGACGGCGATATATTCGCCCTCGGCTCCGCGCTTGAGCACTTCCGCCTCGGCCGCCGCCATGTCCTGAAGCGTCATCGCGGCGAAACAGGCGGCGCGCGGCTGGTGAAGGTAGGCGAACAGGTCTGCGGCGTCGCCGGCCTGAAAGCGTCGAAGGGTCAGACGATCCGTTTGCAAGGGGGTCATCGTTAAGCCTGTCGTGCAGCGTGCGCGGTTCTGACGATCGGCATGACGCCTTTTCGCCGATGACGATAGGATTTTGTGCGCGCTGCGACGCCCCGCCCCTCTCCCGCAACGGTTCGGCCTCTCCTATCTGCGTCGCATGACCGAACTGACCCCCCGCGAGATCGTCTCCGAACTGGATCGCTATATCGTCGGCCAGAACGACGCCAAGCGAGCTGTCGCCGTGGCCCTGAGGAACCGTTGGCGCAGGAAGCGCGTGCCGGCGGATCTGCGCGACGAGGTGACGCCCAAGAACATCCTGATGATCGGCCCCACCGGCGTCGGCAAGACCGAGATCGCGCGTCGCCTGGCGCGGCTGGCGGGCTCGCCTTTCCTGAAGGTCGAGGCGACCAAGTTCACC
>Ga0209023_10001573_pt1 | contig 30260 bp, 29 predicted proteins | sample LakOneMetagenome_FD_187468 | JGI IMG/M metagenome (GOLD analysis project Ga0209023, IMG submission 187468) | Freshwater and sediment microbial communities from Lake Erie, Canada (SPAdes) (version 2) | ecosystem: Environmental > Aquatic > Freshwater > Lentic | place: Lake Erie, Canada...
AATGACTCGCCGGCCTGGATCACGGGCCTGGCCGAGATCGCCGAACAGCACCTGATCGGCTGGCCGACCATCCTCACCCCTGCCCAGCGCGCGGCACAGAAGCGCGACGTGCAGGTGGGCGCGCAGTACGCGGCCCAGCTGGGCGCTGAAGCCGGTGTTGCCGACCTGTTAAAATAACCGGTTTATTGAATGCTGTTCGTAGCGTGGGCGGCTGCGCCGCCCACGCGTTCAAACCGTATATGAGCGGACGCAACGTCCATTCATCCGCTGGCTGAACGCGTGGGCGGGAGACCCGCCCACCCTACAAATGCCAGGGCGACGCACTGATCCCGACGTAGCACAGCCACGCGAGCACCGCGAGGGTGTACAGCACGACAGCGCCACTGATCAGTTGAAGTCTCATGATGGGTTCCCCGACGCTTTTGCAAGCTTGACAGGAAGGTTAAGACTTTTCTCGGGGAAATGATTGCGGTAAACCGTAAATCTTGTAACAAATGATTTCCACTTTTTCAGCTTGGTATCTCTGCAATACCCCTTGAAAATGTAGGAGATCGCCCCATCTGGTGGGCTGTGTGTCAGGCAGGACACGTTGTCAACTCAGCCAAGTCCTTGATTCTAGGAGTTTTTTCTATGCAAGACCAAGAAAACCAAGAGGTGTCCCAGCAGCAGGCCCAGGCCGATGCCAGCACCTCTGCCGCCAACGAAGCCGCACAGGGGAGTGCCGGCCAGGCTGGCGTGCCGCCAACCGCCGAGACCCCGTCCGGATCGCCGGCCGGCCAATCGGACCTGGAAGCCCAGTTGAGCGCCACCGAAGCCAAGCTGGCTGAAACCCACGACGCTTTCATGCGCGCCAAGGCCGACGCGGAAAACATCCGCCGCCGCGCCCAGGAAGACGTCAGCAAGGCGCATAAATTCGCCATCGAAAGCTTCGCCGAGGCCATGGTGCCGGTGCGCGACAGCCTGGAAATGGCGCTGAAGGTCGAAACCCAGACCGTGGAAGCGATCCGCGAAGGCGTCGAGATGACGCTCAAGCAGCTCAGCGCCGCGTTCGAGAAGAACCGCCTGGTCGAAGTGATGCCGCAGCCAGGCGAGAAGCTGGACCCGAACAGGCACCAGGCCGTGGCCGTGGTGCCGTCCGAGCAGGAGGCCAATACCGTGGTCGCCGTGCTGCAGAAGGGCTACATGATCGCCGACCGCCTGCTGCGTCCGGCCATCGTGACGGCAGCTGCGCCGAAATAAGTATTAGCGGCGCGCTGACCGGGCCGGATGAGTGGCCCCTTGAAAGCACGCAGTTTTTCCCAATATTCGAATCCATCCGAAACTACAGCATTTAAAAGGAAAATAAATCATGGGCAAGATCATCGGTATTGACCTGGGGACCACCAACTCCTGCGTCGCCATCATGGAAAACGGCCAGCCGAAAGTCATCGAGAACGCTGAAGGCGCGCGCACCACGCCGTCGATCATCGCGTACCAGGAAGACGGCGAGATCCTGGTCGGCGCGCCGGCCAAGCGCCAGGCGGTCACCAACCCGAAAAACACCCTGTTCGCCGTCAAGCGCCTGATCGGCCGCAAGTACGACGAAAAAGAAGTCCAGAAAGACATCGCCCTGATGCCTTACCAGATCGTCAAGGCCGACAACGGCGACGCCTGGGTCGGCGTGCGCGACAAGAAGCTGGCAGCCCAGCAGATCTCGGCCGAAGTCCTGCGCAAGATGAAGAAGACCGCCGAAGACTACCTCGGCGAAGAAGTGACCGAAGCCGTCATCACCGTGCCGGCCTACTTCAACGACTCGCAGCGCCAGGCGACCAAGGACGCCGGCCGCATCGCGGGCCTGGACGTCAAGCGCATCATCAACGAGCCGACCGCGGCCGCGCTGGCTTTCGGCCTGGACAAGACCGACAAGGGCGACCGCAAGATCGCCGTGTATGACCTCGGCGGCGGCACCTTCGACGTCTCGATCATCGAGATCGCGGACGTCGACGGCGAGAAGCAGTTCGAAGTGCTGTCGACCAACGGCGACACCTTCCTGGGCGGCGAAGACTTCGACCAGCGCGTCATCGACTACATCATCGACGAGTTCAAGAAGATCAACGGCCTGGACCTGTCGAAGGACCCGATTGCCCTGCAGCGCATCAAGGCCTCGGCCGAGCGCGCGAAGATCGAGCTGTCGTCCTCGCAGCAGACCGAGATCAACGAGCCCTACATCGCCATGGCGAACGGCGCCCCGGTCCACCTGAACCTCAAGATGACCCGCGCCAAGCTGGAAGCCCTGGTCGAGGAGCTGATCGTCAAGACCATCGAGCCGTGCCGTATCGCCATCAAGGACGCCGGCGTCAAGGTCTCGGACATCGACGACATCATCCTGGTCGGCGGCATGACCCGCATGCCGAAGGTGCAGGAAAAAGTGAAGGAATTCTTCGGCAAGGATGCACGCAAGGACGTGAACCCGGACGAAGCGGTCGCCGTCGGCGCGGCCATCCAGGGCTCGGTCCTGTCGGGCGAGCGCAAGGACCTGCTGCTGCTGGACGTGACCCCGCTGTCGCTGGGCATCGAAACCCTGGGCGGCGTGATGACCAAGATGATCCACAAAAACACCACGATCCCGACCAAGTTCTCGCAGGTGTTCTCGACCGCCGACGACAACCAGCCGGCCGTGACCATCAAGGTCTACCAGGGCGAGCGTGAAATCGCAGCGGGCAACAAGAGCCTGGGTGAATTCAACCTCGAAGGCATCCCGCCGGCGCCGCGCGGCACCCCGCAGGTCGAAGTGACCTTCGACATCGACGCCAACGGCATCCTGCACGTCGGCGCGAAGGACAAGGCCACCGGCAAGGAAAACAAGATCACCATCAAGGCCAACTCGGGCCTGTCGGAAGAAGAAATCCAGAAGATGGTGAAGGACGCCGAGCTGAACGCGGAAGAGGACAAGAAGGTCAAGGAACTGGCCGAAGCCCGCAACCAGGGCGACGCGCTGGTCCACTCGACCAGGAAGTCCCTGACCGAATACGGCGACAAGCTGGAAGCCGGCGAGAAGGAAGCCATCGAAACGGCGATCACCGACCTGGAAGGCGCGATCAAGAGCGGCGACAAGGCCGACATCGACGCCAAGACCGCGGCCCTGTCGAGCGCGGCGCAGAAGCTGGGCGAGAAGATGTATGCCGACATGCAGGCGCAGCAGGCAGGCAGCGCCGGCGGCCAGCAGCCGGGCGCCGAAGCGCAGGGCCAGCAGCCACAGGACGACGTGGTCGACGCCGACTTCAAGGAAGTGAAAGACGCGAAGTAATCGCCGGCGGGGCAGGGTCATGCGCCCTGTCCCGTTCCGCGGGAACCGCCGAGCCGCTGCGACCGATTGGTTCCCCGGCTCGGTTTTTTTGCCGCATTTCATATCAGTACAAGCTGTATTACCGTTTTTAGACAAGCAAGGTGCCGCCAATGGCAAAGCGTGATTTTTACGAGATCCTCGGGGTCGCGAAGAATGCTTCGGAAGACGACATCAAGAAGTCGTATCGCAAGCTCGCGATGAAATACCACCCCGACCGCAATCCCGACAACAAGGAAGCGGAGGAGAAGTTCAAGGAGGTGAAGGAAGCCTACGAGATGCTGACCAATCCGGAGAAGCGCGAGGCCTATGACCGCTATGGTCATGCCGGCGTCGATCCGAACATGGGCGGCGGTGGCGGGGGCGGCTTCGGCGCCGGCGGTTTCGGCGACGCCTTCGGCGACATCTTCGGCGACATCTTCGGCGGCGGCCGTGGCGGCCGCGGCGGCGGCGGACCCCAGGTCTACCGCGGCGCCGACCTGCGCTACAACCTCGAGATCACGCTGGAACAGGCGGCCCACGGCTACGAGACCACCATCCGCGTGCCGAGCTGGGACAAGTGCGACACCTGCCACGGCAGCGGCGCCAAGCCGGGCACCCAGCCCGTCACCTGCACCACCTGCGCCGGCCACGGCCAGGTGCGCATGCAGCAGGGCTTCTTCAGCATCCAGCAGACCTGCCCGAAGTGCCACGGCAGCGGCAAGATCATCCCGGAACCGTGCGCAGCCTGCGGCGGCGCCGGACGCATCAAGCGCAACAAGACGCTGGAAGTGAAGATCCCGGCCGGCATCGACAACGGCATGCGCATCCGCTCGACCGGCAACGGCGAGCCGGGGACCAACGGGGGCCCGGCGGGCGACCTGTACGTCGAGATCCACATCAAGCCGCACGCCGTGTTCCAGCGCGAAGGCGACGACCTGCACTGCGAGATGCCGATCTCCTTCAGCAAGGCGGCCCTGGGCGGCGAGATCGAGGTGCCCACGCTCACCGGCAAGGTCTCGTTCACGGTGCCCGAGGGCACCCAGACCGGCAAGACCTTCCGCCTCAAGGGCAAGGGCATCAAGGGTGTGCGTTCCGGCTATACCGGCGACCTGTTCTGCCACGTGGTCGTCGAGACCCCGGTCAAGCTGACCGACAAGCAGAAGGACCTGCTGCGCGAGTTCGAACGCATGACCAACGAAGGCGGCGCCAAGCACAGCCCCCAGAGCAAGGGCTGGATGGACAAGGTCAAGGACTTCTTCGAATAAGAAATCCTGACGAGAAGCCGCTGACGGTGCAAGCCTCAGCGGCTTTTTCGTAGGGTGGGCGGTCCTCCGCCCACGCGTCCAACTCCGAGCCGAGCAGCCACATCGCATGCCGGAGCTGAACGCGTGGGCGGGAAGACCCGCCCACCCTACGGTATACTCGCGTAGCATAGAATCTGGGGAGCAAAATGGATAACAAATCAACGGGCGTGACCGCCGAAGACCTCTTCGCACGCAACCGCAAATGGGCCGCCTCGATGGTGGTCGAGGACCCGAACTTCTTCAAGGCGCTGTCGGAACAGCAGGCGCCGGAATACCTGTGGATCGGCTGCTCGGACAGCCGCGTCCCCGCCAACGAACTCCTCGGCATGGCGCCGGGCGAGCTGTTCGTGCACCGGAACATCGCCAACGTCATCGTCCATTCCGACCTGAACGCACTCTCCGTGCTGCAGTTCGCGATCGACGTCCTGAAGGTCAAGCACATCATCATCTGCGGCCACTACGGCTGCTCCGGCGTGGGCGCGGCGCTGACCGGCGCGCGCGTGGGCCTGGCCGACAACTGGCTCGGCCACGTGCGCGACGTGCGCGAGAAGCACGGCAAATACCTCGGCAACGTCGCCGGCCGCGCCGCCGTCAACCGCCTGGTCGAGCTGAACGTGGCCGAGCAGGTCATCAACGTGGCCCAGACCACCATCGTGCGCGACGCCTGGGAACGCGGCCAGCCGCTGACCATCCACAGCTGGGTCTACGGCGTGCACGACGGCCTGCTGCGCGACCTCGGCATCACGGTCAGCAGCTTCGACGAGATCGCGCCCAAGCTGGACCGCGTACTGAGCGGCTACCTCGACGGAGACCAGGTGCGTGACGAACGACGCGGACAGTGATCTCCTGCGCCTGCGCGCGATCGTCCGTACCTTTGTCGACGAACGCGACTGGGACCAGTTCCACACGCCGAAGAACCTGGCCTCGGCCCTGAGCGTCGAAGCGGCCGAGCTGCTGGAGCATTTCCAGTGGCTGAAGGAAGGCCGCCCCGAGGAATTGGGCGCGGCCAAGCTGGTCGAGGTGCGCCACGAGATGGCCGACGTGCTGGTGTATCTGGTGCGCCTGGCCGACAAGCTCGGTGTCGACCTGTTCGCGGCGGTAGAAGAGAAGATGGTGCTCAACCGGGCGAAGTACCCGGCCGAGCAGGTGCGCGGCGACGCGCGCAAGTATTACGAATACAAGAAGTAGCTGCTCAGGCCAGCGCAAGGGCACGCACAACGCGCTCCGGCCGGGCTGTCGCACCCGGCGCGCTGCGCGCCGTGCCCTCCAGGCGGAACACACTGACCGCTTCGGCCAGGCGCGCCGACTGTTCCTGCAGCGACTGCGCCGCAGCCGCCGCTTCCTCGACCAGCGCCGCGTTCTGCTGGGTCACGGTATCCATCTCGCTGACCGCCCCGTTGATCTGTTCGATCCCTGTTTCCTGCTCGCGGCTGGCCATGGTGATCTCGCCCATGATGTCGGTAACACGCGCTACGCTGTGCACGATCTCCGCCATCGTCGCGCCGGCCTGTTCCACCTGACGGCTGCCCGCGCCGACGTTCGCCACCGAGGTGTCGATCAGCGCCTTGATCTCCTTGGCAGCGCTGGCGGAGCGCTGGGCCAGCGTGCGCACCTCCGACGCGACCACGGCGAAGCCGCGACCCTGTTCACCGGCGCGCGCCGCCTCGACCGCCGCGTTCAGCGCCAGGATGTTGGTCTGGAAGGCGATGCTGTCGATCACGCCGATGATGTCGACGATCCTGTCGGCAGACTCCTTGATCGCGCCCATGGTCGTGGTGACGCCGGCGATGACCTCGCCACCGCGCTGTGCGACGCTGGAAGCCTGCTGGGCCAGGCCGTTGGCCTGGCGCGCGTTGTCGGCGTTCTGGCGTACGGTGCTGGTCAGCTCTTCCATCGACGACGCGGTTTCTTCCAGCGAGCCGGCCTGCTGTTCGGTGCGGCTCGAGAGGTCGAGGTTGCCACGTGCAATTTCGCTCGATGCGGTGGCGATGGTCTCGGCGCCGCTACGCACTTCGCCCACGATGGCGCGCAAGCTGGCGTTCATGTCGCGCAAGGCCGCCTGCAGCTGGCCGGTCTCGTCCTTCGTTTCTGCCTTGATGACGCTGCTCAGGTCACCAGCGGCAACGGTGCGGGCGACCTCGACGGCGCGGGCCAGGGGATGGGTAATCGAGCGCGTTACCAGGATGGTGCAGGCCGCTGCAATGAGCAGCGCCAGCGTGCACAACGCGCCCAACAGCAGTTGGCCGCGGCTGTTCTCCGCGGCGACCGCCGCTTCCATTTCCCTGGCGCGTTTGCGCTCGTTGTCGGCCAGTGCCGCCAGCGTGCGATCGTAGGCCTCGAAGGCCGCCGTCATGCGCACGTTCCCGGCTGCGGAAGCAGCCTGGTCACCGGCCGCTTCCGCAGCCAGCACGGCCTTGCGCACCTCGATGTAGTCGGCGCGCTTGCCCATGATGTCGGCCAGCAGCGCCTTGCCTGCCGTGCTGGTAACGGTCTCCTCCAGTTCCTGCTTGATGGCCGTGATGCGCTCGGTGGTCTGGCGCATGGCTGCCTGGGTCGCGTCGCGTTCGGCCGCATCGTCGGTGGCCATCGCCAGCGAGGTGCGGGCCGCATTCAGCGCGTTCAGGTGACGCCATTCGGTCACGATGCGCTCCTTTGGAATCGCATCGCGCAGGATGCGATTGTTCATGGCGTCGAAATTGTAGAGCAGCCAGGAGCCAGCGCCGGCCAGCAGCATCATCAGGACGACCAGCAAGCCGTAGCTTGTGCCCAGGCGGACGCCTATGCGCAGATCAGAAATTCTCATATTGTTTCCAAGTGAAATGCGTCTGTAGCTGCAGTGCGGGAAGCCGGCAATACTGCCAGGGCTCATGCGGCAACGCAAAAGACAACGGTTGTTGTCACAAGGAGGATTATACGAAAATCTCTTAAACAAATGCAATATTAGTTGGCGTAATGCAACAATCCTCCGGGTCAGACCTGGGACGTGGCGTCACATCCCTGTCGCGCGTAGAAGGACGAAGCAAGGCCGTATCAGCTGCCCAGCCCGGCGACGGCCGGCTCCGGCCCCAGTTCCGGCATGCCCTCGACATAGCTGGACTTGGCCTGCGCCGCCGTCTCGATGCTGCGCACCATATCGCGGATCGTCTTGTTGACCCATTCCTCGGGTGTGCCGACCAGGCGGTTGGCGAGGTCGCGCGAGACCTGCTCGAGTCCCCCTTCGGTTTTCTGGAACACCGCATAGGTGTCGAGCTGGTAGCCGGCCTTGTACTTGTACAGGCAGGCGTACAGGGTCAGGTTGTTCGAGCCCGCGATGTGGCGCACAGCGCGCGCGGTCCAGGCCGCACCCTCGCAACTGGCCATCTTGAAGCCGGCGCCGCCGTTCTGCATCGCCGCCATCTGCATCAGCTGGCCCATCCCCGTGTTCCCCATCTTTGCGCCGAGGTCGGCGATGGTGAAGCGGCCCGGGGTCTCCGGCACCACGGCGCCCAGCTGCAGCGGCGTGTTCGCGTTGACGCTGTTGGTGTTGCGGCCCAGTCCCTCGGTCGCGGCGCGCGCAAGCAGGGCCGTGGATGCGCCGGTCTTGATGTCGAAGATGTGGTACATCTCGATGGTGGTGTTCTTCTGCGCGAGGTAGCTGTTGGTGCTGCCGCAGGCGGTGAGGAGGACCAGCGGGAGGAGGAGGCCGAGCTTTTTCATGGTGTCCCTTTCGTGAATGGCGATTGCTGTTCGAATGGGACGGATTGTAGGAAGCGGCAGGAACGGCGCACAGGCCTGTTGCGACCAGTGCGCCGAATCGCGGAATGGATGCGGCGTTTCGGGGAATTGGACCCTACATGCCTCCCAGGCAGATGTACTTGAGGACGAGGTAATCGTCCATGCCGTACTTCGAGCCTTCGCGCCCCATGCCCGACTGCTTCACGCCACCGAAGGGCGCGACCTCGTTGGAGATCAGGCCAGTGTTCACGCCGACGATCCCGCTCTCGATTTGCGCCGCCACGCGCCACACGCGCCTGATGTCGCGCGCGTAGAAGTAGGAGGCGAGGCCGTATTCGCTGGCGTTGGCCAGTTCGATGACTTCCTCTTCCGTCCTGAAACGGAAGAGTGGCGCCACCGGGCCGAAGGTCTCCTCGTTCGACAGGCGCATCGCGGGCGTCACGTCCAGCAGGATGGTCGGCTCGAAGAAGGTGTGGCCGAGCGCATGACGTTTGCCGCCCATCAGCACGCGGGCGCCCTTGGACACGGCGTCCTCGATGTGCTGCTCGACCTTCTCCACTGCCTTCTCTTCGATCAGCGGCCCCTGGTTCACGCCCGGCTCTACGCCGTTGCCGACCTTGAGCTTGCCCACGGCGGCGGCGAGCTTTTCCGCGAAGGCGTCGTAGACCCCGTCCTGCACATAGATACGGTTCGCGCACACGCAGGTCTGGCCCATATTGCGGTATTTCGAGGCGATCGCGCCTTCGACCGCGGCGTCGATGTCGGCGTCGTCGAAGACGATGAAGGGGGCGTTGCCGCCCAGTTCCAGCGACAGTTTCTTCAGCGTGGGCGCGCACTGCTCCATCAGGAGCCGCCCGACCTGGGTAGAACCGGTGAAGCTCAGCTTGCGCACGATGGGGTTGGCGCACAGTTCGCCGCCGATGGCTTTGGAGTCGCCGGTCACCACCGAGAACACGCCTTTCGGCACGCCGGCACGTTCTCCCAGTTCCGCCATCGCCAGGGCCGAGAAGGGCGTCAGCTCGGCAGGCTTCAGTACGATCGGGCAGCCGGCCGCCAGCGCGGGGGCGACCTTCCGGGTGATCATCGCGGCCGGGAAGTTCCAGGGCGTGATCGCGGCGCACACGCCGATCGGCTCCTTGGTGACGAGGATGCGCAGGCCGGGGGAGGGCGGCTCCAGGATGTCGCCCTCGACGCGCTTGCCCTGTTCGGCGAACCATTCGAAGAAGGACGCGGCGTAGCCGACTTCACCCTTGGACTCGGCGAGCGGCTTACCCTGTTCGAGCGTCATCAGGAGCGCCAGGTCGTCGGCGTGTTCCATCATCAGCTCGTACCAGCGGCGCAGGACGGCGGCGCGTTCCTTGGCGGTCTTGCGGCGCCATTCCGGCCAGGCCTTGTTTGCCGCTTCTATCGCGCGGCGCGTTTCGAGAGCGCCCATGTGCGGCACGGTGCCCAGCGTTTCGCCGGTGGCGGGGTTGGTGACGGTGATGGTCGAGGCGTCGATGGCGTCGGCCCATTCGCCGCCGAGATAGGCCTGCTGGCGCAGCAGGCCCGGGTCGTTCAGCTTCGGCATGAGAATGCTCTCCATGGCTGCGTTCGGGATTGGCATGGTAGACCTTTTTGCAATCAGCCGGCGGACGGACGGGCGGGAGCATGCGGCCTGTTCCACGTTTTGTGCGGCCTGTCGCACGCCGCCGACAAGCGCACGCGGCGCTTCGTAGAATCGTTCCGATCCAAGAACAAGGGAGTTTCCATGGTACGCCGCATCCTCGCCGCCGCACTCTTCGCGGCCTTCTCGAACGCCTGTTTCGCCCAGGCTGCGCAAGAACTCGAAGTCCAGGGCCAGCGCGCCTACGAGGCGAAGCAGTACGCGCAGTCCGCCGCGCTCTACCAGCAGGCCTGGCAGCGCGAACCGAACGCCGGCCTGCAGTACAACGCCGCCTGTTCGCATGCGCTGGCGGGCAACATCGAGAGCGCCTTCGGTGCGTTGCGGCTGGCGATCGAGGGCGGCTACCGGAATGTCGAGCACATGGAGCGCGACGGCGACCTGGCTGCGCTGCGCCGGGACGCGCGCTGGGCGCCCCTCGTCGCCGAGGCGAAAGAGAAGCAGGCCTTCGATGCGCGCCTCTTCGATTCGCCCGCGCTGGCCTCGCCCTACCGCGAGAATCTAAGCGAGGACGAGAAGGTCGCCGGCCTGTCGAAGTTCTGGTCCGAGGTGAAGTACAACTTCGTCTACGTGGACAAGCTCAGGGAGATCGACTGGGACCGGCTGTATCTCGGGACCATCCCGAAGGTACGCGCCACCACCTCGACCGCCGAGTACTACCGCGTGCTGATGGCGCTGTGCGCGAAGCTGCAGGACGGTCACACCAACGTCTACCCGGCCGTCGAACTGCGCCGGACCACGATGGCGCGTCCGCTGCTGCAGACCCAGCTGGTCGAGGGCAGGGTGCTGGTCCGGAGCGTGCAGGATCCGGCCTTGCTGGCCAGGGGCATCGCGCCCGGCGCCGAGATCCTCGAAGTCGAGGGCGAGCCCGTGACCGCTTACGTGGAGCGCGAGCTCGTGCCCGTCATTAGCGCTTCGACGCCACAGGACATGGCGCGCCGCGCCTACGGCTATTCCTTCCTGTCCGGTCGCCTGGACAAGGCGCCGACCGTCCTGTTCCGCCTGGCGAGCGGCAAGACGGTCGCGCTCGAGGTGCGCCGGGTCGATCCCGAGGCCCATGCAAAAGCGCTGCCGCAGACGCCGCCGTTCGAGCTGCGCAAGCTGCCAGGGAATTTGGCCTATGTGGCGCTGAACAGTTTCGGCGACAAGCGTGCGGCGGACGGCTGGCTGGCCGCCTTCGAGCAGATCAAGGGGAGCAGCGCCGTGATCATCGACGTGCGCAACAATGGCGGCGGCAATTCCGATGTCGGCTACAAGGTGCTGGCGACGCTCACCGACAAATCCTTCGAGACGGGGCGCTGGTCGACGCGCCAGTATGTGCCGACCTACCGCGCCTGGAACCGCGCCATGCCGGACCTGAACAAGCCGCACAATCCACGGCCGGCGGACGGCGCGCGCCACTACACCGGCCCGGTCGCGCTGCTGACTTCAAGCGGCACCTATTCGGCGGCCGAGGATTTCGCGGTGGCCTTCGCGTCGATGAAGCGCGGCCCGATCGTGGGCGAGGCGACCGGCGGCAGCACCGGCCAGCCCCTGTTCATCTCGCTGCCAGGCGGCGGCATGGCGCGCATCTGCACCAAGGCCGATACCTTCCCCGACGGCCGCGCCTGGGTCGGCCACGGCATCCAGCCGGACATCGAGGCGGCGCCGGCGGTGGCCGACCTGCGCGGTGGGGGCGACACCGTCCTGGCGGCGGCGCTGGCCACGCTGAAGCCGCAGCTGAAGAAGTAAGGCGCCGCGAGGCCGCTATCAGCGCACCCTGCGCACCGACGACACCATGCCGTCCAGGCCGCGCGGGAGCGGATGGCGGCCCGGCCCGTAGACGACGCAGCGCCCGCGGTAGTCGTCATGCTCGCAGACTTGCCATTCGCCGTCGCGGACGATGATCGACCCCGCGCGGTCGTTGAAATTGCGTGAACGCAGGGAGTGCACATCGTTGTCCAGCATGATGCCCTCGCCGCCGAAACGGCGATCGGCGAACAGCTCGACCGGCGGACCGCGGCGGCCGTCGTCCCTGGACCCGCGCCGGTCCCACCCGCCATCGTCATGGCGCCGGTCCCGGTCGCGGTATCCGTCGCCGCCGCGTCCGCGCTCCAGTTCACGCACCGACGAAGCCTGGTCGTTGAAACCGTCGAACATCCGGTATTCGCCCGGTCCCAGCACGATGCAGCGGCCGCCGAAGTCCTTGTGCTCGCAGATCTCCCACGTGCCCGAACGAACGATGGCCGAGGACGCGCGGTCGTTGAACCCGATCCTGTCCAGGTTCAGGACCGGTTCGCGCAGCGTCAGCGGACGGCCGCGGTAATCCGCATCCGTGAACAGCGAGATCTCGCCGGCGGCAGCGTGGTTGAACGATGCCAGCAAGGCGAGGGCGGCGAGCAGGGGTTTCATAGCTTCTCCATGAGGTAAGGCGCGCGGGGCGCGATGCGCACCCGGCTTTCCTTCCATAACGCAATACCCATGGAGACGGTGCACTGGACAGCTGTAACAGATTGCTACGGAAGGCTGCTGAAGAAATGCTGTCCTGGACGCGTCAGACGATGCGGCGGCGCCGTGCAGCCGCCAGGCCGAGCAGGCCGGCGCCCAGGCTCAGCAGGGTGGCCGGTTCCGGCACGTCGCCCTCGCGCGTGATGTCGGCAGTGAGGACCGAGCGGGCGAACATGACGTCCTGGGGCGAGGTGCAGAAGCCGAAGCGGACGCGGTCGCAGCCGACGTTCAGCGAGACCCACAGCATGCCGTCGTCCAGCACCGAGGTGTCGAGGTCGAACGTATAGTCCTGGCCCCAGAGCGTCACGTTCGAGGTGGTGCCGGCCACGGCGCCGTCGAAGCGGAAGGTCACGGTCTCGCCGTGCGCGCGAAGCACATCGGTCACGTCGTACAGGTAGATCGAGAGCGAGGCCGAGTTGATGACCGGACCCGGCAGGCCCTGCGGACGCAGGTCGTGCAGGTAGCTGATCGAGAAGTAGGAGTTGATGTTGAAGTCGATCAGCGGATCGACGGTGTGGGTGATCAGCTCCGCCGAGGCGTTGCCGCACAGGCCGACGGCCAGCGCGGCCGCGCCCAGCATGCGTTTGATTGCTTTCATGGATGCTCCCTCTTTGTCCTGGTAAGTCTTCCTCATGTGCAGCGGGAAGTTATCAGTCTCTAAGCAAGCTGCATGCCAGAGCCGGTTTTGCCCATGGATTCAGGGACTTGGCGTGGACGGCGTAGGCGTCCGGCCAAGGCACTGTCAATTTTCGCGACAGGGACAAAAGGAAGAGGCGCTTCATTCAAATTGCCACGATGAAATAAAATTTCATCGTCAAGCAATTTCTGAAAGGAAATTTCATGATTCCGTGACGCCTGCCGTGTTGGCATCCTTTCCGAGATACCGTTAAGCTTTTGCTATGGAACCCCAGTTCCCTGGCAGATCAGCAGGCAAGCGCGCCCACCGCGCCACGGCCATGCGGCACTGTTGATCTTGATCAATGGCCACTCGCGCCCGGACCGGAATGCTCGTATCATGGTTTCGTGCGCTTCACCACAAGGTAGAGACCATGCGCCCCATCGTCATCGTCCCCGCATGCACGCGCGATTTCGGCGAACACCCGTATCACGCTGCCCAGCACAAGTACGTCGACGCCGTCGTCCTCGGCGCCGACTGCGCGCCCATGATCCTGCCCTCGCTGGGCGCATCGCTCGACCTGGAAACCATGCTTGCCCTGTGCGACGGCATCATGCTGACCGGCTCGGCGTCGAACGTGCACCCCAGCTACTATTCCGAGGAAGTGCTCGACCCCAGCCTGCCCCAGGACCCGGCGCGCGACCAGACCACGCTGCCCCTGATCCGCGAAGCGGTCAAGCGCGGCATCCCGATCATCGCGATCTGCCGCGGCTTCCAGGAAATGAACGTGGCCCTGGGCGGCAGCCTGCACCAGGCGGTGCAGACCGTGGCCGGCAAGTTCGACCACCGCGAAAATCCCGAGCTCGGCATGGACGAGCAGTACGGCGACGCCCACAACGTCACCATCACGCCGGGCGGCTGCCTCGAGCGCATGCTGGGCCAGTCCGAGATCCCCGTGAATTCGTTGCACGGCCAGGGCATCCACGAACTCGCGCCCGGATTGAGCGTCGAAGCTGTAGCGGAGGATGGGCTGGTCGAGGCCTTCTCGGTGTCCACCGCGCCGGGCTTCACGCTGGCGGTGCAGTGGCATCCCGAGTGGCGCATCCAGCACAACCCCTATTCGATGAAGATGTTCGGCGCCTTCGGCGATGCCTGCCGCCAGTATCAGGCGCAAAAGCTCGCCCTGGTGCGAGAGCAGTGTCGGAGTTCCGCATGACCGTGTTCGTCAACCCGATGGCTGGCCTCCTGTGGGCCACCAGCGCCGTCCCCTAGCTTCCCTGCCTGATAGCGAGAAGCGCACCCGGCACGTGCCGGCCGTGCGCGTGGTATCCGACACAGACAGAGAGGCAATCATGGCAATCCGCGACAATTTTTCTTACACCGACATGGAGGAGTGGCTCAACGCGAAACGGGTCACCGAAATCGAATGCCTGGTCCCCGACCTGACCGGCGTGGCACGTGGCAAGATCCTCCCCCGCATCAAGTTCACCGACGACCGCGGCATGCGCATCCCCGAAGTGGTGCTGGGCATGACCGTCACCGGCAACACCCCGGAGCGCGACGACTCCTACAACCGCGCCATCGCGGCCACCGACCGCGACATGATCCTGAAGGCCGACCCCACCACCATCACCATGGTGCCCTGGGCCGTCGACCCTACCGCGCAGGTCATCCACGACTGCTATTTCGCCGACGGCGAACTGGTCGACTTCGCGCCGCGCAGCGTGCTGCGCCGCGTGCTCAAGCTCTACGCCAAGCGCGGCTGGAAGCCGGTGGTGGCGCCGGAACTCGAGTTCTACCTCACCGCGAAGAACATCGACCCGAACCTGCCGCTGTCGTCCCCGGTCGGCCGCAGCGGCCGCGCCGAGACCAGCCGCCAGGTCTACAGCATCGACGCCGTCAACGAATTCGACCCGCTGTTCGAGGACATCTACGATTACTGCGAGATGATGAACCTCGACGTCGACACCCTCATCCACGAGATCGGCGCCGGCCAGATGGAGATCAACTTCCTGCACGGCGACCCGCTGGGCCTGGCCGACAAGGTCTTCTACTTCAAGCGCACCCTGCGCGAAGCGGCATTGAAGCACGAGATGTACGCCACCTTCATGGCCAAGCCCATGGCCGACGAACCCGGTTCGGCGATGCACGTGCACCAGAGCGTGGTCGATGCGGAGACCGGCCGTAACATCTTCAGCAACCCCGACGGCACGGCCTCGCCCACCTTCCGCCACTACATCGGCGGCCTGCAGCGCTACATGCCCTCGGCGATGGCCATCATCGCCCCGTATGTCAACTCCTACCGCCGCATCGTGCGCCACTCGGCCGCGCCGATCAACCTGCAGTGGGGCCAGGACAACCGCACCGTGGGCTTCCGCGTGCCGGTGTCGGGCGCGCAGGACCGCCGCGTCGAGAACCGCGTGATCGGCGCCGACGCCAACCCCTATCTCGCGCTGGCGGTCACGCTGGCCTGCGGCTACCTCGGCATGACGGAAGTTGTCGAGCCGAGCGCCATGGTCGAAACCAGCGCCTACGACATGCCGGTCGAACTGCCGCAGGGCCTGTCCGAGGCCATCACCCTGCTGCGGCGCGAAGACCGCTTGCGCGATGTCCTGGGCGAGCGTTTCATCGACGTGTACTCTGCGGTGAAGGACCTCGAGCACCAGGAGTTCATGCGCGTCATCAGTCCGTGGGAGCGGGAACACCTGCTTCTCCACGTCTGATTGGGTCCACACACAATGGGAGCCAATCATGACCACCAATACCCCTGTGGCCTCGCTGCGCGTGACTGCGCCCGAGGTGCAAGAAACCTATGACACGCAGGCCCTGCAGCAGCTCGATAGCGCGCACTACCTGCATCCCTTCACCGACCACGCCGCGCTGAGGGAACGCGGCGCGCGCGTGATCGTCCGCGCCGACGACGTCTACCTCTGGGATTCGGAAGGCAAGAAAATCATCGACGGCATGGCCGGCCTGTGGTGCGTGAACGCCGGCTACGGCCGCGCCAGCATCGCCGACGCCGTCCATGCCCAACTCCTGCAGCTGCCCTTCTATAACAGCTTCTTCAACACCACCAATGTGCCGGCCGTGAAGCTGGCGGCGCTGCTGGCCGACATCTCGCCGCCCGGCTTCCAGCACGTCTTCTTCACCGGCAGCGGTTCGGAAGCCAACGACACCATCGTCCGCATGGTGCGGCGCTACTGGCAGCTGGCCGGCAAGCCGGGGCGCGACGTCATCATCAGCCGCCACAACGCCTACCACGGCTCTACCCTCGCCGGGGCCTCGCTGGGCGGCATGGCCGGCATGCATGCGCAGGGAGGCCTGCCGATTCCCGGCATCGTCCACATCGGCCAGCCGCACTACGCGCAAGAAGGGCGCGGCATGAGCGAGGCGGAGTTCGGCCTGCATGCCGCCGGCTGGCTCGAAGAGAAGATCCTCGAGCTGGGCGCGGACCGGGTCGGCGCCTTCATCGGCGAGCCGGTGCAGGGCGCGGGCGGCGTCATCATCCCGCCATCCACCTACTGGCCCGAGATCCAGCGCATCTGCGACAAGTACGACATCCTGCTGGTATCGGACGAAGTGATCTGCGGCTTCGGCCGCCTGGGCGCCTGGTTCGGCTGCCAGCTGATGGGCTTCGAACCGGACCTGATCGCCTTCGCCAAGGGCGTCACCTCGGGCTACGTGCCGCTGGGCGGGGTGCTGGTCGGGGGACGGGTGGCGCATACCCTCATCGAGAAGGGCGGCGACTTCAACCACGGCTTCACCTATTCCGGCCACCCGGCCGCCTGCGCGGCGGCGCTGGAGAACATCCGCATCCTGCAGTCCGAGCGCCTGGTGGAGCGGGTGGCGCTGGAGACCGGGCCGCACCTGAAGGCGCGCTTCGCGGCACTGACGGGCCATCGGCTGGTCGGCCACGCCGAAACCTGTGGACTGGCGGCAGGGCTGAACCTGGTGCGGCGCAAAGGGCCGACGGCGCACGACTGCGAAGCCTTCCCTCCGGCGCAGGCGGTGGGGATGCTGTGCCGGAAGCATATGTTCGACAACGGGGTGATCATGCGCGCGGTCGGCGACCGCATGATCGTGGCGCCGCCGCTGTCGATCACGGTGGCGCAGATCGACGAGATGGTGGAGCGGATCGGCTACTGCCTGGACCTGGCGCTGGAAGAGGTGGTGGCGCGTGGGTGGATGGCGTAGCAAGCCTGCGTGCGTGAATCCTACCTGGACTCGGGCAGAGGGCGCCCCTTGAGCCTGAAGCGCTTCACGAAACCGAATGGCCGGATGACGCCTTTGGGGTCGGAGAAAGGTAGTGATGCGACGGCGCGGTCCAGCAGCTCGAGCTCCCAGGTGATTCCCCCGATGAACTGGAAGCGCATGGTATTCGGCGCTACCAGTTCGAGCTCGGTAAACGCGCCGGTCGTGTACATGCCGCCCAGGCTTGCCGAGTCGAGCAGTTCCCAGCGGCTGTCTAATAGGTAGATGCGCAGACTGTCCTCGAAAGCGATATCGTCTCTGAGGAATAGGAGGCAGCAGTCTTTCCACTGCACCGCAGCCTCGAGAACTTCTCCAGTCACGATGCGCCCGGTCGGCCTGCCACCGACCAGGATCTCGCTTTGGGCGAGCGCGCGTTCGGACCAGGCGCTCGTCAACTGAAGCGAGACGTCGGAGGGTGAGAGGACTTTCACGGTTGCAAGTGCTTACTATCAGATAAGGCTCACGCCAAAAGCGCTCAACGCGCCACCGACGAAGGCGCCCACGGTCACGCAGACGGGGGCTCCAGGACCGCATGCAAGACCAGCCAGGGCGCCCCCGGCAATCCCGCCACCGATCCCCGCACCGGTTACCGCCAGTTCCTTCACTGCCGTTGCTGCCTTGTTCTGCGATGTCGCGACACTGTACACGGAAAGGCCGAGCGACAGGAACAGGAGACCCCTTCCGGCATAGGAAAGACGTGACATTGCCCTGGTAATCGTTGGGTTGGACTTTCCCGCAGACGTCACGATGCGGCATAAACGCTGTTTTTCCGGGAGGCGGATAGGCGAGAGAAGATCGCACGCTCGCCGTGAAGACGCTTTGTCTGGGCAGCGATCAGACGATTCAAGGAGTAGCCTTGCGCCTTCAGGCGCTGCGCCAAAGCACGTCCGATTGGCGTGCTGCGCGACCGGACGATTTCCATGACGATGTTACGTGTTTCTTGCGCTTGCTTCGCAGCCTCTGCCCAGGTAATGCGGCCTGCCGTCGCCTCCTGGCGAAGCTGATCTGCCATCTTCTTGATCTCGCGACTGTATGCGAGTCTTGCGCTGGAGTCGATCGTCACATGCGCGCCGAGGTTCGCTACTTGAACCTCCAAAGCATCGATGGCATGTTCGAATGCGATTCGATTCTCTGCTGCTTCTGCGGTAGCCATATTTCATCCTGAGATGATGTGAACGGCTGAAGCTTATCGGTATGCGCACTGTGTAAATTGCGTACGCTTAGCGATTACTCACTTCACAGGAAATAGAAGAACGAGGCTTGATGCACGTGGGAGTCGAGCGTGACAGATGGGCCCCTTGCCAGGGGCCCCGTTGCTGGAGCAGATAGGGGTTCAGGCCTCGGCCGTGACGATGTGCTTGGCCGGCTCGCTGCGGTTCTTCAGCAGCTGCGGCGCCAGCGAACCCACGAACATGCCGATGAAGGCCGCCAGCAGGCCCGCCAGCTGGCCCGGGAAGGCCTCGCCCCAGCTGGTGATCTGGGGGAAGAACAGCAGCCACACCAGGATGCCGGCGCCGATCGACAGGATGGCGCCCTGCGTGGTCGCGCGTTTCCAGTACAGGCCCATCACCAGCGGCACGAAGGCGCCCACGAGGGTCACCTGGTAGGCGCTCGACACCAGTTCGTAGATCGAGGTGCCTTCCATCGCGATCGCGTACATCAGCACCAGGGCCGCGAAGATCACGATGGTGATGCGCATCGCCAGCAGCAGCTGCCTGTCGCTCATGCCCGGACGGAGGTTCTTGAGGATGTTCTCGACGAAGCTGGTCGAGGGCGCCAGCAGGGTGGCCGAGGAGGTGCTCTTGATGGCCGAGAGCAGGGCGCCGAAGAACAGGATTTGCATCACCAGCGGCATCTTGGTCATGATGAAGGTCGGCAGCAGGCGCTGGTAGTCGTTCTTGGCGATGGACATCGCCGAATCGCCCATCACCACCACGGCCGCGGCGACGATGAACATCGGCACGAAGGCGAACAGGATGTAGCTGGCGCCGCCGATCACGGCGCCGGTGCGCGCGGTCGGGGCGTCCTTGGCCGACATCACGCGCTGGAACACGTCCTGCTGCGGGATCGAGCCGAACATCATGGTGATGGCCGCGCCGACGAAGAAGGCGATGTCGGTGAAGCTCGGCTCCGGCAGCACGCGCCACAGGTCGGCCTGCTGCGCCATGGCCAGCACCTTGTCCGGGCCGCCGGCGAGGTCCGCGGCGAAGAAGGCGATGATGGTCATGCCCACGACCAGCACGATCATCTGGATGAAGTCGGTGATCGCCACGGCCAGGAAGCCGCCCACCACCACGTAGATCAGCACCGCCAGGGTGCCGATGACCATGCCGGTGGCCGGCGCCATCGCGCCGTTGGTGAGCACCGTGAACACCAGGCCCAGGGCCGTGATCTGCGCCGCCACCCAGCCCAGGTAGCTCAGGATGATGGCGACCGAGCAGAACACCTCGATGCCCTTGCCGTAGCGCTGGCGGTAGTAGTCGCCGATGGTCAGCAGATTGAGCTTATACAGCTTGGTGGCGAAGAACAGGCCGACCAGGATCAGGCAGGAGCCGGCGCCGAACGGGTCCTCGATGATCGCATTCAGGCCGCCCTGCACGAACTTGGCCGGCACCCCCATCACGGTCTCGGCGCCGAACCAGGTGGCAAACGTGGTGGTGATCACCATGATCAGGGGCAGGCTGCGGCCCGCCACGGCGAAGTCGCTGGTGTTCTTGATCCGCGTGCCCGCCCACATCCCGAGTCCCAGCGTGCCGAGCAGGTAAAGCGCGACGAAAACGATCAGAGTGGTGTTCATGCGGTGCGGGCTCCGGGGGAGGAAAATTATCGGGCGGAAAATCCGCGATTATAAAGGCAGATTCTGGCGCTTGGATCAACTTTCCCGGGATTTGGCCGCCAGTGTTGCTCAGCAGGGAAGAAAATTTAAAAATGCTACTCTGGCAACACCCTTGTTTGACGTTCACATAGGAATGGTGCGCCGTAGGGAAGGAGGAGGGCGGGCGCGGGGAGCGTGCTGGGGATTCCTGCCCCGTCGATGGACCAAAGATCGAGTCCCGCCAGCAGGTCATCCTGCTCGAAAACCATCGCGCCGAACAGCCGGCCTTGTTCATCCCGCCATTGGTAGTCCGACAGCACTCGCATGGCGAATTTTTTCGGGCGTTGGCCATCGATCGCAAAATCGATACTGGCACAGCCACACCGACAGTGTGCGACGACTTGTGCCAGTGCGAGCTGGGGAAAAAACTCCATGGCGCCTTGGTCACCATGCTCCAGCAGCCACTCGACCAGGGAGCGCTCCTCCCGGGTAAGCATGCGTGGATCGGCCAGGTATCCCGTTTCATGCGCCATGGCTTGCCATCCTCGTCGATTGTGAAGAGACGCGATCTCAGTCGTCGATCACGTCCAGGCCCTGTTCCCTGAGCCGCGCCAGGCCGTCGCGCATGGCCTGCAGCTGCTCGGGCGAATGCCCGACCCAGTCCTTCACTTCGCCGGCCACGCGCAGCGCCTCGCGCGAGCGATAGGACCTGGTCGGGTTGCCGGGGAACTTCTTGTCGGTCAGGTTGGGATCGTCCACAAAAGCGCCGAGCGGCTCCACGATATAGATCCTGCCGGGGCCATCGCCGGCCGCCAGCTCGGCGCCCCAGGTCGCCGCTTCCAGCGTGGCGGAAAAGTAGACGTGGTTGGCCTTCCTGCGTTCGCCGAAGTTCGAGGTGTAGCCGGGCACGATCAGCTCGCCCGGCTGCAGGCTTGCCCGGGTGCCGTGGTAGAAGGGGCCGACGCAATCCATGGGTTCTCTTTCAATCGCGCGCGGGCGCGCCCGGGGGAAGCGAGGCCGCCAAGGCCACGCCTGGCTCCGCCAAGTCTACAACAGCTGAGGCCCGCTGCCCTGGTCGGACAATTCGTCCAGGGGGTTGCGCAGCCGGCAGGCCTTGATCGACAGGCAGCCGCAGCCGATGCAGCCATCGAGCTGGTCGCGCAAGCCGGTGAGCTGGGTGATGCGTTCGTCGAGCTCCGCGCGCCACAGGCGCGACATGCGGGCCCAGTCCTCGGCGGTGGGGGTGCGCCCGTCCGGCAGCGAGGACAGGGCGGCGCTGATCGAGGCCAGCGAAATGCCGATGCGCTGCGCCACCTTGATCACCGCCACCCGGCGCAGCACGTCGCGCCCGTAGCGGCGCTGGCCGCCGCTGCTCCTCACGCTGCGAATCAGCCCCTTGGATTCGTAGAAGTGCAGGGCCGAGACGGCCATGCCGCTGCGCCGGGCCACCTCGCCCACCGTCAATGGCCGGTGGATGTCGGCCGGATCGATCTTCGCCATGAAATTCCTCTTGGCCTCAAGTTAAGTTGAGGTTTTACACTCGTTTTCACCTTATCGCAAGCACCTGGAGGAAGTCGTGAATAGTGGCCTGAGCACCGTCGAATTCAACAAGCAGCTGGTCCGCACCCTGTACGAGGAGTGCATCAACGCGCGCGACCTGGACCGCATCGAGACCCTGGTGGCGCCGGATTTCCTCGGGCCGCGCGGCGAACACGGTCCGCGCGAATTCCGCGCCACCATCGAGGCGGTGCTGACCGGTTTTCCCGGCGTGCGCTTCGAGATCCATGACCTGTTCGGGGAGGGCGACCGGGTGGCGCTGCGCTGGACCTTCCGCGCCAGCCACGCCGGCTGGTTCATCGGCCTGCCGCCCAGCAGCAACAAGGTGAGCCAGGAAGGCAATGTGATCTATCAGATCCGCAACGGCCAGATCGTGCGCGCCTGGCTGCAGGCGGACCGCCTCGGCGTGCTGCAGCAGATTGGCGCGGTGCCGCGCTCGTTCGCCGACAGCCGCGCCGAGCGGCCGCTCTAGGCCGCCGCGTCGCGCACCAGGGACGCCTGGCGCGCCCAATGGCGCCAGGTGGAGGCGAGCCAGAGCCATGCCAGCGCGATGATCACGAAGCGCGATGCGATCCCGACCAGGCCGGCCTCGGGACCGTAGCCGCCCCCGCTGAGCCAGGCGGGGCCAAGATCGTGCACCTGCTGCAGGCCACCGGCAGCCATGCCGCTCCCGGGGAAACCGAGCAGGGGGCCCTGCACGAAGTTCCAGGCGAAATGCAGGCCGATCGCCAGCCACAGGCTGCCCGCGAAGAGGAAGGCGATCCCGTAGATCACGCCGCCGAGCGCATTGCCCAGTACCGACAGCGCGGTCGCGCCCGGATTGCTCAGGTGGATGCAGCCGAAGGCCATCGCCGACAGCAGGATGGCCAGGGCACGGCGTCCACGCAGCGCCAGCACCAGGCCGGACAGCAGCAGGCCGCGCATCAGGATTTCTTCCTTCACGCTGGCGGCGGCCTTGCCGAGGAACCAGCTGCCGAGCTCCCGCATCGACTGCGGCTGCGGGAGTGCCGACGTCGTGATCGCGCCGGCTGCTGCTTCGACGGCGAAGATGCCCAGCATGGCCAGGGAGGCGATGGCGATGCCCGCCACCAGGTCGCGCCCGGCGCCGCGATCCCAGCCCAGGCCGAGTCCACGCACGATCGGCGTTCCCTGCTTACGCCAGTGGCGTATCGCCAGCGCCCCGAAGCCGAGGGCCGCCGCCAGCATCGTCACTTCCACCGCCATCCCGAGCGTCATCGCGTGCTCCCTCAAATCGCCATGTCGCGCAGGATCTTCGATGCATCCCGGTTCGCGCCCAGCACCGTGCCGTCGCGCATGTGGATCTGCAGCTGCGACTGCTCGTCCGCGCGCATCGATTCGACGAAGTCGAGGTTGACCAGGGCCGAACGGTGGATGCGCACGAAGCGCGCCGGGTCGAGCTGGGCCTCGAGCTCGGAGATGCCGATGCGCACCAGGAAGGTCTGGCCGCGCGCCACGATCACCGTGTACTTCGAGTCGGCCTTCATGTATTCGATTTCACCGGTCGACAAGGGGAAGATGCGCCCGCGGTCGCGCACCAGGATGCGCTCCAGGCGCGTGGGGGCTGCCGCGGCATGGGTCAAGGCGCTGTCGAGGGTGTCGCGCGCATGGGCCGGATTCTCATGCCCGGGACCCTCGAGCAGCCGCGCCACCGCCGCCGCGAAGCGCGCCTGGGTAAAGGGCTTGAGCAGGTAGTCCACCGCATGCAGCTCGAAGGCCGTCACCGCGTACTGGTCGTAGGCCGTGGTGAAGACGATGCGCGGCAGGTAGTCGAGCCGGCGCAGCACTTCCAGGCCCGTCATCTCGGGCATCTGGATGTCCATGAACACGACCTCGGGACGCAGGCGCGTGATGTGGGCCAGGGCGCTGGCGCCGTCCGCCGCTTCGCCTACCAGGCGCAGGCCGGGGTGGGCATAGATGGCGTCGCGCAGCACGTCGCGCGCCAGCGGTTCGTCCTCGGCAAAGAATACGGTTTTCATGCTCATGCGCTGATCTCCTCGCGCGAAGGCAGGTGGGCCGGAACGGTGACCGAGACGCAAAAGCCCTCTCCCGGCGCGCTCTGCACGCGCAAGGCGGCGCGGCTGCCGTAGTCCAGCTGCAGGCGCCGTTCGATCGTGCGCAGGCCCAGGCCGTTCGAGGCGGCGATCGCCGCCGGATCGGCGCCGGGACCGGTGTCGTGCACCGTCATGGTCAGCGCGCCGGAGGTGTCGCGGCGGGTGCGGATGCGCAGGACGCCCGGCCGGCTGTGCGGATTGAAGGCGTGCTTGATGCTGTTCTCCACCAGCGGCTGCAGCGACAGCGCCGGCAGCGGATGGTCGCCCGCGTCCTCGTCCAGGTCCCACTCGACGCGCAGGCGTTCGCCCAGGCGCAGCTGCTCCAGTTCCAGGTAGTCGCGCACGAAACCGAGTTCGGCGTCCAGGGTCACGCGGTCGCTGCCGCTGCGTTCCGTGTCGAGCACGTAGCGCAGCATGTCGGAAAACTGGAACAGTGCGGTCTCGGCCGCGGCCGGGTTGCGCTGGGTGAGGGCGATGATCGAGTGCAGGGTGTTGAACAGGAAGTGCGGATTGAGCTTGTTGCGCAGGGCGCTCAGCTCGGCGGCGATCACGAGGTTCTGCGCGTCCTTCATCGCCAGCGCCTGGCGGTGCGCGGCCTCGCCGGCGCGGATCAGGTGGAAGATGCCGGCGGCGAGCATGTAGGTCATGGCATGGTAGAGCAGCGGCCAGATGTACCAGCTGAGCGGCTTGCCGGCCTTGAAGATGGTCCAGAACGGCCCCTGCGCGACGATGGCGAAGGCGGCCGCCGCGCCGACGTGGACGGCAAGGGTCCTGGCCAGGCGCCAGCGCCGGCGCTCGAGCCAGCCGGTCAGCGGCCAGGCCAGCGCCAGCAGCACCGCGGAAGGGAGCAGGCTGGCGATCGTCAGCGCAAACCTGCCGGCGTCGAAGCGCCCGTCGGCGACGTTGTCGAGCTGGTCGGCCACGGCCAGGAAGACGGCGTAGGCGAGCCAGACGGCGATGTAGATCCGCCACATCAGCGTGTGGCGGGGCTTGTCCGTGAGCGATGGTTTCATGCCTGGATTGTCGCCCGTGGGCGGGCGGGAAGGGGACGCCATGACGCGAACTGCGGGATCCGGTATCCGAACTGAGGGAATCCGGATGCCCGCTCAGGGGCAGGGCAGGGTGATCGTCAGGCGCGTGCGGCCATGGCCCGTGTCCATGCTCACGCTGCCGCCCTGCACCTCGGCCATCAGGCGGATCGAATAGGTGCCCAGGCCGTTGCCGCCGACCTTGTCCGAGGGAGTGTACTTCTCGAAGAAGTGGGCGCGCGCCGCCGGCGGCACTTCGCCGGCGTTGTCGATCATCACGTGCAGGTTGCCATAGCCCGGCGCGATGTAGACGCTGACACGCCCGCCCGGGGGCGACGCCTCGATCGCGTTCTTCAGCACATTGTTGAACATCGAGTAGCACAGCAGCGGCTCGCCCAGGCACATCACGTCCTCCGGGGCGTCGAACTGCACCGTCACGTCCGAGCTGTCGCAGGCAATGCCGGCATGCCGGCAGACCCGCGCCAGCATCTCGCCCAGGTCGAACATCTGCAGGGCCGCCTGGTAGCTGCCTTGCTCCATCCGGTAGACGTCGAGGGTACGGTTGATCATCTCGAGCGCGTTCTCGGCCGCGGTCTCGATCATGTGGGCCTGCTCGCGCTGGCCTGGCGTGAGCGGGCTGCCGAGCAGCGCCTGGCTGCCGTGCAGGGCGACCGCGATCGGGCTTTTCAGGTCGTGGCGCGTGATGCGCTCGACGTCCTCGCGCAAACGCGCGTTCTCGATCAGGAGTTCGTTCTGGCGCTTGATGTCCTGCATGGCGGTGGCCAGCAGCAGGTGGGCCGACAGGCGCGCCTTCAGGATGGTCGGGTCGGCCGGCTTGGACACGTAGTCCACCGCGCCCAGGCGCAGGCCGGCCACCACGTCCTCGGTGCCGTCGCGCGCGGACAGGAAGATGATCGGGATGTGCGCCGTCTTCGGGTTGGCTTTCAGCTGGCGGCAGGTCTCGAAGCCGTCCATGACCGGCATCATGATGTCGAGCAGGATCAGGTCGATGTGGAAGGCGTCGGCGATCTCCAGCGCCTTTTTCCCGCTGATCGCGACCTTGATCGCGTACTCGTCCTTCAGCACCCCGGCCAGCACCTCGATATTGGTGGGGATGTCGTCCACGATCAGCACCGTCGATTTCTTCACGCGCTCGCCGATCGGCGCATCCAGGCCGATGACGTTCGATTCCGGCAGCAGGGCCGGCGCGGGCGCGGGCGTAGGCACGGGTGCCGGTGCCGGTGCGGGCGCCGGCCGTGGCGCCGGCTGCGCGGGCCGGGCGAAGGGACTCGGGGCCGCCTCCAGGGTCACGCCCAGCATGCTCATGAACTTGCTGGCGAAGCTGTGCACCGTGAAGGGCTTGATCATGTAGGCGTTCACGCCGGCCTGCAGCGCGGTGCGCACCGATTGCGGGTTCGCCTCGGCGGTGAGCATCATGAAGGGCGTGCTGCCGTAGCGGTGGTCCGAGCGCATCCACTTGAGCAGGTCGATCCCGCTCATCACCGGCATGCCCCAGTCGCCCACGACGATGTCGATCTGCTGCTTGCGCATGAGGTCCTGGGCGGTCTTGCCGTTATCGGCCTGGAACACGTTCAGGTAACCGAGTTCGGCCAGCACCTGGCGCACGTGGGTGCGGATCAGGAGGTAATCGTCGACGATGAGGATGGCGGCGGACTTGTCCATGATGTTTCTCTTACTTAAGTTTATGAAGTTTAGCAACTAATGATGGCCTCGCCTATGTGAAAAGTTGTCGCCGTTGTATGCATGTACGCATTCTTCATGCGTGATTCTTCGTGTTTATGCGTAAACTTGCGTGTTTATGCGTGTTTGGGTACAGTGGCGTGCATTCACCAGGAGAATCCATGCAGCTAGCCGAAGAAAGGCGCCAGGCGATCGTCGAGGCGGTCGAGCAGGAGGGCCGGGTATTGGCCGCCGAGCTGGCCCAGCGCCTGTGCACATCCGAAGACACGATCCGGCGCGACCTGCGCGAGCTCGACGCCGCCGGCCTGCTGCGCCGCGTGCACGGCGGGGCCGTGCGGCGCGGGGCGGCGCCCAGCTTCGGCGAGCGGATGGAAGCCGAGCTGCCGCGCAAGAACGCGCTCGCGCAAATGCTGCGCGATTGCGTGCGGCCAGGCGACACGGTGCTGATCGATGCCGGCTCGACCAACCTGGCGCTGGCGCGCCTGCTCGAAGACGGCCAGGCAGCAACCGTCGTCACCAACAGCCCGCAGGTCGCGCTGGCGCTGGGCGACATGCGCCGCACCCGCGTGGTGCTGCTGGGCGGGACCTACCACGCGGCGCAAGGCGCTGTGATGGGCGCCTGGACCCTGGCCGAACTCCAGCAGCTGCGCGCCGACCTGTGCATCGTCGGCATCTGCGCGCTCGACCCGGACAGCGGCCTGGCCACCGAAGACGCCGAAGAGGCGACCATCAAGGCCGCCATGCTGGCCGGCAGCAAGCGGCGCGCGGCGGCGGTGCTCAACGAACGCCTGTTCGACAAGGCGTCCTTCCTGTTCGGCCGGCTGGCGGAACTCGACCACCTGGTGCTGGAGGCCGACGCGCCGCCCGACACCATCGCCCGCCTGCGCCAGGCCCACCCCGGCCTCGACATCCAGCTCGCAGCAAAGGTCCGCCCATGACACTCACCTCTACTTCTCTTTCCCGGGGGCGCTGGTCGATCTCCACCGTCTTCCTGCTCAACGGCGCCGGCATCGGCCTGTGGGCGGCGCACGTGCCGGTGGTGCAGGCGCGGCTCGGCATCGACACCGCGACCCTGTCGATGGTGCTGCTCACCATCGCGGCCGGCGCCCTGCTGGCCATGCCGCTGATGGGCGGCTTCACGGCGCGCTGGGGCACGCGCCGCATGACCCTGGTGGCGGGTTTCTTCTTCGCGGTCATGCTGGGCATCCTGATGGGCTTGAATGACCTGACCCTGCTGTTCGTGGCGGCCTTCCTCTTCGGCGTCGCCAACGGCGCGCTGGACGTGGCAATGAACGCCAACGCCAGCGAAGTCGAGACGGCGCGCGGCATCCCGACCATGTCGTCCTTCCACGGTTTCTTCAGCCTCGGCGGCCTGCTCGGCGCGGCGCTGGGCGGCTTCGTCATCGGCCAGGGCTGGGGCGACGGGCAGGGCGCGCTGGCGGCGGCCATCGCGACCGGCATCGCCCTGCTTGCCGCCGCGCCGCGCGTGATGTTCTTCGCGCCGACCCATGCTGGCGGCAGCCACTTTGCCCTGCCGCGCGGGGCGGCGCTGAGCCTGGGCCTGCTGGCCCTGCTGTGCTTCGCGGTCGAGGGCGCGCTGGTCGACTGGAGCGCCCTGCTCATGCGCGAGCGCACCGGCGCCGAGCCGGCCAGTGCGGCGCTGGCCTATTCCGCCTTCTCGATCGCGATGGCGGCCTGCCGCTTCGCGGGCGACCGCCTGATCCTGCGCTTCGGCGCCATGCGCATCATGGTGCTGGGCGGCCTGGCGATGTTCGCCGGCCTGGCCACCGCGGTGCTCAGCACCCACTTCCTGCTGTCGGCCTGCGGCTTCGCCCTGATCGGCATCGGCGCGGCGAACGTGGTGCCGCTGCTGTTCGGCGCCGCTTCGCGCATCCCCGGCATGGGCGCCGGCGCCGGCGTGGCCGCGGTGGCGACGCTGGGCTACGGCGGCCTGCTGATGGCCCCGCCCGTGCTGGGCTATATCGCCGCGCAGTCCAGCATCATGGTGGCGCTGGGCGCGCTGTCGCTGTCGGGCCTCGTCATCGCGATGAGCGCGGGGATCATCAAGCGCCAGGCCTGAACAGGTAGACTGGCGGCGGCATGTCGCCTGCAATCACCAATATCACACCCAGGAGGAAGACAGGAATGTTCAATCACGTCATGGTCGGGACCAACGATATCGCACGCTCGAAACGCTTCTACGACGCCGTGCTCGGCGTGCTGGGCGCCGGGGCGCCTTTCGAGAACACCGCCCCGAGCGGCCAGGCACGCCTGTTCTACCGCCACGACGGCGCCGCTTTCTGCGTGTCGGAGCCGATCAACGGCGAAGCCGCCTGCCATGCCAATGGCGGCACCATCGGTTTCAAGTGCAGCTCGCCCGAGCAGGTCCAGCAATTCCACGACGTCGCCGTCGCCCATGGCGGGACCAGCTGCGAGGAGCCGCCCGGCCTGCGCGACGGCAGCCTCGGTGCGATGCACCTGGCCTATGTGCGCGACCCGGACGGCAACAAGCTGTGCGCCGTGCACCGTCCCAGGAAGGCTTGAAACGCACATGGCCCTGCCGCGCATGCGACAGGGCCATGAAGGCGCGCCAGGTCAGAAGATGAAGTCGCTCATCACCGGCATCGCGGTGTTGCCGTACATGGCGAAGGCCATATCGGTGCCGCTGTTGAAGTTGCCGTCGCCGTTGACGTCGACCAGCATCCAGCCATCGTCTTCGCCGTACATGGCGAAGGCCACCGAGCGGTTCACGCCGTTGTCGCTGAAGACGCCGGCGCCATCCTTGATCGTCGACTGCAGGATGTGCTCGGTGTTCGACGCCACCTTGAACTTGGCGAAACCGTCGCGGTTGGCGCCGGCCGCCAGGTGCAGGGCGGACAGGTCGATCTTGTCCGTGCCGACCTGGAAGTTGTTGATCACGTCGTAGTCGTTGACCTGCTTGCTGCCCTGGCTGGCCCAGACCAGCTGCGAATCGCCGGCCTTGCTGAACACGATGGTGTCCTTCACCACCTTGTCGCGGTTCAGGATCACATAATCCTTCTCGCCGCCATTGCCCTGGAAGACGCCACCGGCCGCGGTCGCGGTGTAGTAGTCGGTACCCTGGCTGCCGAGGTAGTTCAGTCCCTTGCCGGCAGCGGCGGCGGTGCGGACCACGCCGTCGAAGTTGACGTCGCCGGTCGATGCCGAGGCGTCGAAGGTCTCGAGGGTGTCGGAATAGATGCTGACCATGTCCAGGCTCGCATCGCCCCTCACGAGCACCGTCTTGCTGCCCTGTGCGTCCAGGAAGCCGAAGCTGTTCAGGTAGTCCGACGGGGCCTTGGCCTCGTTGGTGCCGGTGGCGGGGTTGTCGAGCTCCGTCTTGTTGACGGTCGAATGCAGGATGATCGTCTCGATGTCCCTGGTTTCGAAGTTGTTGGCCTTGACCAGGCCGTTGGCCCGGTTATCGGCACTGGCATCGTTCGCGGTAAAGCTGATCGTCAGCTTGTCGTCGCTGCCGGACGCATCCTTCAGCGTGAACTTGACGTTGGCGCCGACGACGAAGTTGTCGGCGGGCGCGCCGGTCAGGTCGAGGTTGACGTCCAGGCTGCCCATCTGGATGCGCGAGTCGGCCCTGCCGTTGGTGAACTCGACCGGCCCGCGCAGCCGCGCATGGGTATGCAGGGTGGTGACGTTGCCGACCTTGTCGAGGTCATACACGCCCTTGCCGCTCGAGAAATCCAGGATTTCGAAGTTGCTGTACACCGGGCTG
>Ga0209023_10001574_pt1 | contig 30260 bp, 28 predicted proteins | sample LakOneMetagenome_FD_187468 | JGI IMG/M metagenome (GOLD analysis project Ga0209023, IMG submission 187468) | Freshwater and sediment microbial communities from Lake Erie, Canada (SPAdes) (version 2) | ecosystem: Environmental > Aquatic > Freshwater > Lentic | place: Lake Erie, Canada...
TGGCGGCGTTGGGTCACTCCAGCGCTGAGGTGGGCAACGTGATCAAGGTGATCAACTCGATCGCGGAGCAGACCAACCTGTTGGCGCTCAACGCGACCATCGAGGCCGCGCGTGCCGGGGAGGCCGGCAAGGGCTTCGCGGTGGTGGCCAACGAGGTCAAGGAGCTGGCCCAGGAGACCTCCAAGGCGACCGAGGACATCGGGCAGCGGATCCAGGCGATCCAGACCGACACCGAGGCCGCCGTCGCGGCCATCGGCGAGATCTCGGTGATCATCGCCCAGATCAACGACACCCAGGCGACCATCGCCTCGGCGGTGGAGGAGCAGACCGCGACCACCAACGAGATGGGCCGCAACGTCGCCGAGGCCGCTACCGGCTCCAACGACATCGCCAGCAACATCACCGGTGTCGCCCGGGCAGCCTCCGACACCACGACCGCCGCGTCCTCCACCAGCGAGGCCGCCGAAGAGCTCGCCCGGCTCGCCTCCGGCCTCCAGGGCCTCATCGGTCAGTTCAAGTTCTGAGCTCCGTGGGGCGAGGGGCCGACGGCTCCTCGCCCCCGGGGACCCCGGACAGGGCTCGCAACGTCGTCCACGCCCGGGTCGCCAGTTGGAGCTGGAAACGGGTGTCGGGGTCGGAGATGTCGTGCCCGGTCAGCTCGCACGCCCGGGCGATCCGATAGCGCACGGTGCTCCGGCCGACGCCCAGGGACCGGGCGGTGGCGTCGTAGCCGCCTCCGTTGTCCAAGAACCGCGCCAGCGTGAGCACCAGGTCGCCGCTCCGCTGCTGGTCATAGTCGAGCAGTCGGCCGAGCCATTGCCGGACGAAGGCGTCGATGCCCTTGGGGTCCGAGGCCTCGGAGAGGAACTGGTAGACGCCCAGATCGTCGTAGGTCACAACGCCGTTCCGGCCTTCACCGGCGGCAGCCAGGCCGAGGCTCAGCTGTGCCTCTCGGTGCGATCGCGGGTAGTCCTCGTGGGACCGACAGATGCTCCCGACGCCGGCGTGCAGCCGTCGACGGTGGATCAGATCCACCAGGGGGGCGGGCAGCCGGCCGGCCGACCCGGCTCCCTGCTCGTGGGGGGCGACCACGATGGCCACGACGGTGTCCGCGCGCGGCATCAGCAGCAGCCGCCGGCCCGGCAGCGCCGACCGGATCTCGGCCACCAGGTCCGGGGCGTCGGCGGTGCGGGCTCCCCGGAGCACGACCACGCGGTGCGGCAGCCCCAGGTCGTGGCCGAGCGCCCTGGCGCGGGCACCGACCCCGTCGTCGGCACCGCTGAGCAAGGCAGCCACCAGGTCCACGCCCAGCCTGAGCTCGGTCTCCGCGATGCTGTGCAGGCGCGCCAGCTCCATCGCCAAGACGGTGGCGGCGTGCTCGAGCGCCATGGTCTCCTGCTCGCCGATGACGGACTCCCCGCCGATCAGATAGATCAGCGCCACCAGGTCGGTGCGCGGTCGCGCGGCCGTGAGCAGGCGGTCCTCCTCCTGGATCGGGCGTCCCGAGCGAAGGGCGCGGTGCGCGAGATCGGCCGGTGCCGCCGCCGACAACGCCCTCGTCGGAGGCGCGGTCTCGGGGCCCGCTCGCCCCAGCACGTTGCCCTTGTCGTCCTCGATGACGGCCGGCAACCCGGTGAGCTCGAACAGGGCGCGCACGATGCCGGCGTAGCCCTCCAGGTTCAGCGCGACCGCGGTGAAGCGGTCGTGGATGCGGTTCTTGTGCTCCAAGGTCGCGACGGTGTCGGCGAGCGCGGCGTTGGCGTCGGCGTGGTCGGCGTGCAACCGGGCGTTGGCGATGGCGATCCCCGTCTGCTGGGCGAGCGAGCGCAGGAGCGGGATCTTGTCGGGGGACAGCGGCTCCTGGTTGATCACGAGCAGGTGGCCGACCGGGCCCTCCAGCCCATGAAGCGCACACGCCCAGGCCCAGCTGCCGCCACCCGCGTCCACCGGCCCTCCGCCGGGCGGCAGGGCGCGCAGCTGCTGGCGTACCCGTACGCCTGTCGCCGGGTCGTCGCCGGGAGGGCCGCCGTGCCACCCGATCCCATCCAGGTGCACCGAGACCAGGTCACAGTCGACGAGCGCCGGGGTCGCCGTCCGCGCCAGGTGCAGGATCTCGTGCTCATGACGCCGCTCGGTCATGAGCAGCGAGAGCGCGAGGAGCCCCCGCACGGTGGACAGCTCCTCGCGAAGGGTCAGCTCCGGCTCGGCCGCGATCGGCTCGCGTGACCCGACGTCACGCGTGAGCGATGGAGAACTCATCGCCGGTGAGGTGGTGGGGGTTCTCCAGCAGCAGGCCGCCCATCAGGATCCGCGGATGGGTCTTGATGAGGTCGAGGAGCACGCCACCGCCGACCTTGGCCAGGTCGTAGAGGCACAAGACGGCCTGGGGGAACCGATCCACGAACGCGTTGGCCCACGACTCGTAGCGCACGACGCTGTCCCGCCGAGGCGGGACCCGGTCCATCCAGGACATCTCGCCGAGCACCCAGGCGAACCCATAGCTGGCCTCCTCCTGGAGCGCCTGGGCCCGCGCCTCCCAGAACGCGATCATGCACTCCTCGTCGAAGGTGCCGCGCTGGAGGTAGGTCTGCTCGGCGTCATAGAGCTCGAGCTGCCCGGAGCCGAGGCAGTCGTCGAGGTCGACGCTGTCGCCCAGTCGCGCGCGCAGGTCGACCGGTGCCAGCGAGTCGACGACGGCGATGCACTTGTCGCCGCCGCGGAGGGCGCCGCTCAGGAACGGCATCAGCAGGGCGTCGCGCTCGGCCTCTCCGTAGTAGAAGCCACACACATGGTCCCCGGGCATGAGCGTGAGGCCCGGAAGCTGCAGGGGATCGGTCATCGTTCGCTCCTCCTGGTCGAGCGGCATCCCGTCCAGGCGACCCACAGTGATGGGCGTCACGCTCTGCGCCCGTGCGTGTTCCTTGTCGCGGAACGCCACCTGGCCGGTAGCGGCCACAAACTCGACCGATTTGGCCCTCTCAGCCCGTGGCCCCGAGCGTTCTGCGGTCCCTAGCGTGCACCGCACCTCACGTGGTCCGCGGCGACCGCCGCGCGTGCGAAAGGAACCCCGATGCCTGCACTTTCCCGCTCCGAGTGGTACGACCTGACCCGGGACATGAACTGGGACCTCACCTATGTGACCGAGGAGCAGGCGTTCCCCGAGCTCCTCTCCAAGAGCTTCGGCATCCCGGCCCACGACTGGTGGGTCTGGGACGAGCCCTACAAGATCACCTACGCCGACTATGTGCAGAACCAGTCCGGCAAGGACCAGGGGCTGTTCTCGGTCAACAATGTCGTGAGCCGCTCCAAGATCTTCGACAACCTCGAGCCCGGCTGGAAGGCCGCCGTCATCGCCCACTACGGCGCGATCGCGGTCGCGGAGTACCAGGCCGGGATCGGCGAGGCGCGGATGGCTCGGTTCGGCCGGGCCGCCGCGTGGCGCAACATGGCGACGTACGGCACGCTCGACGAGACGCGCCACGGCCAGCTGCAGACCTACTTCCCCTACACGGCGCTGGCCAAGGAGCCCCGGCTGGACTGGGCGCACAAGGCCTACCACACCAACGAGTGGGGCATCATCGCCGCTCGTCACCTGTTCGACGACATGTTCACCGCCAACGACGCCGTGTCGATGGCCATCCAGCTGACCTTCACGTTCGAGACCGGCTTCACCAACCTCCAGTTCCTCGGCATGGCCGCCGACGCCATGAAGGTGGGTGACATCGACTTCGGTGCGCTCATCTCCTCGATCCAGACCGACGAGGCGCGGCACGCCCAGCAGGGCGAGCCGACGCTCAAGATCATGGTGGCCGCCGGGAAGAAGGAGGAGGCGCAGAACCTGCTCGACCGGATGTTCTGGCGCGCCTGGAAGATCTTCTCGCTGCTCACAGGCCTCTCGATGGACTACTACACGCCGCTGGAGCACCGCACGCACTCCTTCAAGGAGTTCATGGACGACTTCATCAACAAGCAGTTCATCGACCAGTTCCGCGACCTCGGGCTCGAGAAGCCCTGGTACTGGGACCACCTGCTCAACGAGATGAACTGGCTGCACCACGCCTACCACATCGGCGTCTACTACTGGCGCCCCACGGTGTGGTGGAACCCGGTCGCGGGTGCCGCGCCCGAGGAGCGCGCCTGGCTCGAGGAGAAGTACCCCGGCTGGAACGACAGCTTCGGCAAGTACTGGGACGTCATGGGCGACAACGTCCGTGCCGGGCACCCCGAGCTGACCCTCCCGGAGACCTTCCCGATGGTCTGCAACAGCTGTCAGGTCCCGGTCTGTACGCCGGCCGGGTATGCCGCCGGCTACCTGGACAGCCCGATTCCGCTCCAGCTCGACCTCGACGGCCGGCGCTACACGTTCTGCTCCGAGCCCTGCAAGTGGGTCTTCGAGCAGGACCCCGACCAGTTCAAGGGTCACCTCTCGATCATCGACCGCTTCCTCGGCGGCGTCATCGACCCGCCGACCATCGAGGGCGCCCTCGCCTACATGGGCCTCTCGCCCGAGGAGATGGGCCAGGACGGCACCGACTACGCCTGGGCCCACGCGGCTGCCACCGACCCGCAGACCGCACCCTGACCGCCGACCACCGAGACTCGAGGAGAGACACCATGGCGCTGTTCCCCGTGCTGGGTATCACCGAGGGCGACTTCGTCGTCGTCCTGGCACCCGTCGACGACACCGACCCGATGAGCGTGGTCGCCGAGAAGATCGCCTACCACGGCGTGGGCAAGCGGGTCGCCGACCCGGGCCGCCCCCTGCACGTGCGCTACAAGGGCACCGTCCTCGACGACGACTCCACCATCGTCGACGCCGGCTGCACGCCGATGGACGTCCTGGAGGTCGTGTTCGGATGACCGGCGACATCCGTTGGCTGCCCGCCGTCCCGGAGGACGAGCTCTGGGAGGGTGACCTGCTCGACGTCGAGCTCGACGACGACCAGGTGCTGTTGGTGCACCTCGACGGGGGGCCCATCAAGGCCTACCAGGGCATGTGTCCCCACCAGGAGGTGCTGCTGGCGGACGGTGAGTGGAACCCCGACACGGGACATCTCGAGTGCCCCGGACACAAGTGGGAGTTCGACCTGAGCACGGGAGCCGGTCTCAACCCCACCGGCTGCCGCCTCTTCGAGTTCCCCGTCCGGGTGCAGGACGGGAAGGTCGAGGTCGGGGTCCCGCAGGACGGGGAGCGTCACTACTACCGCTTCAGCACAGCGGCCGACTGAGAGAAGGACCCATGGAGCAGCAGCACGTCAAGATGGTCGGTCCCGTGGTTCGCGGACTGGACCCGATGCTCGCCGAGGCGGTGATCACCGCCATCGAGGTCGACAACCCCGAGTCCGACGTCCTCGTCGAGGACGAGGGCGGCTACATCCGCATCACCACACCGCAGTTCTGCCGGCTCACCCGCGCCAGTCTCGAGGACGCCATGGGCCGCAAGTTCCAGCTCTACCAGCTCGAACCCCAGCTCGCGGGGTTCGCCGGACGCATGAAGCTCAGCGACGACGAGGTCGTCTGGTTCCTCGAAAGGGAGGACTGAACCATGGCTGTTTCCCAGCGCAAGCCCCCGAAGACCTGGAGCCTGCTCGGCGACGTACGCCGTCGGCCGACCCCCTACGAGGTCACGGCCGCGAAGTTCAACTACCACTTCCGTCGGCAGCCCGCTCCGTTCGAGCTGGACCCCAACGCCGACCTCAACCGTCACTACCTCGCCAACCGCGAGGGCTCGGCGTTCAACGTGGCCGACTGGGAGGGCTTCCGCGACCCGGCGCGGCTGACCTACTCCGACTACGTCACGCTCCAGAAGGACCGCGAGACCTACCAGGACGGGCTGATCGACCACCACGAGGCGGCCGGCTCGATGGAGGCGCTGAGCGAGGACTGGGTGGCGACCCTGCGCCGCCTGTTCATCCCGCTCCGGTTCCCGATCCACGTGCTGCAGATGACGGCCCACTACGCCGCTCAGATGGCGCCCTCGGCGTTCATCATCAACTGCGCCAACTTCCAGGCGGCCGACGAGATGCGCCGGATCCAGCGGATGGCCTATGCCACCCGCGCCCTGGCCAACGCGCACGGCGACGACCTGGCCGCGACGGACACCGCCCGCGAGGCCTGGGTCGCCGCACCCGAGTGGCAGGGCATGCGGGAGGCGCTCGAGAACCTCCTGGCCGTGATGGACTGGGGCGAGGCCTTCGTGGCCCTCAACCTGGTGCTCAAGCCCACCATCGACGCCCTGGTCAACCAGGAGCTGGGTCAGCTGGCCTCGGACAACGGCGACGAGTACCTCGCGCTCGCGCTGGCCGACTTCGACCTCGACGCCCAGCGCAGCCAGGACTGGACCGCGGCTCTGATGACCTACGCCATCGAGCAGGATCCCGCGATGGCGGGGGTCGCCCGAGGCTGGGTCGACGCCTGGGCACCCCGCGCCGATGCTGCCGTCGCCGGACTGGCCGCCCTGTTCGAGGCCGCCCCCAAGGCGACCGACGCGTCCCGGGTCGTCGACACCGTCGCCGCCCGGCGCCAGGCGTTCCTCGAGCGTTGCGGCGTGTGAACGAGCCGGCCGCCCTCCCGACCCGTGATGTGGTGATCGCCGGGTCGGAGGAGCGGTTCGAGGTCCGCGACGGGGAGCGGATCCTCAACGCCGCGAGGGCGGCCGGCCACTGGCTTCCCTACGAGTGCGGCTGGGGGAGCTGCGGAACCTGCAAGGCGACCCTGGTCGAGGGTGAGGTGCGGCTCCTCTTCGAGGGGGCGCCCGCCGTCAGCGACCGCGACGCCCGCCGCCGCCGGATCCTGCTCTGTCAGACGACACCCGAGACCGACCTGGTCATCAAGCCGCTTCGGGTGGACCCCCGACCGGCTCCCGAGCGGCCAACGGTCGACGTGGTCGCCCGGCTGACCGGGGTCGAGCAGCTCTCGGGCGACGTGTCGCGGTTCCGATTCGAGACCCCGGAGCCGGTCGACTTCCGGCCGGGCCAGTACGCGATCCTCGAGGTCGAGCCGGGGCTGCGTCGCTGCTACTCGATGGCCAACCTCCCCGGAGGCACCGGCCTCGAGTTCATCGCCAAGCGCTACCCGGGCGGGACCGGCAGCACGCACCTGTTCGACCTTGAGGTCGGCTGCGAGATCCCGCTCGAGGCGCCGTACGGCGACATGTGGCTGCGGCCGCTCGACCGCCCGGCGGTGCTGATCGCCGGCGGCACCGGCATCTCCGCGATCCTGGCGATGGTGCGCGAGATCTCGCAGCTCCACTCCGGAGGCGACGCCAGCAACCCTCGGCTCACCGTCGTCTATGGTGCGGCGCACCCCGGCGACCTGGTCTGCTGGGACGAGCTCGACCGGCTCGTCGAGGGGCTCCCCGGTGCGGAGCTGGTCGGGACCCTGCTCCACCCTCCGCCGGGATGGTCGGGGCTGGAGGGCGTCGTGACCGACGCGCTGACCCCGCGCCTCCCCGACGTGGCGACCTCCGAGGTCTATCTGGCCGGGCCGCCGCGGATGGTCGATGCCGTCACCGAGCTCGTCAAGGCGAGTGGGCTGGGCTTGGACCGCCTCCACTACGACCGGTTCGGCTGACCTTGTTCGCTGGCGAGGAGCGCCCGCTAGGGCGCGTCTCGAAACCTGGCCACGGCGTGCGCGGAGCGCACGTGTGGGGTTCCGGCCCTGGGTAGGGTCGTGGCGTTCCCGCCGCTCGATCCCCTGGAGGTCGCATGCCCGGAGTCCGGCCAGGCTCCTTGCTCGGCACCGCCGTGCGCCGGGTCGAGGACCCGGAGCTCGTCGTCGGGCACGGCACGTTCGTCGCCAACCACCGGCTCCCCGGCACCACCCACGCGGTGTTCGTGCGCAGCCCGTTCGCCCACGCCCTGGTCACCGGGATCGACGTCGCCGCAGCGCTCGAGGCACCCGGGGTGGTGATGGTCCTGACCGGCTCGGACGTGGACGGCATCGCCGCGCCGGTCTTCGCCTCCGCCAACCCGGCCCTGGTCCGGCCGCTGCTCACCGCGGACCGGGTGCGCTTCGTCGGTGAGCCGGTGGCCCTGGTCGTCGCCGAGACGCTGGCTCAGGCGGTCGACGCGGCCGAGCTCGTGGACATCGACTACGACCCGCTTCCGGTGGCGTCGAGCATCGAGGCCGCGCTGGCCGACGGTGCGCCTCTGCAGTTCCCCGACCACGGGAGCAACGTCGCCCGCGGTGTCCGCGACGCCGACGAGACCGACCCGCTCGCGGGCGCCGCGCACGTCGTACGCCTGCGGATGCACAACCAGCGCATCGCCACCAACCCGATCGAGGGACACGCGATCCTGGTCGACCCCACTGCCGACCCCGTCACGATCTGGCTGGGCACCCAGCATCCGCATGGGGCGCGTGATCTCGCGGCGCGGCTCCTCGACCTCGAGCCGAGCCAGGTCCGGCTGGTGGCTCCTCACGTCGGCGGTGGGTTCGGGGGCAAGGCCGGGCTCGCGCCCGAGCACGGGGTGGTCGTCGTGGCGGCCCAGCGCCTGGGCCGGCCCGTGCTGTGGGGGGAGACCCGCAGCGAGGCGATCTTGTCGATGCACGGCCGCGACCAGGTCCACTGGGCCGAGCTGGGGCTCGACCGCGACGGGCAGATCGTGGGGCTGCGGCTGCACGTCGCCGGTGACTGTGGCGCCTACGCCGGCTTCGGCGGCGGGCTGGCCCTGGGGCCCACCTACCTGATGGCGACCGGGCCCTACCGCGTCCCGCGGCTGCGCTACGACGCCATCGCCGTGCTCACCAACACCGCGCCCAACGGCGCGTTCCGCGGCGCCGGGCGACCGGAGGCGGCGGCCATCCTCGAGCGTCTGCTCGACCTGGCGGCCGACGAGCTCGGCATCGCCCCCGAGGAGATCCGGCGGCGCAACCTCCTGGATCCCGAGGCTTTCCCCTACCGGACGCTCACCGGCGCCGACTACGACAACGGCGACTACCAGCGGGCCCTCGACGAGGTGCTCCAGCGGGCGGACGTCGAGGCGCTGCGGGCCGAGCAGCAGCGGCGCCGAGATGCCGGCGAGACCCTGCTCCTCGGCATCGGGCTCGCGACCTATGTCGAGGTGACCGGCTTCGGTGGCTCGGAGTTCGGCTCCGTGCACGTGCACCCGGATGGGTCCGCCACGGTCCGGGCCGGGACGTCCGCACACGGCCAGGGTCACGCCACCTCGTTCTCGATGATCGTCGCCGACCGTCTGGGCATCCCGCTCGAGCGCATCACCTATGAGCAGTCCGACACCGCGGCGGTCCGCAGCGGGGGAGGGACCGGCGGCTCACGGTCCCTCCAGCTGGGCGGTAGCGCGGTCGCCGCCGCGGCGGACGAGGTCTATGAGCGTGCCCTCGCGGCCGCGGCGGACGTGCTCGAAGCCGACCCGGCGGACGTCGTCCTCGGGGCGGAAGGGTTCCAGGTCGCGGGTGTCCCCGGGGCCTCGGTCGGCTGGGCGGACCTGGCCACTCGGGCCGTGGGGGACGGAACGCCGCTCGAGGTGGACCTCGACGTCGACCTCGAGGGCGCGACCTTCCCGTTCGGAGCCCACATCAGCGTGGTCGAGGTCGATGTCGAGACCGGCCACGTGCGGCCACTTCGCCATGTCGCCGTCGACGACTGCGGGCGCATCCTCAACCCGCTGATCGTGGCCGGGCAGCAGCATGGCGGCACGGTGCAGGGGATCTCGCAGGCGCTTTGGGAGGGATTCGTCTATGACGCGCAGGGGACGCCGCTCACCTCGACGTTCGTCGACTACACGCTGCCGACCGCGGCCGACCTGATCCAGCTCGACGTCGCGACGATCGAGACCCCGACACCTCGAAACCCGCTGGGCGCCAAGGGGATCGGCGAGTCGGGCACGATCGGGTCCACCCCGGCGGTGCACAACGCCGTCGTCGACGCGCTGTCCCACCTCGGCGTCCGCCACCTCGAGATGCCGTGCACGCCGGACCGGGTCTGGGCGGCCATCCAGCAGGCCCGGTCCGGGGAGCTTCCGACCTGGTGGGACGAGCCGCCGGCCGTGTTCGCCGAGCAGCGCCCTCGCGCTGCTCGGACTCCCCGCGAGGACTCCACCGCCATCTGATTCGCCGCGCCTGCCCTGGCCCGGCGGCGTGGTCGTGCGGTGGCGACGCCGTATCTCAGCCGGGCCTGGCGGCACCTGTGAGTAACGGCGCACCGTGCGCCGTACTCATGAGAGGAGCACGGCCATGGCCGAACTCAACCCGCAGCCGCTGCCGCCCATCGACGTGACCGTCCGCGTCCCCATCGAGATCCTGCGGGACGTCGACGCCTACCAGAAGGTGGAGCGCAGCATCCTCGGCAAGCTCGGCTGCGAAGGCTGCAACTCGGGGATCCTCGTCAACTGGCGCCACTTCGAGGAGTGGTTCGTGACCCCGGACCTCGACGTCCAGCCCGTCATCCCGCAGCAGCGCATCGGCGGCTGAGCAGCCTCCGGACCGGGAGCCTCGCAGCATGGACCACAACCCTCGGCGGCTCGACCTCGGCGTCGGACTCATCGCGCTTGGCGCGGTCGACGTCGTGTGGCCCGACATCGCCGACCTCGTCGACGTCGTCGAGGTCGAGCCGCAGACCCTGTGGCAAGGAGCGCAGGGGGAACGGCGGCGCCTCGCGTCCGAGCCGCTCGCCTGGCTGCGCGGTCTCGACAGGCCGCTGCTGTCCCACGGGGTGGGCTTCCCCGTGGGCGGCACGACGGCACCGGACGCCGACGGCGTGGCCGCGTCGGCGCGATCGGCCCGTGAGCTCGACGCCGTGCACTGGAGCGAGCACCTGGCGTTCAACCGCGCCGGGGACCGGTTCGCGGGGTTCCTGCTGCCCCCGATCCAGACCCCGGACGCGGTGGCGGCCGCCGCTCGCCACATCGCGTCCTACCAGGACAGCCTCGACCGGCCGTTCCTGGTCGAGACGCCCACCAACTACCTCCGGCCCGTACCCGGCGACCTTCGTGACGGCGAGTACGTCGCCGCCGTGGCCGAGGCCGCCGACTGCGGCATCCTGCTCGACCTGCACAACGTCTGGACCAACGAACGCAATGGTCGTCAGAGCGTCGGCGACTACCTGGCCGACCTCCCGCTCGAACGGGTGCAGGAGATGCACCTCGCCGGCGGCTTCGAGACCGCGGGCTACTACCTCGACGCCCACGTCGGAGCGATCGACCCGGTGCTCCTCGAGCTCGCCGCCGAGGTTGTCCCGCGGCTGCCGCACCTGCGTGCGCTGATCTTCGAGGCCGTGCCCCAGTCGGTCGCCGTGCTCGGCGCCGACGGGCTGCGCGGCGTCCTCGAGTCGCTGCACGAGCTGGCCGCGCTGCCGGCCCAGGCGCCTGCTCGACCCCCCGTGCCTCCTCGGGCATTCCGGCCCGCCGGCGCGCCGGCGCGCCGTACGGCGGACCGCGAGGCCGAGCTGCTGGCCTACACGACCCGGGCGTCCGACGACCTGATCGTGCCCGACCCGGGGGCCGACCTCATCCGCGCACTGACCGACGAGGGCCGGCTGTCGCTCCTGGTGGCCGGCCACAGCGCGGAGCTGGGTGCGATGTTGGCGACGCTCGGCCCGGACGGGACGCGGGAGCGGCTCCGGGACTTCCTGACCACGAGCCCGGCGAGCGCGTGGCCGGAGGAGCAGAGCCGAGCCTTCCGGGCGTGGCTGCCCACCGACGTGGGCGAGGTGTAACAGTTGCGTTCCCTCACGCGTTGCATCCGTGGGAACCGGCGGCAAGGATCAGGACATGCGCACTGAGATCGCCAACCGTCCCTCCTATGCCGCGGCCACCGTCTTCCTCGGGGAGGGTGAGGCCATCAAGGCGGAGTCCGGCGCCATGGTCGCCAAGACCACCAACATCGACATCGACACCGGTACGTCGGGCGGCTTCCTCAAGGGGCTGCGCCGCTCCGTCCTGGGCGGGGAGTCCTTCTTCCTCAACACCTTCACGGCCACCCAGGGCGAGGGGCACGTGATGCTGGCTCCGTCGCTGCCCGGCGACATCGTCGAGTGGTCCCTGGGCGGCGAGACGGTCTTCCTCCAGTCGGGCTCCTACCTCGCGGCGTCCAGCGGGATCGACGTGGACACCAAGTGGGGCGGCGCCAAGACCTTCTTCAGCAGCGAGGGCCTGATCATGCTGCGGTGCACCGGGGCCGGATCGCTGCTGGTCTCGAGCTATGGCGCCATCGAGGCACGAGACCTCGCGCCTGGCGAGACCTACACGATCGACACCGGCCACATGGTCGGCTGGTCCGAGGGGGTCGCCTACGAGGTTCGCAAGGTCGGCAGCTGGAAGTCGACCCTGCTCAGCGGGGAAGGTCTGGTGGTCGACGTGACCGGTCCGGGGCGCATCTATCTGCAGACCCGCAGCCCTCAGGCCCTGATCAACTGGATCATCCCCCAGCTGCCGCGGCCGACCTCGTCACCCAGCTGACCGGCTGACGGAGCACCGGCCACAGTGAGCCCGAGGTACGGCGCGCTGCTGGCCGCCCTCTCGCTGGCCGCGAGCTCGTGCGCCGGCGACGGAGGCGCCGAGCCGGCCGACGTCACGTCGAGCACCGCGAGCGCCTCCGTCGTACCGGGGCCCTCCCCGGCGGAGAGCAGCTCCGCGGCCTCGCCGAACCCGAGCCCCTCCGCGTCGAGCACGCCCGCCGAGGCCGCGCGGCCGGTGCGAACCTCGTGCACCCGGGTGCTGCACATCGGGGAGTCCACCTCGATCGGGCTGGTCAGCCCCTACGACCTGCCCCGCCGCGCAGACCGGCTCCCCGCGCAGCTGAGGAGGGTCGGTGTCAGGCACGTGGCGACCGATATCTCGGGTGCTCGCTCGATCGTCGAGAGGTGGCACGACCAACCCAACGCCGAGGAGGCGGTGGAGGCCGCCAAGGCCCGGGGCTTCCACGGGTGCTGGGAGATCGCCATGGGGACCAACGAGGCGGCCAACCAGGCCGCCGGCAGCGTCGTCGGCTCCCGCGACCGGATCGACATCCTGATGCACGCGATCGGTCGCCATGAACCTGTGCTCTGGCTGACCACCAAGACCCGGATCAGGTCCGGGTCCTACTACAACGACGTCAACATGCGGGGTTTCAACCAAGCCCTGTTCGCGGCCTGCCGCCGCTATCCCAACCTGCGGGTCTTCAACTGGCGCCGTGAGACCAAGGACTCCTGGTTCAGCTCCGACGGCATCCACTACACCTCGTTGGGCTACCGGCAGCGCGCCCACCGGATCGCCCACGCGCTCGCCGCCGCCTACCCGCGTGGGGCGGCCCCCAGCACACGCTGTGTCGTCGGGTCCGGTGTGCCCGAGGACTGGGGGCTGCCTCGACTCCATCGCAAGCACCGGTCGGAGCCTGCAGGGCGGGGCTGAGCCCGAGCGGTCGACCCGGCCGGGCGACTCGGCCGGGCGACTCGGCCGGGCGAGTCAGGGGGTCGGCGTCACCCGCCGACGCTGACCGCGCCGAGGCCCCAAGGTGGCGGTGGCCACCTCGTCGGAGACCGTCTCGAAGGGCTTCCGGGCGAAGTAGCGCTTGCCATAGCTCACGCGCGAGGCGACCTGGAGTGCCAGACCGGTGCCGAACAGGATGATCGCGATCCCGAGGGGCGCTCCCACGCCGATCACGGTGGCGCCGGTGTAGGAGTTGGCCGGGTCGGCCTGGTCGATCGCCGTCGCCACCATGACGACGACCAGGACGATGCCGCCCAGCACCGGGGCGATACCGATGAAGATCAGGGCCTTGAGGGACCGCAGCAGCTCGTGCCGCCAATAGATCGCGCAGGCGAAGCCGGTCAGGGCGTAGTAGAGCGCCACCAGGATGGACAGGGCGGAGATGCAGTCGAACAGGAAGTTCTCCGAGACGGTGCTGCCGACCACATAGAAGCCGGCGGCGACGAACCCGATCACCCACGTCGCGAAGGCCGGCGTGCCGCGGCGCGGGTCGATCCGCTGGAAGCGGTCGGGGAAGGCGCCGGCGACCGCCATCGAGAGGGCGGTCCGCGACGCCGGAAGGATCGTCGTCTGGGTGGCGGCGAGACCCGAGGTGATGATCGCGAGCATCAGCAGCCAGCCGAAGGGCCCGAGGACCTGGTTGCCGACGACGCCGAAGAGGGTCTCGTCATCCGCGTACTCCTCCAGGGTGCTCAGCCCCAGCACCCCCAGCACGGCAACGGCCGAGCCGACGTAGGTGATGACCAGCAGGACGGTGGCGACGACGGCCGACTTGCCGGCCGCCACCTCGGCGTCGGCGGTCTCCTCGTTGAGGTTGACGCCGGACTCCCAGCCCCAGTAGCAGAAGACCCCGAGCAGGATGCCGGCGAGCAGATCACGCGCGCTGAGCCCCACGGGGCTGAACCAGCTCAGGCTGAACGACGGCGCGTCAGCCTCGATGTTGCCGCGCACCATGGCGATCACGGCGACGACCACGAAGAGCAGGATGATCCCGACCTGCGCCAGGACCATGTAGCGCTGGACGCGCGCCGAGATCTCGATGCCGATGGCGCAGATCCAGGTCATCATGAAGATCATCACCACGGCGAGGGCGACCACGACCGGCCGCTTCGACGCCAGGGAGTCCAGGCCGAGGACCTGGAGGCCGTAGTTCGCCGCCACGTCAGCCTGGGCGCCGTTGATGAGGACGCCGGTGATGAAGATCGCCCAGCCGCCGACCCAGCCCAGCCAGGGTCCCATCGCCCGGGTCACCCATGCGAACGTGGTGCCGCAGTCCTGGTCGGCCCGGTTGAGGTAGTAGAACGCGGACGCGATCGCCGCCATGGGCAGGAACGACACGAGGAGAATCGCTGGGGCCTTGGTGCCGACCACCAGCGCCATCGACCCGAGCACCGCAGCGATGGTGTAGGCCGGGGCGGTCGAGTCCAACCCGATCGCGACGCCGTCCCAGAACGTGACGGCATCCCCCTTCAGCCCCTTGTCCGACTGACCCCGAGCCTCCAGCTCTTCCTCGGTCATGGTGAGCCTCCGCGCAAGCAGATCCGCTCTTCACGCTAGGCCCGCAGACCCTCCCGCGCGAAGGGGTACGCCGGGTGGCGTGCGGCACAGCCCGGGCGGGCCGGCGTGACCGGATGGAGGGATCCGAAACGGCGTCCCGGCCTGCCAGGATGGGGCCATGACGAGCGCAACCGGGTCCGAGGTCATGATCGGCCGCGAGCAGTGCATCTTCGCCTTCGGGCCGGATCTGAGTGCCGTGCGGTCGGTCGACGCAGGTGAGCTGGTCCGGCTGGAGCTCAACGACTGCTACCACGGTCAGGTCCGTTCCGAGGCCGACGTACCCTCCGTGCTCGACGACGCCCTCATCAACGCCGCGACCGGTCCGATCGAGATCCGTGGTGCGCTGCCGGGGGACACCCTGGTGGTGGACCTGCTCGAGATCACCACCGGGACCCGCGGTGCGGCCACGGTGGCCGCCGGCCGCGGGCAGCTGGCTCACCTCGGGCTGACAGAGGCGACGCGGATGTTCGATGTCGCGGACGGCATGGTGCGGATGAACGACCGGGTCTCCTTCCCGGCGCAGCCCATGATCGGGGTGATCGGGGTGGCGACCGGGTCGGAGACCCTGCCCACCCTGGACGCCGGGCCGCACGGCGGCAACCTGGACGACAACCTCCACCGGGTCGGGACGCGCGTGCTCCTGCCCGTGCGTCAGCCTGGCGCGATGCTGGCCCTGGGTGACATGCACGCCGCCATGGGCGACGGGGAGGTCGGCGGAAGCGGGGTCGAGATCGACGGCGAGGTGCTGATCCGGGTCGGGATCGAGCCCGGCTTCCAGACCGTCTGGCCGACGGCCGTTCTCGACGACTCGTGGATCACGCACGGAACGGCGATCGAGGATCTCACCGCGGCCGTTGACGCGGCCTGCGACGAGGCTGGCCGGCTCCTCGTCGACGAGTGGGGCTTCACCGTTGAGGACGCGATGGTGTTCCTGTCCGTCGCCTGTGACGTCGGCATCGCCCAAGCCGTGCACCCATGCCCCGGCACCGTCATCGCGCGGGTCAAGGTGCCTCGCATCGCCGCGTGCCCGCTGCCCTTCCGGCCGCGGTCCGCACGCTGAGGCGTTCTGCTACTTTGTGCCTGCCTTGCCCCCGTTTGGATGAGACCACGTGCCACTGGGTCGACTCGCTGCGGAGCCCGGACTCGGGATGGGCGAGATCACATCGACAAGGAAAGTTGGGGAGCGCATGAGCTTCTGGGACATCATCTGGTTCATCATCGTGTCGTTCGCGTTCATCGCCTACCTGATGGTGCTCTTCAATGTCGTCATCGACCTGTTCCGCGACCACTCGATGTCCGGGGGTATGAAGGCGATCTGGATCGTCGGCCTGGTGCTCGTGCCGATGCTGACCGCGATCGTCTACGTCGTGACGCGCGGCAAGGGCATGGCGGAGCGGCAGATGGCGGCGCAGAACCAGATCGTGGCTGCGCAGGACGCTTACATCAAGTCGGTCGCCGGTACCACCTCCGCCGCCGACCAGATCGCGCAGGCGAAGGCGCTGCTCGACGCAGGCACCATCACCGAGGCCGAGTTCGGCGCCCTCAAGGCCAAGGCCCTCGCCTAGTCCCACCCGCAGCAATCCGCGAGCCTCGAAGGGCTGGCCGCCGGTCGCGGCGGTCAGCCCTTCGTCGAATCCGCTCCGCCCGCCGAACCACAGGAGCCCTGTAATGTCCGACGACCGAGGTTCAATCAGCCGACACCTGACCCCGAGCCTGTTCATCTCTTTGCTCGCGCTGTTCGTCGCCCTGTCCAGCGGCGCCTACGCCGTCTCGACACTCCGCAACGGCGAGGTCAAGACCCGCAACATCGCCGCTGGTGCCGTCACGTCGGCGAAGGTCAAGGACGGCTCGCTGCGCCTGCACGACCTCGGTGGCAAGATCGCGCCCTTCACCCGGACGACAGCCAGCACGGTGGTCGTCGCCGCCAACACCTGCGTGAGGTTCGACGTCGGACTGGTGGCCAACCCGGCGGAGGCGGGGATGACCGGGTCGCTGGTCACCGGCTACCTCACGACCGCGCAAGGCGCTGCGGTGTTGACCAACGCGGGGTCCGTGGTCCCCACCGTCCTCAGCGAGACGACGCAGGGCGGGATCGTCGCCAATCTGTTGGTCTGTGCCTCGTCGAGCCAGACGATCCCCGCCGGGTCGGTCTTCCACGTGTCGATCGCCGGGCGCTGACGAAGGCCTCGAGCCACGCTGTCGGTCGTCGGCTGACACAGCGCCCCCGACAGGACTCGAACCTGTGACCGGCGGATTAGAAGGCCGCTGCTCTATCCAGCTGAGCTACGGAGGCAGGGCACCCATTGTGGCGGATCCGGGGCTGGACCGTCGTACTGGCCCTCGAAGGACCGTCGGGCCGTGACCGGCGCGCCGGTCAAACCGACGGGCCCCTCAGCCCCGCAACCGGGCCATCCACGCCTCCACGTCGGCGGAGGTGCGGGGGAGGGCGGCGGAGAGGTTCCGCGAGCCGTCGGCGGTGACCAGGATGTCGTCCTCGATGCGGATGCCGATGCCGCGGAGCTCCTCGGGGACGAGCAGGTCGTCCTCCTGGAAGTACAGGCCAGGCTCGACGGTGAGCACCATGCCGTCGGCCAGCTCGCCCTTGGGGTAGATGTCCACCGAGGCGCGACCGCAGTCGTGGACGTCCATGCCGAGCATGTGCGACGTGCCGTGCAGGGTCCAGCGCGCATAGACCTTGGAGTCGGGGTCGAGTGACTCCTCGGCCGAGACCGGCAGCAGGCCCATGCCCTCGAGGCCGTGCGCCAGCACGTCCATTGCGGCGTGGTGGGCCGCCAGGAACGGCACGCCGGGACGTACGGCGTCGATGCCGGCCTGTTGGGCGGCAAGGACCAGGTCGTAGAGGTCGCGCTGGACCGCCGTGAAGGAGCCGCTGATCGGCAGGGTGCGGGTGACGTCGGCGGTGTAGAGGTTGCGCCCCTCGACGCCCATGTCGAGCAGCACCAGCTCGCCCGGGGTGATCGGGCCGTCGTTGTCGATCCAGTGCAGCGTCGTCGCGTGGCGGCCGCCGCCCACGATGGAGTCGTAGCCGAGATCGTTGCCCATGGCACGGGCCCGTCGGAAGAAGGTGCCCTCGAGCCACCGCTCGCCGTACTCGATGACGCGGTCCCAGTCGCGTACGGCGTCCTCGAAGCCGAGCGTCGTGATGTCGCAGGCCTCCTGGAGCTCCGCGACCTCCCAGTCGTCCTTGACCAGCCGCATCTCCGAGACCACTCGCGCGAAGTCGTCGTCGTGGGTGTCGTCGGCGTTGACCAGCCGGTCGACGCGGGCGTCGATCCCGCGGTGGACGCGGGTCTTGGTGGATCCACTGGTCAGCGCACGGTCGAGGTCGTCGACATGGCGGACCTCGAGCCCGAGCGAGCCCGACAGCTCGCCGAGGGACGGACGACGACCCGCCCAGAGCTCGCCGTACTGGCGGTCTCGGAAGAACTCGTCGGTCTCTCGCGACGAACGCGGGCGGGCATAGAGCACCGACTCACCGTTCTCGATGACGAGGACGGCGTCGGTGGTCTGGTTGCCGGAGAAGTAGGTGTGCGCCGTGTCGGACCGGAAGCGGAAGTCGGTGTCGTTGGACCGCACCTTGAACGTCCCGGCCGGCAGCACGAGGCGCTCACCGGGAAACGCCTCGGCCAGCGCCGCCCGACGTCGGGCGGCGTGTGGCGCGATCGGGTGCTCGGGCAGGTCGAGCTCGCGATCACCCCAGCCCGTGCGCATGAACGCGGCGTAGGCGGCGGGCACGGCGGGATCGTGGGACTCGGTGTGCAGGTCCTGGTCGTCGCCGGTGGGCTGGTCGGAGGCGTTGGTGGGCTCGCTCACACGCTCACTGTACGCCGGGAAGAAGGGTGCCCTCCGTTACGCTTCGGTCATGCCAGGCGCTCCCCGGGCGGGTCTCGGGTTCACCATCGTGGTGACCGTCCTCTCCGTCCTCGGTGCCGGACTGATGATGCTGGTGCTGGCCATGACGTCTGCGCCGGCCATCCTGTTCCTGGCCGCGGCGCTGGCCGCGCTTCCGGTCGGCCCGCTCGTCGGCGGCTACCTGTGGCTGGACCGCTACGAGCCCGAGCCGCGTGCCCTCCTGATCGCGGGCCTCGTCTGGGGCGGCTTCGTGGCCACGGCGGCGGCACTCGTGCTCCAGGGCATCGGTTTCATGGCCGGGCTCGGCGACGACACGAGCCTGGCCGTCGTCGCGCCCGTCACCGAGGAGGCCTCCAAGGGCCTGTTCCTGTTCCTGCTGCTGTGGTGGCGCCGCCACGAGCTCGACGGCATCCTCGACGGGATCGTCTATGCCGGCATGGTCGGGATCGGCTTCGCCTTCGTCGAGAACATCCTCTATCTCGCGGCCGCCTACAACGGCACCGACGGCATGGGGCCGGGCGGGACCACGGCCCTGACCACGACGTTCGTGGTCCGCTGCCTCGCCAGCCCGTTCGCACACCCGCTCTTCACCTCCTTCACCGGCATCGGCGTCGGCATCGCCGTCGCGACCCGCAGCCGGGCGGTGCGGTGGCTCGCACCGATCGGCGGGTACCTCCTCGCGGTGGTCGCTCACGGCACCTGGAACGGCTCGACGATCTACGGGCCGCATGGCTTCATCGGCATCTATGCCGTCGTCATGGCGCCTGCCTTCCTGTCCCTGGTCGCGTTCGCGATCTGGAGCCGCCGCTCGGAGCGCCGCATGCTGACCGCGGCCCTGGGCGATGCGGCGGCCCGCGGGCTGCTGCCCGCCACCGACATCGGCTGGGTCGTGGACCTGACCGCTCGACGCCGCGCCCGTCGGTGGGCCCGCGACAACGGCGGTACGGCGGCCGAACGGGCCATGCGCGACTACCAGCAGGCGGCCATCGAGCTCGGTTTCCTCCATCACCGGTATCTTCGGGGGACCCCGCCCCCCGACTTCGCGGCCCGCGGCCAGGCCTACGTCGCCCGGATCGCTGCCGCCCGGCCCCACATCTCGTTCCCCGGACAGGTGGTACCCACCCGATGACCCACGCAGCTCCCGAGCACGCGATGGACCACACCCGCATGCTGACCGCCCTGGTGCGGCTGCGCGGGGCGCTCCAGCTCGTGCGCCTGCCCCTGGCCGTGCCAGGGGTCGAGGAGCGCCGGCAGTCGCAGTCAGAGATGGTCGACCAGCTCGAGGACTATGTCATCCCGAGGCTGATGACCCTCGACGCCCCGATGCTGACCGTCGTGGGGGGCTCGACGGGCGCCGGGAAGTCGACGCTGGTCAACAGCCTGGTCGGCCACAAGGTGACCCAGCCGGGCGTGCTGCGCCCGACCACCCGCTCCCCGGTGCTGGTCCACCACCCCGACGACGCGCGCTGGTTCGGCCAGGACCGGCTGCTGCCCGACCTCGAGCTCGTCGGGCGCTCGACCAACGACCCCGCGGCGCTCCAGCTGGTCGCGGCCGAGACCGTGCCCGCCGGGCTGGCCATCCTCGACGCGCCCGACATCGACTCCGTCGAGGAGGCCAACCGCACCCTGGCGGCCCAGCTCCTCGCCGCCGCCGACCTGTGGCTGTTCGTCACCTCGGCCGCGCGCTACGCCGACGCCGTCCCCTGGGACTTCCTCCACAAGGCCGCCGAGCGGTCGGCCGCGGTGGCGATCGTCCTCGATCGGACCCCCGACGAGGCCGTCGACACGGTGGCGACCCACCTGGCCCGCATGCTGGCCAGCCGCGGGCTCAAGGACTCGCCGCTGTTCATCGTGCGGGAGGGCAAGGTCAGCGACGACGGGCTCCTGCCGCCCGAGGCGGTCGGCGAGATCAGGCGTTGGCTCGAGTCGCTTGCCGGCAACAGCGCGGCGCGGGCGGCCGTCGTACGCCAGACGCTCGACGGGGCGATCCGGACGCTCTCGCTGCGCGCCCACGACATCGCCGACGCCGCCGCCGAGCAGGCCGACGCCGTGGCGCGGCTGCGCGACGACGCCGACAAGGCCTATGACCAGGCGGCCCGGGCGATCACCGAGGCCTCCGCCGACGGCACGCTGCTCCGCGGCGAGGTGCTGGCCCGCTGGCAGGAGTTCGTCGGGACGGGCGAGCTGCTCCGCTCGCTCGAGACGCGCATCGGCGCCCTGCGCGACCGGATCGTCAACACCGTCAAGGGTCGCCCCGCCCAGGCCGAGCGGGTCACCGTCGCGGTCGAGTCGGGCCTCGAGACCCTGCTCCTCGAGAACGCCGAGACCGCCGCCGAGCGCGCCGAGGCCTCGTGGCAGTCGCTCGCCTCCGGCCAGCAGCTGCTCAAGGACGCCGGTGAGGATCTGGGGCGCGCGTCGCGCGACTTCCGTCGGCGCGCCGAGCGCACCGTGCGCGACTGGCAGCAGGGCGTGCTCGAGATGGTGCGCACCGAGGGCGCCGACAAGCGCACGAGTGCCCGGTTCATGGCCTACGGCGTCAACGGGCTGTCGGTCGCGCTGATGGTCGTCGTCTTCGCGCACACGGCCGGGATGACCGGTGCCGAGGTCGGCATCGCCGGGGGCTCGGCGGTTCTCGGGCAGAAGCTCCTGGAGGCGATCTTCGGCGACCAGGCCGTGCGCTCGCTCGCCGAGAGGGCGCGCAAGGACCTCGATGCCCGCGTCGCCGACCTGATGCGGGTCGAGCGGGCCCGCTATGTCAACCTCCTGGACAGCCTCAAGATCGACCCGACCGCGTCCGAGCAGCTGCGCGCAGCGGCACGCCGCGTGGACGACGTTCGCTTCGCCGTGCATGGCGATGACGAGGTCGCAGGGGTTGACCCCCTAGGCTGAAAGCCCAGACTGTGGGAGTTCAGTTCCGAGGGAGACCATGACGTCCTTGCTCGAGGGAGCCAAGCGGCTCGTCACTCGAGGCACCGAGATCGGCGCCCGCGTGACCGGCCTGGAGGCCGCCGTTGCCGCCTCCCGCGGCCGCTTGGACGACGACCTCCTCGACGAGGCGACCACGATCGTCGAGCGGGCGGCCGGCCGCCTGCGCCTGTCCGCCGACCACACGGTCGTCGCGATCGCCGGCGCCACGGGCTCCGGCAAGTCGTCCACGTTCAACGCACTCACCGGACTCGACCTCTCCTCCGTGGGCGTACGCCGCCCGACCACGTCGTGGGCCACCGCCTGTGTCTGGGGCCAGGAAGGCGCCGACGAGCTGCTCGAGTGGCTGGGCATCGCGCCCCGCCACCAGACCATGCGCGACTCGATGCTCGACAGCGGCCAGGTCGACAGCGCGATGCAGGGCGTCGTCCTGCTCGACCTGCCCGACCACGACTCCACCGAGATGTCCCACCACCTCGAGGTCGACCGGCTCGTCGTGCTCGCCGACCTGATGGTGTGGGTCCTCGATCCGCAGAAATATGCCGACGCGGCGATCCACGACCGCTATCTGGCTCCCTACGCCGATCACCAGGACGTCATGGTCGTCGTCCTCAACCACATCGACACCGTCTCCGACGAGCGACGCGCCGACATGGTCGCCGACGTCAAGCGCGTGCTGCACGGCGACGGGCTCGATCGCGTCCCGGTGATCCCGATCAGCGCCCGCTACGGCGACGGCGTGGAGGAGCTCCGCAAGGAGATCACCAGCCGGGTGTCCGCCAAGAAGTCCAACCGCGCCCGGGTCGAGGCCGACCTCAAGGCGATCGCTGCGCGGCTCGACGCGGCCACCGGGTCGGCCAAGCCGCGCCGCCTCAGCAAGGAGCGGGTCGAGGCGCTCAACGACGCCCTCGCCGACGCGGCCGGCGTACCGACGGTCGTCGAGGCCGTCCAGCAGTCGACCCGCCAACGCGCCAACCGCGCCACCGGATGGCCGTTGGTCGCCTGGGTGACCAAGCTCAAGCCCGACCCGCTCAAGCGACTCCACCTCGACCTGGGGTCGGCAGGCAAGGCCTTGACGGGCAACGCCCGGACCTCGGTCCCGACGACCACGCCGGTCCAGCGCGCCCGGGTCGACTCCGAGGTCCGCGAGCTGGTCGAGGACGTCTCCAAGGACCTGTCCCAGCCCTGGGCGAGCTCCCTGCGCCGTGCGTCGGTGTCACGGTTCGAGGACCTCAACGACCACCTCGATTCCGCACTGGCACGCACCGACCTCGGGGTCACCAAGATCCCGGCGTGGGCCGGCCTGGTCCGCGTCCTCCAGTGGCTGCTCATCCTGGCGGCGATCGGCGGCGGTCTCTGGCTCGGCGCGATCTTCGTCATGAACTACCTCCAGCTGCCCGAGTGGCCGCTGCCCAAGGTCGGCGGGTTCCCGCTTCCGACGCTGCTGCTGCTCGGTGGTGTCGCCGCCGGGGTGCTGTTGGCGCTGGTGTCCCGCGTCCTCGTGTCCGGGACAGCCCGGAGCCGGGCACGCTCGGCGGACAGGCGCCTGCGGGGTGCGATCGACGAGGTCGCCCAGGATCTGGTGGTCGCGCCGATCGAGGCCGAGCTCGCCGCCTATACCCAGGCCCGCGAAGGCCTGACCGAGGCGCTGCGCTAGCCGCTCCGTCTCCACAGCCCCGCCTGCGGCGGCGCTTTCCACAGGCGCGCGCTCAGCCGGCCGGTCCTGTCCGTGTCGAACCCGAGCCTGGGACCAGGGCGGGCGAGCGACCCGTCGGACGGAGGACAACCATGAATGACACCCAGATCACGATTCGCGGGTGGGTCGGGAGCGACGTGACCCTGACCGAGGTGGCCAACGGGGTGCAGGTGGCCAGCTTCCGCGTCGGCAGCACGCCGCGCCGGCTGCGCAACGGCACCTGGGAGGACGGCGCGACGGTGTGGTTCACCGTCAAGGCCTGGCGCGGCCTGGCCCAGCACGTCGCCGACTCGGTGCAGATCCGGCAGCCGGTGCTGGTCCAGGGGCGGCTGGTGGCCGACGTGTGGGAGAAGGAGGACGGCACCACCTCGGTGAAATACGTCGTGGTCGCCACGTCCATCGGCCACGACCTGTCCTACGGCACGAGCCTGTTCACCAAGGAGTCCCGCCGCCCCGTCGCCGACCCCGAGGACTCACGAGTGCGCGAGATGATCCACTCCTACGACGAGTCCGGCCCCCGGCTCGACGCCTTCGGGGAGCCGCTGCCCCAGGCGGTGCCGGCCGATCCGGCGAGCGAGGAGTCGGCTGCCTGACCGGTGTCCGGGCGGTGAGCAGGGACGAATCGGAGATATCAGGGGTTCTTCCGTAGGCTTGCGCGTTATGGCGGACTACATCTTCACCCTGCGCAATGTGCGCAAGGCCCACGGCGACAAGGTCGTGCTCGACAACGTCACCTTGTCGTTCCTGCACGGCGCCAAGATCGGCGTCGTCGGCCCCAACGGAACGGGCAAGTCGTCCCTGCTCAAGATCATGGCCGGGCTCGACCACCCCAACAACGGTGACGCGATCATCGACCCGGACGGGACCGTGGGGATGCTCCAGCAGGAGCCGCCCCTCACCGAGGGCAAGACGGTGCAGGAGAACGTCGAGGAGGCCGTCCACGAGATCAAGGCCAAGATGGCCCGGCTCGACGAGCTCTACGTGATGATGGGCGACCCGGACGCCGACTTCGACAAGGTCAACGCCGAGGCCGGCGACCTGCAGACCGAGCTCGACCACCTCGGGGCCTGGGACCTCGACAGCCGCCTCGACCAGGCCATGGACGCCCTGCGCTGCCCGCCCGGTGACGCCCTGGTGGACAACCTGTCCGGTGGTGAGCGGCGTCGGGTGGCGCTGTGCAAGCTGCTGCTCCAGCAGCCTGACCTGCTGCTCCTCGACGAGCCCACCAACCACCTCGACGCCGAGTCCGTCCAGTGGCTCGAGGGTCACCTCGCCTCCTACCCCGGCTGCGTGCTCGCCGTGACCCACGACCGCTACTTCCTCGACAACGTGGCCCAGTGGATCCTCGAGCTCGACCGGGGCAAGGCCCACCCCTACGAGGGCAACTACTCCACCTACCTGGAGACTAAGAAGGACCGGCTCAAGATCGAGGGCGCCAAGGACGCCAAGCGGGCCAAGATGCTGGAGCGTGAGCTCGAGTGGGTCCGCTCCAACCCCAAGGCCCGCCAGGCCAAGAGCAAGTCCCGTCTGCAGCGCTACGAGGAGCTGGCCGCCGAGGCCGACCGGATGCGCAAGATCGACACCGCCGAGATCAACATCCCGGCCGGTCCCCGGCTCGGCGACATCGTGCTCGAGGCCGACGACCTGGGGAAGGGCTTCGACGGTCGGCTGCTCATGCACGACGTGTCCTTCAAGCTGCCCCGCGCCGGCATCGTCGGCGTCATCGGTCCCAACGGCGTCGGCAAGACGACCCTGTTCCGGATGATCATCGGTGAGGAGAAGCCCGACACGGGCGAGCTCACCGTCGGTCAGACCGTGAAGATCTCCTACGTGGACCAGAGCCGCGGCGGGATCGACGCCAACAAGAACGTGTGGGAGGTCGTCTCCGACGGGCTCGACCACATCAAGGTCGCCAACTTCGAGATGCCCTCACGCGCCTATGTCGCGTCGTTCGGCTTCAAGGGCCCCGACCAGCAGAAGAAGGCCGGGGTCCTGTCCGGTGGTGAGCGCAACCGCCTCAACCTGGCGCTCACGCTCAAGATGGGCGGCAACCTGCTGCTCCTCGACGAGCCCACCAACGACCTCGACGTGGAGACGCTCCAGTCTCTCGAGGACGCCCTGCTCGAGTTCCCCGGTTGCGCCGTGGTCACCTCCCACGACCGCTGGTTCCTCGACCGCGTCGCGACCCACATCCTCGCCTGGGAGGGCGACGACGAGGACGACGCCACCTGGTTCTGGTTCGAGGGCAACTTCGCCGCCTACGAGGAGAACAAGGTGTCCCGCCTGGGCGTCGAGGCCGCCCGGCCGCACCGGGTCACCCACCGCCGGCTGACCCGCGACTGACGGTCCAGGGTCAGACCCGGATCTCCATCGCGGGGTGCTCGGAGACCAGCTGGTCGGCGACCGCGTCCATGACACGTCCGACGGCGGCGAAGTCCTCCGGTGTGGCCAGGTCGACCAGATAGGCGCGGACCCCGTCGACGTGGGTCACGGCCGACTTCTCGAGGACCTCGAAGCCGTGGTCGGTCAGCTGGCACAGCACGCCCCGACCATCTTCGGGGGACTCACACCGCAGGACGAGGTCGGACTTCTCCATCCGCTGCACCGTGTGGGTCACCCGGCTCCGACTGTGGGCGAGAGCCTCGGCGAGCCGAGCCATCCGCATCTGGCGACCGGGAGCCTCGGACAGACGCATGAGGATCTCGTACTCGGTGAGGGAGAGTCCGTGCTCCCTGCTGAGGTCATCGTCGAGCCGGTCGATCAGGAGGGTCATCCCGAGGATCAGCGCCCGCCAGGAGTGTTGCTGTGATTGATCGAGCCAGCGTGTCCCCATGCTCGGGAGTCTAGGAGCTTTGTCCGCACACCGAAGCAACCTGCCTCACATGCAGGCGTTCGGGGCCGTTTGGGCACGTTCTCGTTGAATGGGACACCACAAACCTGCGGTCTGGGGCCGCTCCAGGTCAGGAGACCCGCTCGAGGATGAGTGCCATGCCCTGACCGCCGCCCACGCACATCGTGATCAGGCCGGTCGACTTGTCGTGCCAGTCGAGCGAGTTGAGCATGGTCGACGTCAGCCGCGCGCCGGTCATGCCGAACGGGTGGCCGACCGCGATGGCCCCGCCGTTGACGTTGAGACGGTCCAGGTCGATGCCGAGGTCCTGGTAGGACGGCACGACCTGGGCCGCGAACGCCTCGTTGATCTCGACCAGGTCGATGTCCCCGATGGTCATGCCGGCCAGGGCCAGTGCGCGCCGGGTCGCCTCGACCGGACCGAGCCCCATGATCTCGGGGGACAGCCCCGAGACCCCGGTCGCCACGATGCGGGCGAGCGGGGTGATCCCCAGCTCGGCGGCCTTGGTGTCGGACATGACGACCAGGGCCGCAGCACCGTCGTTGAGGGGGCAGCAGTTGGCGGCGGTGACGACGCCGTCGGGCCGGAAGACCGGCTGGAGCTGGGACACTGCGTCATAGGTGACCCCGGCTCGGGGGCCGTCGTCGGCGCTGACGACCGTGCCGTCCGGCAGGGTGACCGGCGTGATCTCCCGAGCCCAGAAGCCGTTGTCGATGGCCTTCTCGGCCAGGTTCTGCGAGCGGACCCCGAACTCGTCGAGCTCTCGGCGGCCCAGGCCGCGCATGCGGGCGACGTTCTCGGCGGTCTGCCCCATCGCGATGTAGGCGTCGGGGAGCAGGCCGTCCTCGCGCGGGTCATGCCAGTCGCGGCCACCCTCGGCGTACGCCGCCGTCCGTGCCTGCGCCGCCTCGAAGAGCGGGTTCTGGGTGCCGGGGATGTGGTCGGAGGTGCCCTTGGCGTAGCGCGAGACCATCTCGACACCGGCGGAGATGAAGATGTCGCCCTCGCCGGCCTTGATGGCGTGGAAGGCCATCCGGGTCGTCTGCACCGACGAGGCGCAGTAGCGGGTGATCGTGGCACCCGGGACGTCGTCCATGTCGTTGAGCACGTTGACGACTCGGGCGAGGTTGTTGCCGGCCTCACCGCCGGGAAGGCCGCAGCCCAGATAGACGTCGTCGACGCTGTGTGGGTCCAGACCCGGCACCTTGTCCAGGGCCGCCTTGACCATCGTGGCGGCGAGGTCATCGGGGCGGAGGTCTCGCAGCGAGCCCTTGTTGGCTCTGCCGATCGGTGAGCGGGTTGCGGACACGATCACTGCCTCGGGCATGCGGACCTCCGGTCGTCGCGGTGAAGATGGGACGACCCTAACCGGGCGGTGGGCCTCGTGGGATGTGGCGAACGTCATGGTCGCGACGGTGCCGGCGAGCTCGGCCACGTTCGTCTCGGGGTGCCGCCGCTGGACGGGGGAGCCGCTCGGATCTGCCACCATCGACGGATGCGCCACGTCTATCGGTGCCCGATGCGGTGGGCCGACCTCGACCTGCTGGGCCACGTCAACAACGTGGTCTACGTCGACTATCTCCAGGAGGCGCGGGTCGACCTGATGCGCTCCCAGGTGACCGGCTCGCGATCGGGTGGCCTGGCCACGGGGCTGGTCGTCGTACGGCACGAGGTGGACTATCTGGCCCCACTGCCCTTCGACTACGGCACGGTGGGCATCGAGGTCTGGGCGACCCAGATCCGGGCCGCGTCCTTCACGTTGGCCTACGAGATGTTCCACGAGCAGGACGGCGAGCGCCTGGTCTATGCGCGCGCCACGACCCTGCTGACGCCCTACGTCTTCGCTACCGAGGCGCCGCGCAGGATCAGCGCCGAAGAGCGGGCGGCGCTCGAGCCCTATCTCGAGCCCGACCGGCCGGAGCGACGGCCGACGCCGGCGGGTGTGGCCCGGACCGACCAGGGGCACTATCCCGTGCACGTGAGGTTCTCCGACGTCGACGCCTATGGCCACGTCAACAACGTGAAGTACGTCGAGTACTTCCAGGAGGGCCGTTTGGTGTTCACCTCTCGGCTGCGGGAGGGGATCGACGTCGACCTGACGGTCAGCGGGATGGTCGCCGCCCGGACCGAGGTGGACTACAGGGTCCCGCTGACCTTCCGCGAGCGCCCCTACGACCTGTGGTCGCAGGTCGGCCACGTGGGGCGTACGTCGATGCGCATCGATGCCGAGATCTGTGACGGCGACGTCGTGTGTGCGCGCGCCTCGGTCGTCCTGGTCTTCTGGGATCCGGCCACCGGGCGTCCGCAGGAGCCGCGGCCCGACATCCGGGAGCGGGCCGTCGCCGCCATGAGGGCGGCCGGCCTCACACCAGCTGGTTGACCATCGACTCGGCGGCCATCGTCAGATAGCCCCAGAAGCGCTCGTCCTGCTCGGGCGTGAGCTCGGCGGCGTCCAGACCGGCCCGCATGTGCAGCAGCCAGCGGTCGCGGGCATCGGGGGTGACGGCGAACGGTGCGTGGCGCATCCGCAGGCGTGGGTGGCCACGCTGCTCGGAGTAGGTCGTCGGTCCGCCCCAGTACTGGGTGAGGAAGAGGGTCAACCGCTCCTCGGCCGGGCCGAGGTCCTCCTCGGGGTACATGTCGCTCAGCACGTCGTCTCGGGCCACGCCCTCATAGAACGCGTGCACGATCGTGCGGATGGTCGGCTCGCCGCCGATCTCGTCGAAGAACGTCGTCACGGCGTCCATTGTGCCGAGGACCCGGCTGATCGTCCGCACGGAGGGGTTGGCCGGCCATGGAAGACTCGACGAAAACCGTCGAGAAAGGAAGGTCCGCCATGAGCACGACCCGTACCGCGACCACCCGCTGGGAAGGCAGTCTGTTCGAGGGCTCCGGGCGGGTGACCATGGTCTCGTCGGGGGTGGGCGAGTTCGACGTCACCTGGCCGTCACGCGCCGAGGAGCCCGCCGGACGTACCAGTCCTGAGGAGCTCATCGCCGCGGCTCACTCGTCCTGCTTCTCCATGGCCCTGTCCAACGGCCTGGCCAAGGCGGGGACGCCGCCGACCTCCCTCGACACCACGGCCGAGGTGACCTTCCAGCCCGGCACCGGCATCACTGGGATCCATCTGACCGTGGTCGGTGACGTGCCCGGCATGTCGGCCGACGACTTCGTGGCCGCGGCCGAGGACGCCAAGGTCAACTGCCCGGTCAGCCAGGCGTTGACGGGCACCACGATCACCCTCAGCGCGTCACTGGCGGGCTGAGCGCCACCTGCGGGGGCGGCCGGCCCGGCTTCGTGTCTCACTCCTCACGAGGCTCCGGGGCCGCCGCCTCCTGGGTCCGCTGCCACACCACTCGCTGTGGGAAGGGGATCTCGATCCCGTCCCGGTCGAAGCGGGTCTTGATCCGTTGCCGCATCTCTCGGGCGACCCCCCACTGCTCCAGGGGTGCTGTCTTGAGCACCACCCGCAAGGTCACGCCGTCGGGGGCGAGCTGCTCGACGCCCCACACCTCGGGCTCCTCGAGGATGACGCTCGCGAAGTCGGGGTCCTCCCAGAGGTCGCGGGCCACCTCCTGGAGGATGTCGCGCACCCGCTCGATGTCCTCGGAATAGGCCACCCCCACATCGAGCACCGTGCGAGCCCAGGTCTGGCTCATGTTGCCGACCCGGAGGATCTCACCGTTGCGGACGTACCAGACCGTGCCGTTGACGTCGCGCAATCGGGTGACCCGAAGGCCAACGGCCTCGACGGCCCCGGAGGCTTCTCCGGCGTCGATGACGTCGCCCACGCCGTACTGGTCCTCGAAGATCATGAAGATGCCCGACAAGAAGTCCTTCACCAGGCTCTGGGCGCCGAAGCCGAGGGCCACGCCCAGGATCCCGGCGCTGGCGATGATCGGGGTGATGTCGACGAACTCGCCGAGGA